>Ga0224504_10001257_pt1 | contig 11310 bp, 10 predicted proteins | sample SF_Oct11_sed_USG_3_FD_170160 | JGI IMG/M metagenome (GOLD analysis project Ga0224504, IMG submission 170160) | Sediment microbial communities from San Francisco Bay, California, United States - SF_Oct11_sed_USGS_24 | ecosystem: Environmental > Aquatic > Marine > Sediment | place: USA... | reverse complement strand
TGGGGTCCACGGGTCCTCGCTTCCTCCGCGACGCATTCAGTTACGCCCCGAAGGACCCCAAGATCGCCGGGCTTCCGATGACGCTGTTTGCAATCCTACAAGCGTGCAGCGGAGTGCCGAGTGAGCCGTCCGGCCGTTTGCTGGCTAAAGCAGAATTGGAAAGAGGTGGATATTGAAGGTCTTCGTGCTGCTATTCTTTGCGCTGCTGATCGCATCAACGGCCTGGTCGCAACAAGCGACAGGCGTCCCGTTTCAGGAGTTGCCGGCCCCGGGCCCGGGATGGCAAGGATTTACTGATCTTGCTTTCATAGGCAATACGCTAATAACACTTACGATTGCCGCAATTCTTGGCGCTGTGATCTCCTACCATCCTAAGAACAGGGAAACGGTGGCGCTGTCTGAAGGGATTAATTCGCCAAAGGTCTATATTATCTATCCGGTGATAGGGGCCATCGTCGGTATTTTGGTGGTCAACTACGGTATGGCGGTTGGCTTTGTCCTCTTCGGCATCGGTAGCTTGGTACGCTTCCGTACGGTGCTTAGGTCGCCGAGTCTTACCGGTCGCATTATTTTCACTACGCTCATCGGCCTGTCATGCGGTCTTAACCTTCCGCACGTAGCGGTGGTGGCGACACTTTTTGGAATATTAGTTGTTTACATTCTCGATACGCGTGTGACGTATCGCATCGACGTCAAAGCGCTTCCCCCAGAACACATCAAAGAGGCAATCATGGCTTATCGATCAGTCCTCAAGCAACAGGGCTGCCTTATCTTGAGCGAGAGGGAGAATTATGAGAAGGCGCGGGTTACATTTTTCCTCAGATGCCCAAGGCGCGCATCGCGCACGGACTTGGAGAAACTCTTAAATTCGAAAATCGACAAGCCTCTGGCAGGTTCCGTCTATTGGCGCTTTTCTTAAAAAGGGTTGGCTTGTGCCGGGGCCGCTTATGGCCGGAAGCTGCCGTTGGATCAGTTTACGCTAGAATGTCCGCTACTGACCCAGAGCAGCAGTCCTGAAAACTTACAAAATTAGCTATCATCGATGCTTCGGCAACTAACGAGACGGATGAACAAGTCTGCAATTTGCTCTAGTTTGCAGGACAGTCAAGTTCGGTCAGAGTACCCGGTGCGTGTCACAACCGCATGCTATCGGAAGCAGTCGTCGACCTAGGTAGAGGTCATAGATCCCGCTAATGTCTGCTTCCGGCCGATCGCAGCCACTTATTTGCAACAGGGGTTTATCGATTACGCGTAGGCAGGCGTCGCGTAGGAAATCGGTGCTTTCTTCGGATCGCTGAAAGTGACCTCCTCGTAACTCGACTCGTCTGCGAGCATGGCGCGCAGCAGTTTATTGTTGAGATCATGGCCCGACTTGTAGGCCCTGAGCTCACCAATCAGACTGTGCCCGAGCAGGTAGGCGTCGCCAATGGCGTCCAGAATCTTGTGAATGACAAACTCATTCGAGTAACGCAGCCCATCCTCGTTGAGGATTCGGTAGTCATCCAGCACGATCGCATTATCCATGCTGCCCCCGAGTGTGAGATTTCTTTCACGCAGCGCTTCGACATCGCGCAGGAAACAGAAGGTACGAGCGCGGCTGACTTCTTTCAGGAATGACGTTGCCGAGAAATCAATAACCGCGCGCTGGCTCAGCTTGTTGAAAACCGGGTGATTGAAGTACACCTCGAAATTCACCTTGAAGCCATTGAAGGGAACAAGTTCGGCCCACTTATCGCCGTCCTCAACGCGTATCTTCTTCTTGATGCGGATAAATTTCTTCGCCGCGTTTTGTTCCTCAATACCAGCCGACTGCAGCAGGAATACGAACGGTCCTGCGCTGCCATCCATAATCGGCACTTCGGACGCGGAGAGATCAACATGCACGTTGTCTATGCCCAAGCCGGCCAATGCCGACATCAGGTGTTCGACCGTAGCCACCTTGACGCCATCCTTGAGGAGCGTGGTGCCCAGCATTGTCTCGCCGACCAGCATCGGGTCCGCGGGCACATCGACGGGATGTTCGAGATCCACGCGCCGGAACATGATGCCGGCATTTTCGGCAGCCGGTCGCAAAGTCATGTAGACCTTTTCGCCCGAATGCAGCCCGACGCCGGTTGCGCGAATGGTGGTTTTGAGAGTGCGTTGTCTCAGCATGTCGCGCGCAAGATTACCATAGTGGGCAAAAACTCTACAAGAATTAGACTGTTAGAACACAGGCATTAGGTGCTTTTTAGATGTCTGTGTCTGGAGGAAGGGAAGGACCGGCCCGGGATGTCCCGGGCCGGCAAAGCGGAGGAGGTGCCCGCCGGTGAGTGAGTAGCACCGGGGGTCATAGCCCTCTTTTAGATCAGTCAGCCTGGCGTCGAAGGAACGCAGGGATATCCAACAGCTCTTCCTGTAAGCCGCCGTCTCCCAGTCCATCACCGACCGCCCGCTTCCGCTGTACGGTCGGCTTATCCAGGTTGTGGTAGTTCGGCTCCGATTGAGTTTGAGCCTGAGCCTGAGCTTGCGTGCGACGCACGATGCGCATTGGCGATTCGGCATTCGTCGCGTGTTTACCCAGTCCCGTGGCTACGACCGTGACTCGGATCCGGTCTGTCATGTCCGGATCGATAACGGTGCCGACGACGACCGTCGCGTCATCCGAAGCAAATTCCTTAACCGTGTTACCGACTTCCTGGAATTCGCCGATCGACAGATCCATACCTGCTGTAACGTTGACCAGAATGCCGTTGGCGCCGGCAAGATTGATGTCCTCAAGCAGGGGGCTTGATACTGCCGCTTCTGCCGCTTCACGCGCGCGATCTTCGCCCTGCGATACGCCGGTACCCATCATCGCCATGCCCATTTCCGACATAACGGTGCGGACGTCGGCGAAGTCGACGTTGATCAAACCCGGGCGTGTGATGAGTTCGGCGATACCCTGTACAGCACCCTGCAGTACCTGGTTAGCCGACCGGAATGCGTCGAGCAGTGTGGTTTCGCCACCGAGAACGGTAAGCAGTTTTTCGTTCGGAATCGTTATCAGCGAGTCGACGTATTTGCCGAGCTCACCGATACCGTGATCCGCAATCTGCATGCGCTTGCCACCTTCCATCTGGAACGGCTTCGTGACAACGGCAACTGTCAGGATGCCAAGCTCCTTGGCAACCTGTGCGACGATCGGCGCAGCGCCTGTCCCGGTGCCACCGCCCATGCCAGCCGTGATAAACAGCATGTCCGCGCCCTCGATAACCTCAAGAATGCGATCACGGTCTTCCATTGCGGCCTGGCGGCCGATGTCCGGATCGGCACCAGCGCCCAGGCCCTTCGTAATATTGCAGCCGATCTGCAACGACGTCCGCACGCGCGACCCTTTGAGGGCCTGCGAATCCGTGTTGGCACAGATGAAATCGACACCCTCGATACCGGCCTCGACCATGTGCGCGACGGCATTACCGCCGCCGCCGCCAACCCCGATGACCTTGATAACAGCACTCTGGCTGTGTGTATCCATTAATTCAAACATTGAGTCTTCCTCCGCTTTTTAGCTTTCCCTGTGGGGCACTCACTGATAGCCCCATGATTTACAACAACAAAAATTCTAAAACTGGCTCTGGAACCACGACTTCATACGATCCCAGACGTCTCCCAGATTGCCGCCAATCGGTGTGCTGCGGCGGTCGCGCCGAGAGAGGCTCTCGTACCCGTACAACAACAGCCCGACGCCCGTGGCATGAATCGGGTTACGAATGACATCCATCAGGCCGTCGACGTAATGTGGCGAACCGAGCCGAACCGGCATGTGGAATACTTCTTCGGCCAGCTCAACGGCACCTTCCATCTTCGCGCTGCCGCCCGTAATAACGACGCCGGCCGCGATCAGTTCTTCGAACCCGCTGCGGCGCAGTTCATCGCGCACCAGGCCGAAGAGTTCTTCGTAACGCGGCTCGACGATCTCCGCGAGTGTCTGGCGCGCAAGGCGGCGTGGCGGGCGGTCGCCGACACTGGGCACTTCGATCGTCTCGTCGGGATTTGCCAGCTGCGACAGCGCGCAGGCGTACTTTATCTTGATCTCTTCGGCGTACTGGGTCGGCGTGCGCATGGATACAGCGATGTCGTTCGTGACCTGATCGCCTGCAATCGGAATCACTGCGGTGTGCTGGATCGCACCGCCAAGGAACACGGCGATGTCGGTTGTACCGCCGCCGATATCGACGATGCAGGATCCGAGCTCCTTCTCGTCGTCGGTTAGTACGGCGTAACTCGACGCCAGTTGCTCGAGCACGATGTCGTCGACTTCGAGACCGCAGCGCTGCACGCACTTAACGATGTTCTGCGCGGCGCTCTCCGCACCCGTGACCATGTGGACTTTCGCTTCCAGGCGGACGCCGGACATACCGATCGGTTCGCGGATTCCCTCCTGGCTATCAATTAGGAATTCCTGCGGCAGTATGTGCAGGATCTTCTGGTCGGCGGGAATAGCAACAGCGCGTGCAGCGTCGATAACACGATCGACGTCGTATGGGCTAACCTCGGTGTCACGAATCGCTACGATGCCGTGTGAGTTCAGACTGCGCACATGGCTACCGGCGATACCGGTGTATACGGAGTGAATATCGCAGCCAGCCATGAGCTCCGCTTCTTCCACGGCACGTTGTATTGAGTGCACCGTCGACTCAATGTTGACGACGACACCCTTCTTGAGACCGCGGGACGGATGCGAGCCGATGCCGACAACTTCAATGTTGCCTTCCTCGTTCACCTCGCCAACGATCGCCACGACTTTCGACGTGCCAATGTCGAGTCCGACAATCATGTTTTTGTCAGGCCGTTTTGACATTCACTCCGTTCCTCTGGACGCGAGCAATTTGCGCCCTTCCTGCTGCGGATCGGCAACCGGTGTCTTCTCACCAGCGTTCCAGCCAATCGTAAAACCGTTGCCATAACGCATGTCGACGTAGTCGATATCCGCCGCACGGCCTGTAATGATGTTCGCTACCACGTCGAGAAACAGCTCGGTACGTTCAGGTACGTCTCGTCGACCCAGTCGTATTTCGATACCGTTTGACAGCGTCATTTCCCAAGCGCCACGAGCGTCGACATGTACACGGCGCACGTCGAGGCCAACCGGGATCAGCTGCTCACGAACTTCCAGATAGCGCTTCGCAACCTCAGCCGCACTATCGTCCGGCCCACTCAGTCGCGGGAGTTCCGCGGGAATATGGTGAGCTTCGTCGACGAACAATTCGCCGCGTGTATTCAGGAGGCCGCGCTCTCCCCAGATTGCGGCAGGCACTTGTTCGGTCACCGTAATTGAAATGCGGCTGGGCCAGCGCCGCGCAACGCGCGCCTGATCTATCCACTGCAGCACGACGATGCGTTTCTGGATGTAGTCGAGATCGGCGCCAATAAAGCCTGCATCGATTTCATCGCTGATCGCTTCCTCTATCTGCAGGGCCGTCACGCGCTGAAACGGCCCGCTGATCTCTATCGACGAGATGGGTCGATCGAGCATTACGAGGGTCAGCTGGTACGTCGCAAGAATGATGCCAGCAGCCACGAACGGCGCCACAATGCGGCCAACTCGAATCTTCGGGAACTTGAAGGTTCTGGCCTTCTTCTGTTTCCGACGTTTGGCCTGTTTACGCGCCATGTTCAGTCTCCCCGTCGAAACTCGTTTCGAGAATGCGCCAGCACAGCGCCTCGAAATCGATGCCATCCTGGTTCGCCGCCATCGGCACCAGGCTGTGACTCGTCATGCCGGGAACCGTGTTGACCTCCAGCACCAGCGGCTGCTTGTCAGAACCGGTCATGAAATCGACGCGCGCCCAACCGGAACATCCCAGCTCATTGAAAGCGGCGACAGCTAGTTCGGCATAGAGCGCCTCTTCTTCATCGCTCGCGGCACCAGGGCATATGTACTCGGTCCGGTCGGACTCGTATTTTGCGCGGTAGTCGTAGAACACGCGTGGCGTGACAATGCGGATGCTCGGCAGGGCTTTACCATGCAACACAGCAACCGTGAATTCGTCGCCGTTGATGTAGGTCTCCAACAAGACCGTGTCTCCGTATTGCAGCGCAACCTCGACAGCATCGTTAAGCTCGCTGCGTTCGAACACTTTGGACATGCCCACACTCGAGCCCTGACCGGAGGGCTTGATAATCAGCGGGAACCCAACCTGTTCAGCCGCCACAGACGCATCGTCCAATGTCCTCACGACGGCATAGTCTGGTGTCGGAATATCGACTGCGCGAAAGAGATGCTTGCTTCGCACCTTGTCCATCGCCAGCGCAGAAGCCATGACGCCACTGCCGGTGTAAGGAACGCCGAGCCATTGCAGCAGCCCCTGCAATGCGCCGTCCTCGCCACCTGGCCCATGCAGTGCGATCCATACACGGTCGAATTCGGCTTCGGCAAGCTCGGTCATGGATTTTTCTGCCGGATCCCATGCGTGCGCGTCGACACCTTTCGACAACAACGCCTTGAGAACCGCAGCACCGGTATTGAGGGATACCTCTCGTTCGCTTGAATGTCCACCGAACATCACGGCAACCCGACCGAAGTCTGCGGCGTTGGAGACATTCATGCCGCCACCTCGCCGACGATGCGAACTTCATGCTTGAGCGCGACACCCTGTTCGTCGAGAACCGTTTGCCGAACATGCTCTATCAGTTCCTCAATATCCGTAGCTGATGCTTCGTCCCGATTAATGATGAAGTTGGCGTGCTTGGTTGAAACCTCTGCGCCACCAATGCGAAACCCCTTGAGCCCGGCGGCTTCGATCAAACGTGCCGAGAAATCGCCCGGCGGGTTGCGGAACACCGAGCCACAGCTCGGCAAGCCGAGCGGCTGAGTATTCTTGCGGCGGTCGAGCATGGCCTTCATCGATTCCATGCTGGGAACGACGTCGGGGTCGAAGCGGAAGGTGCCTTCGATGAACCATTCATTGGCCGGGCCGATCACGCTACGATAGCCAACCGTATACTCGGCTGGAGGGCGCTGGTGAATTTCGCCATTGCGATCGATCGTGCGCACCGACTCAACGCGATCCCATGTTTCACTGCCGTGCGCGCCTGCATTCATAGCCAGGGCGCCACCGACGGTTCCCGGGATTCCCGCGAAAAACTCTGAAGGCCCGAACCCCCAGCGAATGCACTGGCGTGCCAGTTGTGTGCACGGCAAGCCCGCACCGGCGCGCACCAGGTAGTGATCGATACGATCCAACTGCCGCAGCATCTTGGTAGCTGAAACCACCACACCTCGCAGTCCACCATCGCGCACCAACAGGTTGCTGCCGACGCCATGCCAAAAGATGGGTGTAGCGTCATCCAGATCGGCCAGGAACGATGACAGATCCTCGATGCTTGCAGGAATAAAGAACGCCTCGGCCGGACCTCCGACGCGCCACGACGTATGGCGACTCATCGGCTCGTTGTAGCGAAGTTCGCCGCGCACGCTGAGATCTTTTGCCAACGCGTTCATGAATGCACCTTCAATGACGGCCCGCTGGCCAGCAGTTCGGGCAATGATTGCGCGTAGGCGCCGATGTCGCCGGCTCCCATGGTCAATACGAGGTCGCCGTCGTTGAGTACGTCTTTAAGTACACCAGCGAGATCGTCAAGACGTTCTACAAATACGGGTTCGACGGCACCACGCGTGCGCACAGCGCGTGCCATGGAACGCCCGTCCGCACCGGAGATTGTCTCCTCGCCGGCCGCATAGACATCCAGCAAGACGAGGGCATCGGCTTCTGACAGTACGGTCGCAAAATCGTCCATCAGATCCCGCGTACGCGTGTAGCGATGCGGCTGGAATACGAGTACCACCCGACGTTCCGGGTAGCCGGACTTCGCCGCAGCCAGCGTTGCTGCCACCTCGGTCGGGTGATGCCCATAGTCATCGACCAGCAGGACCTTCCCGGCACCCGTTTGAACTTCGCCGAGGCTTTGGAAGCGGCGATCGATTCCTTCAAACTTTTCGAGGGCCGCTATCACCGCTGCATCGCTAATTTGCAGCTCATCGGCCACGGCGATCGCGGCCAGGGAGTTTCTGACATTGTGCATACCAGGCAGCTGCAGCTTAACGTGCATGATTTGGTACACGCTTTGTGTATCGCCGAGGCTCTTCTCCACCTTGCTGGACCGGACGACGTCGAACTCGGTAATGTTTTCGTTGAACTCGATATTGACAGCCCGGATGTCAGCTTCTTCGTTGGTGCCGTAGGTCGTAATGGAGCGACCGATATCGCCCAGGACTTCGTTCACACCCGGATCGTCGGTGCAGACAACAGCCAGTCCATAGAACGGCAGGTTGTGCAGAAACTCAATGAAGCCCGCCTTGAGCTTTTCGATGTCGCCGTCGTAGGTCGACATATGGTCGGCATCGATGTTGGTGACAATGGCAAGCATAGGCTTCAGGTGCACAAACGATGCGTCGCTCTCATCGGCTTCGGCGACGAGGTAGTCGCCCTCACCCAGGCGTGCATTGGCGTCGGCACTTTTAAGGCGACCTCCTATCACAAAGGTCGGGTCCAGCCCACCCTCTGCGAGAATGCTGGCGACGAGGCTCGTGGTTGTGGTCTTGCCATGCGTGCCAGCGACCGCAATTGAGTATCGAAAGCGCATTAGCTCGGCGAGCATTTCTGCGCGGCTCACGACCGGCATAAGTTGCTCTCTTGCGGCGGCTACTTCGGGGTTGGTTTCATCGACCGCGCTGGAAACGACTACGGCGTCAGCATCCTGAATGTTGTTGGCAGCGTGGCCGATGAATACGGTAGCGCCCTGGGATTCAAGGCGCTGTGTCTGCTTGTTCCGCTTGAGGTCGGAGCCTTGCACGGCGTAACCGAGACTCAGCATCACCTCTGCGATTCCGGACATGCCGGAGCCACCGATACCGACGAAATGCACACAGTGGATTCGACGCATCTTTTTGATCATGCGGCTCTCCAGATCTTGCGACGCGGTTGGGATGCGTGATGTCTCATGCCGAAACCCCCGCCTGCTCAAGGCAGATTTGTGTAATACGACTCAGCGAGTCCGGAACGGAGAGCGCTCGCGCTTTTACAGCTCGTCGCTGCAACTCGGCACGCGACTGCAGCCATTCGCGCAGCAAATTGGCCAAGTGGTCCGGCGTGAGCTCCGGCTCCGGAATGATCAGTCCTGCACCGGCATCTGCCATCGGCCGAGCATTCGCCGTCTGGTGATCGTCGACGGCGCCGGGGTACGGCACGAAAAGAGCGGGTACGCCGACAGCACAGAGTTCGGCAACAGTCAGGGCACCAGCGCGACAGATAACAAGGTCCGCCCAGGCATAGGCCGCAGCCATATCCTCGATAAATGGCAGCAACTCGACATCGACCTGGTGCTCATCATATGCCTGCTTCGCCGTGTCCAGCGTGCGCTCGCCGCACTGGTGGCGAACGACAGGCCGCACAACGGCATCCAGTAATGCCAGCGCGGCCGGTACGCTGCGGTTTAACGCGAGCGCACCCTGGCTGCCGCCAAGTACCAGCACGCGCAGTGCGCCGTGACGACCCGCGTAACGCTCGTGCGGCGGAGCGACAGCGGCGATCTCCTCGCGCACCGGGTTGCCGACGGTCTGCGCGTCGATACCATTGTTAAAACTGCCCGGGAAGGCTTGCAGCACAACCCGGGCGAGACGCGCCAGAAGACGGTTGGTCATGCCCGCAGCAGCATTTTGCTCGTGAATCACAAGGGGACGTCGTGTTAGCCAGGCGGCAACACCGCCGGGGCCGCTGACGAATCCACCCATGCCGAGCACCGCTGCGGGACGGCGACGAATAATGACGGCGAGCGACTGCAACAGCGCCCAGCCAATTTGTAAGGGAGCAATGAGGATGGCGAGAGCGCCTTTGCGCCGCAGACCTTTGATGCTGATCCACTCGATGTCGATGCCGGCCGCGGGCACGATGCGCGATTCGAGGCCGCGATGCGTGCCAAGCCAGACAACGTCACACGCCTCTGCCTGCAAAGCATGCGCGACGGCGAGCGCTGGATAAACGTGTCCACCGGTGCCGCCAGCCATGACGAGTATTGGTCGAATGTTCGGTCGCGCACTCATTTCTTGCGGCGACCTCGCTTGCGGTTGACCGGCTTCGCATCGACAGCGAGCTCGTGGTGAATGCGCAGTAACAAGCCGATACAGATCATCGTAATAATCAGGCTGCTGCGGCCGTAACTGATCAGCGGCAGAGTCAGGCCCTTGGTCGGTAACATGCCCATGTTCACGCCGACGTTGATAAACGCCTGTAGACCAAGCCATGTTCCGAGGCCGATGGCGACGTACGCCTCGAAGAGGCGCTCGGCATTGTGTGCACGAATTCCCAGTTGGAATACCCGCCACAAAAGCGCCAGGAAGAGACCGATCAGCAGCAGTGAACCGAGGAGACCGAACTCTTCGGCGAATACCGCGAAGACAAAGTCGGTATGCGCCTCGGGCAGATAGAAAAGTTTTTGCACGCTCTCACCAAGCCCCACGCCAAACCATTCTCCGCGGCCGATGGCGATTAATGATTGCGTCAACTGGAAACCGGAGTCGAAGGGGTCCGCCCACGGATCGAGAAAGCCGGTCAGCCGCTTCATGCGGTATGGAGCCGTGATCGTGAGCGCGACGACTGCGAGCACGGCTACCGTGAAGAAGACGATGAAATCACGAATGCGGGCACCGGATACGAACAGCATGGTCAGTGCGGTCGCCAGCAACACGATAGCCGCTCCGAAGTCCGGCTCCTTGAGAAGGAGCATGCACGCCAGCGTCAGGACAAGCATCGGTCGCAGGAAACCAGCGAACTCTTCGCGAACGGCCTTGTTGCGTCGCACGAGATAGCCCGCCAGGTACATCAGAAAACACAGCCGCGCCGGTTCGGACACCTGCAGATTCATGAAGCCGACGCGAACCCAGCGTGTACTGCCGTTAACTTCGTGGCCTATGCCGGGAATGAGCACGACAACGAGCAACGCGAGACCGGTAAACAACATCAAGGGCCCGAGTTTTTGCCAGACCTGCATCGGGATAAACAGGCAAATCGCACCCGCAATAGCGCCGATAGCGGCAGCGAGCAACTGTCGCTGGATATAAAAGAATGGATTTCCCGCAGCGTTGTCGGAGATTGAAATCGAGGCAGAAGCCAGGATGACGAAACCGCCAAGCAGCAGTGCGCCAGTGATAGCCAGCAACACCGGATCAATCTTGAGTTCGGTCTTCAAGCGGGCCGGGAACGGCATGATCATCGAGCGACTCATCGTTGCAACGCCTCTACCGCATCGACAAACGCATCACCGCGCGCCATGTAGTTGTCGTACTGGTCG
>Ga0224504_10001256_pt1 | contig 11313 bp, 11 predicted proteins | sample SF_Oct11_sed_USG_3_FD_170160 | JGI IMG/M metagenome (GOLD analysis project Ga0224504, IMG submission 170160) | Sediment microbial communities from San Francisco Bay, California, United States - SF_Oct11_sed_USGS_24 | ecosystem: Environmental > Aquatic > Marine > Sediment | place: USA... | reverse complement strand
CCGTAATCGTTGAACTGATCGCCCCAGCGTCGCACATCGTTCGCGCGTCTCCAGCGGCCGTGAAAGAAGTACATGAGGCACGGCCCGCTCTGCGTCTGCACCAGAAAGGTGTCGTGATCGCCGACCTCTGCATAAGGCGGATACTCGCTGCTGCCAGGCCAGTGACGCTCCTCACCGCGCCTGTTGCCAGTCTCCCGGAGGTCGGGCAGGGATGGCATCGACCACGATGAAGTTACTGCGGTGTCGACTCTCGCCGGTACACAAAACAGGTACCAACGCTGCGGCTCTTACTCAGTCCGGCAAGATGCCGCCGACCGCCTGGATCGGTGTTGGGTCATCCATCTCGACGACCCAGGCAACAATCGCCCGATCACCTTCCACGTGATCGACTATGGGTAACGTCGTCTTCGCAAAGTAACGCTCCCCTTGCTTGTCAAGCCGTACGGCCATGGTCTCGAGCGCGACGAAATCGTGCTCGAGCGTGCTGCCTGCGTTCTCCCCGGCCTTGATTTCCGACCGCAGACCCATGCCGAGGACCGCGAAATGGATGACGAGGGCGCCGTAATCCTGGTGGCGGGGAGCGAACTCAGCCGTAAATCCGGCATCATCGAGCCGTATCTGCAATGTGCCGACAGGCGATGTATCCGGGTCAAATGAATCGCCGCGAAACCAGCCCAACCATTCCTCGCCATTCTGGAAGAACCCCGGCGTGTAGACCGTGCGCGCCCGTCTCGCTGCTGCGTAGCGTCGCTGACGGTCGCTAAACGCGGGCCGGGCAAACCGGTCTTTCCAGCCGATGTAGTCCCAGTAATCCACATGGAACGCTACCGGGACGAACGCCCTCCACAGGCGGGAATCCGACTTGAGCTTGCTCAACCAGCGATCCGCCGGCGGGCAACTGCTGCATCCCTCGGAGGTATAGAGTTCGACGAGCGCCACCCGGTCTTTGCCGCTGGTGAACCTCGTCGGCACGGAGCCCGGCTCGGCGAGCGCAGCCGCGCTCACCATCAACAGCAGGGACCCGAGCCCGATCGGAATTCTGGTCATGATTTTCCGGCTTCAAGACGACTTGCCTGTAGAGACAGACCGTCAGGCGAGATGGTTTGTTACAAGATGTGGCAATACCTGGGCCGTCTGCCGCCGGATCAGAAGACCCGATGACCCTGCGCCCTCCAGGACAACACTGTCTGCTGCGACGTAGCAGCAACCAGGCCCGTCGTTTCATGAACTGCCGCCAATCATTGTGTCGGCTCCGGCGGGTCGGCGCGGGCTTGTCGGCAGGACTCGTGTGGTCCTTGCCTGGACGCAGGTTCGCATTCTGACCGATACAAAACAGGCCCCGGAAAACCGGGGCCCGTTGTCTATCTGCCTGAGGCTTCCCGCCTATCCGGTTCCTGCATCCCGCCCCAGCGACGGCACGAACTTGTTGATGCCCCAGAACAGGATGAACGGCAAGGTGATCACAAACAGTGCTCCGAACACGCCTTCCTTGAAGGTCTCCACGCTGTGCGGAATGATCGGGATGTGATAGTGCATGTAACCTGAGAATGACAGCGAGAACGCCTGTCCGCCGATGACGACGTTCCAGCGCATCATGAATACGCCGAACAGCACGAGAAGAAGAGCCAACACGGTGCGTTTGATGGTCCGTCCCGGGAGTATCAGCAGGATGAACGGCACCAGATTCCCCAGCGTGTACTGCAGGACGAAGATGTTCATGAAGTCCTTGCCATACATGACCGAGCGCAGGATGTCCCAGGACTTCATGGCCGTGTAGCCGCGGAAAATCAGGTCCAGGATTTCGAGACTGATCGCTGCGACCAGGAAACCGAGCAGGTAACGGGCGGACTTGCTGACGACATCGGCTTCAGCGCCGCGGATCTCGCTCGCCTGCACAGCTCCTCCGCGACGGCGGTTACGGAATGCCTGCCACTCCATGATCACGATATAGGTCAGCATGCAAAGCGCGATGCCAGAAACCACAGCGGACATGATGAAAATCACGGGCATAAGGGGAGACATCCACAGGGCGTTCGCCTTGACCGAACCGAAGATGAACCCGGCGTAGCCGTGCAGGAAACAGGCCACGGGAATACCGACGGCGGCGAGGATCTTGGCCGCCTTGTGGTCGGTGGCCAGCGCCTCATCGCTGACGTCATAGGCGCCCAGTGTCAGGCCTCTGTACACCGAGCGTCGCAGTGAATTGCCGATGCCCGGCTGATCGCGCAGAGCGTGGACCTGGGCCACGAAATAGCCGCGATAGACGAACCAGATTTCGCTCAGCACGATGAGAGCATAGGTAGAAAATACGATGCCGAATGCCGCAATGGCCGACGTGAAATGCGGCGTCAGCAGCGGTTCCATGGCGCGTAACGGCTGCTGCAGGTGCAACAGCAGCGGGACGGCCGCCACGGGCAACAACGCCAGTGAGAAGACAAGCGAGAACTGCGCTATCTCCTTCAGGTCCTTCTGACCAAACACGTGGTACAGGGAGGACAGAACGAAGGCACCGGCGACCAGGCCGGTCATGTAGGGATACATGACGATCTGGATGCTCCAATAGATGAACTCGTTCGGATAAACGAACAGTTCCTTTACTGTCCACTCAGCGCCATGAACTACGAGATCCGCGGACATGGCATCACCTCACTTTCTCGTCGAGACCGAGATAAAAAACGTGTGGCTTCGTACCGTACTCGTCCTTGAGAACCTGCACGCGCTCGTTGGATATGACCTTGGTGACCGGATCCTCCGGATCCCGCAGGTTTCCCATCTTGCGTGCCTCGAAGGGGCAGGCCTGGACACAGGCCGCCTGCTTTCCATCAGTGATCCTGTGATAGCAGAAATTGCACTTCTCCGCGGTCTTGTGGATGGGGTGGAAGAAGCGGACGCCGTATGGGCAGGCCATGACGCAATAACCGCAGCCGATGCACCACTTGCGATCCACCAGAACCACGCCGTCATCAGTCTGATACGTGGCGCCTACGGGACACACCTGCACGCATGGCGGGTTGTCGCACTGATTGCACAGCTTCGGAACAAAGAAAGCCTTGTCGATATCCTCCGGATCGATCTCTTCGCCCCGAATCTCACCGGTAGTAAACCCGTCCCGCCCCGCTTTTGGCGAATCGATATGGGTTTCACCATCCTTGGTGATGACGTAGCGCTCCACCCAGGTACGGCTCACGGGGGCGTCGTAAGGGATCTCATTCTCCGTCTTGCAGGCGTCCACACACAGGCCGCATCCCACGCACTTCTCCGTGTCGACCAGGAAGGCCCATCTTAGTTTCGACCCATCCGTCATCGCCTTGGCTTCGCCAGGCGCCAGGAGGATCACCGAGCATGCCGGCATCGCCGCCGCCACCGCGCCGGCCATCGTGTTTTTCAGGAACTCGCGCCGAGAACAACTCATCACATGTCCTCCAGGTCCGGGTGGTGGGGGTTGTGGCACTTGCGGCACTCTTTCTTCTTCTTGTGCTTCGCTCCATCGATGCCTGGCAAGTCGGCGCGTTGGCTTGACGGATACGCCAGCCGTTGATGACACCTCAGGCAATGGTCGCGGGTGGTGTTGATCGACAGTCTCTCGATCTCTTTCGGGTGCCCGGCGCCGGGACCGTGACAATTCTGGCAGCGCAGCTTGGCATGCTTCGACTCCCGCAGCAGTCCCGCATTCTCGTCATGACATCTTCGGCAGCGCTTTTCCGACGTGTACTTGGCAGGAAAATCTTTCCACTCCTGCACATTGGAGAGTCGATAAAAATTGTACGTAAAGCTGTCACCGTGCACACCGAAGTCATCGGGAACCAGGAAGACGCGGGCGATCAGTATCGAGCCGACCAGGAAAATGGCTACCCAGAGAGGACGCAACACATGTTTCTTCATGGCTTCTCCGGCCAGTTATCATTGTGGCTCCGTCTTGCGGAGCGCTCTCCCGACACAATGCACGCACAACGTGCCTATTCAGGAAGGGGCAGACTCTGCCGGCCCTTTCTCGGGCCCTGCGTGGAATATCCGGCTGATTCAGTCGGTGTTCAGCGCATGCAAGGGATCCGCCACAGTCCCACAACCTGTATAGCTTCTATCATGGTCAAAGCGGACTTTCGTTGACCAAGATCAAGTGCATACGCGCAGCATGGACCGATTGCTGCAGCAGAGCTTTCTGCACAGGTGGGCAATCAGCAAAGTCAGCGCTGCTCGAATCAGTTTAATCTTGAGCTGTTTCGTCGCGAGGATCGGCACCGGAAATGACGGATGTCGCCCGCCGACCGACGGTGCCATGCGAAGGGCGAAATAGACATAGCCAACCTCCTTGCGGGAGACCGCAAGGGACAGGGGAGACGACTGAGCGAGGGGCAACCTATGGCCCTTGGAATCAGTGTCTATCGTTGGCCAGGGGTTCGCCTCGGCGACGAGGTAGTCGATGATCGCCTTGAGATCCTCCGGCGAGACATCCGCCGTGGCCTCTGCCATCGCCGCAGCATCTCCGGCCAAACAAATGCCCTGACATGGCATATCGTGTTCATCGAACTCAAGAAATCAATGCGACTCGCCTTTGCGACGCCGTCGTATTGCGCCCCTGAGCAGGTATCGACACATAGACGGTCCGCCATGCTCAGGCCTGGAAGGAGACAACAAAGAGACTCAACGACCTTTTGTCTTGACGCCTTCCAGCGATTGCATGAGCAATTCGTTCTTCGAACAATCCCACATGCGCAATTCGGGGTTGCGCGGGCTGTCGTGATAGGGGATCGCCATGTTCAGGTCGAGCAGAACGCTACTGAGGTCTTCCCCGTCCACTTCCAGGCGGCCGACCCAGACCCTTGGATCCCGACCTCGACGCACGTCCCTCGCCCGCAGACGACGCCCGCGCACATAAGACCGCACGAAATCCCTGACCGCGAGACCCGCCTCGCGTTCGCAGTCCTGTCTGGTCGAAGTTGATGTCGGCGTATGCACGTCCCCCAGATGGTAGCGGCCATCCCGGCGCGTCTGCGGGCCTTCCCGCCAGCGGAGGTTAAAACGCCAACCGTCGACCACCCGGTCCATATCCACGCGGAACGGGCCCTGCAGTCCCGGCTCGCGGAAACCACCCTCGTCCTGGGCAAATGCCGTGATCGCGACCACGGCCGCGGACGCTCCGAGGCTGACGAGGACAACGAGAATCCGACGTAGTCGCATAAGCCAATCATACACCCGCAACTTCGGGCCGCGCCCTTGGCAGACCGACCACAATTAGAACAGCTGGCGCTGCCCGTCCGATCGTCGTGAACGCCGCACAAGCCGTGTACTATCCGCGGTAACCGATACGACACGCTTTGGCTACCCAGGCAGCCGGCGTACATTACCCTAGCGACAACACTTACCCCGGGCAGGCCCGGGTCAGGGTGAACACCATGGCTAACGCGTCATCACTGAAGGTCGTCATTGCGGCGCTCGTCGGCAACGGCCTGATTGCCGTCACCAAGTTCAGCGCCGCCGCCTACACCGGTTCCTCCGCAATGTTCTCCGAGGCGGTCCATTCCGTGGTCGACACCAGCAACCAGGCGCTGCTGCTGTTCGGTCTGAAACGCGCGGACCGCCCGGCCGACGACAAGCACCCGTTCGGATACGGCAAGGAGGTCTTCTTCTGGGCCTTCGTCGTCGCCATCCTGCTGTTCGCCGTCGGCGCCGGCGTCAGCATCTACGAAGGCATCCACCGGATCTCCGCCCCGCAACCGGTCACCTCGCCGATCATCAATTACATCGTGCTCGGACTCGCCATGATCTTCGAAGGCGCTGCCTGGTGGGTTGCCTACAAGGAGTTCAACAAGATCCGCGGCACCCGATCCTGGTTCCGAGCCGTCATCGAAGTCAAGGACCCCTCGATCCTGACCGTGTTGATGGAAGACTCGGCAGCCATGCTGGGCCTGATCGTCGCATTCCTTGGCATATTCCTGAGCGACGCGCTCGGCATGCCGGCGCTGGACGGCGTAGCCTCGATCATCATCGGCTGCATCCTGGCCGGCGCAGCGACGGTACTCGCTTTCGAGACCAAAGCGCTGTTGATCGGTGAGACGGCCAGCCCGACAGTGGTCAAGGGAGTGCGGCGCATAGTCGAAGCGGAGCCGACCGTGTCGGGCACCAACGAGATCCTGACCATGCATGTCGGCCCGCATGACATCCTGCTTAACCTGAGCGTCGACTTCAGGGACGGCTTATCCTCGCATGAGATCGAGGCGGCCATCACCCACATGGAGAAGCAGATCAAGAAAGCACACCCGAGAGTGACCCGCGTCTTTATCGAGGCGCAGGCCTGGCGTGCCCACAACGATGGCCAGAAGGACCCGGGGCCGTCGGTCTGACGACCCGGTCGCGATCCCGGATCAGGCGTCCTTCTTGCCCTTGATCAGGTCGGCTGCCTTGTCGACGAGGTCCGCGGCCGTGTTGCTGACATCGGCAATGGTTTCCTTGATGTCGCCGACAGCCTGCTGCGCCTGCCCCTCTTTCTTGAGCTTGTCGTCTTCGAGAAGGACGCCTCCGGCCTCCTTCAGCTTGCCCTGCAGTTTATCGATCTTGCCGCTGGTCATTTTCGGCTCCTTGTCATTGAATTTCGGCGTCCCTGAATCGGGACCGGTCACAGGCTAGTCTAGCCTGCCCGGAGCCGAAATGAGTGGCTGGAGAACATTCATCTGGCTAACGGCAGACGATACTCGAGAACTGCTATGACATTCTTGCGGAATACCCCGAGACGAGATCAGTCTGGGAGTCCGATCTCCCTGGGCTGGTCCTGCTCCGTGGGCCACTGGCCACGATCAACCGTAGTGGTCTCACACGAGTAGTCCCAAGCCTGGATGCGCATGTCGAAACCGACCCTCAGGCAGGTCGAGCAACGTCGCCCCCGGGCATCGGGCCGGTCATCCGGGAACCCGTAGGTCGAGTCGTAGCGCCACTCCTCGAGTGTGAAGGACGGGTGACCGTAGTCGTAAGTGAAGATTCGTTCCCAGACATAGGTCTGCTCGCCATCGCCAAGGTCCTCTACCCGCTGAGGCTGACCGAGCATCTCGATCGCCACCGCGACGTCCTCGCCAATGATCTGGTCGAGGGTCTCTGCACGTTCTGTCCCTGTGCAGGCAACGGTGAGACAAATCGCTGCGACGATGACCACCGAACCGGCAGCGGTAATCGCGGGATGGAATAACGAATTCCCCATCGGGCGATTGTGCCGTCAACGGGGCGCGACCCGCCAGCCGGCGCGAGATGCTCGATGGACAGCTCTGGCGAGCTGATGCTTGGCACAAGCGTCTTACTGTGCGGGCCGCATGTCAAATCTCCCCGGACCAGGGCGAATTAGTAACCGATCGCGGGCAGGTACTTGGTCCACAGTTTGATCTGGACGACGACAAGTCCAAGCATTGCGACAGTTGTTCCGGCGCCCAGAGATTGCAGGACGCCGCCGCCACAGAGGCGGCGGGAGATAAAGCCGAAGAACAGCAGCACGAACATAAGCCCGAACCGGGTCGCCGTCAGGGCCGTCTCCTGTGAGATCAGTCCCGTCATCGCGAGTCCGAAGAACGTGATCGGCACGATAGTGCTGCTCATCACCCAGCCCGGCTTCAGCAGCATCGTCCATTGCTCCAGCCACGGCGTCGCCCGCCGGGCGACCATGTCGGCATCGATCGTGCGAGCATAGGCACTGGCGAGCGACACGACATACAGGGACAGAACCACGATGACGATGACCCGTAGATTCCTTGGCAGCGGGTCGCTCAGCGATCCGATCACCGCGCCGAGGATGATGGTCCCATAGATGAGTCGGCCGGAAACACGCGTAAGAAACGCGCTTGTCTGCGTACTGATGAGCATAGGCAGCGCCCCTGTTACTGGTTCCCGCTTAGAGCTTCGATCACCTCGCCCTGGAACTCAAGCAACCGCCTATCCGCACTCGGGTTGGAGTCACCTGACACGCGGGGTCTCAATTACAATCAGTCAGTCGATCATAGCTTTGAGGCCCGATGAACCACTTCCTCGCTGAACTCAAGCGACGACGAGTCGTCCGCGCGGCGCTCGTCTACATCGGTGCGGCATTCGTCGTGCTGCAGGCGGCCGACCTGTTCGTCGAAGCCTTCCAGTTGCCACCCGTCGTGTTCGCGACCATCGGGATCGCCTCCATCGTGGGCCTGCCGGTGACACTGGTACTCGCCTGGGCCTTCGACGTGGGTCCGCCGGACGCAGACAGGGAAGCGGCGGGCCTCGCGCCGATGAGCAGCCGCTGGCTGAGCGTCAAGTCGCTGATCGCCATTGTGGTACTTGTCCTGGCCGGCGTAATGCTGGGACTGACCCCCAAGTATTTCCTCGGACCGCTGGACGGTCCGGCAAACACGACGGTCCGCCGTTACGAGATCCTGCTGCCGGATCACGCGCCGATCGAGTTCCTCGGATCCTCCCCGCTGTCGGTACCCACGCTGGCAATGGCGATCACGCCCGACGGCAACCAGCTCATCTATGCGGGGCCTGCCGACGGCGACACGACTCAGCTGTATGTCCGTGACCTGAGCGAATTTGAGGCCCATCCTTTGCCGGGATCGAAAGGGGCCTATGCGCCCTTCATCTCGCCGGATGGTCAGTCCGTGGGCTTTTTCGCCAATGACCAGCTGCGAGTCGTGCCCATAGATGGCGGCGACGCCCGGATCATCGCGGAGACTCCTAACCCGCTCGGCGGAGCATGGTGGGGGCCGGACCGGATCATATTCAACGACAGGGAGTCGAACGAGCACTGGTGGGTGTCGGTGACCGATGGCACTCCGACTCGCCTCCCCATCGATCAGTCGGAGGCACCTGCAGGGGGGGGTGTGGGGATCGGCCAGGAATACCAGCCCCTGCCCGATGGCGAGCGGTTCCTGGTGCTCACAACGCCCGGGCGGATCGCAGCCTATGCGCCGGCCACGGGTTCACTGCAAACGGTGATGGACATCCCGGTCAATGTCCGCGTGGCGTCCGACACGCTTGTCTACGCCATCGGCAACGACCTGTTGGCGGTGGATTTCGACGCCACACTGGCGGCGATATCCGGTGACGAGTGGGCAGTAGGCTCGGATCTCCGGCGCGACGGCGGTATCGCCCAGTTCGTCCTATCGGACCGCACGCTGATCTACGCCACCGGCGCCCCGTACGGCCAGCGTCATCTTGCGCTTGTCGATCTCGACGGCAGGATCGAGCCGCTCGACATCCCGGCCGCGAGATTCTCCGGCGCAGCATTTTCCCCGGATGGCAATAAGCTGGCTATCACGATCCGGGAAAACCAGCTCAACATCTGGCTCTATGACCTGGGAACCTTGCAACGACGTAAGCTGACCGGAGGCGGCAACAATTTCCAGCCGCACTGGTCAGGCGACGGCGACAGCATCTACTTCTCCTCCGATCGGGCCGGTAACGGCCAGAACATCGCCATCTATCGCACCCCGGCGGATGGCGGTCCGGGTGACGCCGTGCGGGTCTTCGAAAGAGGCACCGTTGTAATCATCGACAAGCTCCACGCCGGGGATCTGGCCACGACCAGCCAGAGATCCGGCGAGATCGGCGACGATATTTTCCAGATCGATCTGCGCAACGGTGACATCAGACCGCTCGCCTCGCGACCCGACTACAGCGAGGTACTGGGTAACCTTTCCCCGGACGGACGCTGGCTCTCGGCTACGGTCGATGCCACGGGTCGATACGAGATCATCATCATGCCGGCAGACGGAAATGACGGCCGCCGTGTCCAGATCACCGCGGAAGGCGGCGAGGAGCCGCTGTGGGCGCCAGACATGAGCGAGATCTATTATCGCTACGGCAGCAAGCTCTACGCAGTACCGATCACGTTCGAAAACGACAGACCTGTCCCGGGCCAACCCAGGATGATCTTCGACGATGACACCTGGCAGAACCTGCTTGGATTCTCTTACTGGCGCAACCCGGCGGACGGCCGATTCCTCATTCAGAGGACGGACCAGCCGTCCAACTCTCAATCACTCCGGGTTGTCGAGGGTTGGAAGAATAGAGAACCGTCGCCGCCGCGGACGAACGACTGATGCACCGCTGACAGGACATTCCCAGGCACACGTCCAGCACGTTTTGGTTGAAGGTCCCGGCGGTAGGGCATGATCATCCGCGAAGCAGCACAGGTGCGCCCCACTGGACTGCGAAGCGCGAACTTCAGCACACGCGAAAACCGCGTGTGAGTCGGAATCTGCCCGATAGATGCCTGATGCGCGTGGTGGATTTCCGACCGGGAGAGTCGGTCGGGTCGGCGACCTCCACCGCATGATCACGGCCATAGCGAACCAGCATGGCTGGTGAGATCAGACAATACCCCGGCTATAGCTGAGCCAGAACCTTCGCTGGTGTATTCGCGGTCCTCCGTCTCACCCGGCGTCACTATCCGTGCTCGAGGCCGCCCGGGCCACCGACCGCCGGACCCTGCTCAAGAGGTCCTCCCGCTGGAAACCACCTTTCTGCAACACCTGCGTCACCAGGCTGTCCAGCCTGGCGTGATCATCCTCGGTAAGGTCCTTGGCAGTCACGACGATGACCGGCAGGTCCGATATCTCCGGATCGTGCCGCAACTGCCTCAGGAACTCGAAACCATCCATCACCGGCATCATCAGATCGAGGATGATCAGGCCCGGCTGCCGGCGGCGTATCTCGTCGAGTGCCTGCTGCCCGTCGGCGGCCTCCCGGACGCGCAAGCCTTCCGGCTCGAGCATTCGCCGGGTGAGTTCGCGGACCTCGGGCTCGTCATCCACGACCAGCACCTCCCCGCCGGCCTGCAGACGGTGGATTGCGCCGATCAATGTCTTGCGGTCGACCGGCTTGGTGAGATAGTCCGCCGCGCCGAGCGTATAGCCGAGGCTCTTGTCTTCCACGATCGTGACCATGATCACGGGGACGTTGCGGGTGTGCTCGTCCGCCTTGAGAGCACGCAACACGGACCAACCGTCCATCCCGGACATCATGACGTCGAGCGTGATGGCGACGAGTTCATTGTTGCGGGCCAGATCCAGGCCCCGGGCGCCGTCCTCCGCGAGCAGGACCTCATAACCGTCCCGAATCAGATTGCGTGCCAGCAGATCCCTGACGGCCGGGTCGTCGTCGATCACCAGGACTCTTCCGCTGGGCGCTTCGCCCGAATCCCCGACCAGCGGGCCGGTCGCGTCGACGGTCTGCTTCTCGCCAGAGTCCATCCTGACCTTGTCCGGCGCCGCGGCAGGCAGGCGGACCGTGAATGTAGAGCCCTGGCCGGGTTGGCTGTGGCAGCTGATCGAGCCACCGAGCAGTTCGCAGAACCTCCGTGTG
>Ga0224504_10001255_pt1 | contig 11315 bp, 8 predicted proteins | sample SF_Oct11_sed_USG_3_FD_170160 | JGI IMG/M metagenome (GOLD analysis project Ga0224504, IMG submission 170160) | Sediment microbial communities from San Francisco Bay, California, United States - SF_Oct11_sed_USGS_24 | ecosystem: Environmental > Aquatic > Marine > Sediment | place: USA: California... | reverse complement strand
GGTGCGCCGAAACACCGGCACCGAATACGGCAAGCGCTATGACTTCGCCTCAATCAAGAGCGTTGCTGACTTCCAGCGCAATGTGCCGGTAATCACCTATGAGGACATCAAAGACGACATGATGCGAGTGGCATCCGGAACGAGCAACGTCTTCACCGCAGAAGACCCGGTCATGTTCGCCCAGACCAGTGGCACTACCGGTGACCCCAAGTTTGTGCCGGTAACACCAACCGACCGGGGTACCGCGCACTCGGACCAGATGCGTACCTGGCTCTACCATGCCCAGAAAGCCCATCCAGGCATCCTTGACCACAAGATAGTCAGCCTGGTCTCTCCCGCCATTGAGGGCCACACCGACAGCGGCCTGCCGTTTGGCTCGACCTCCGGGCATATTTACAAAAATATGCCGTGGATTGTGCAACGTGCCTACTCGATTCCCTACAGGGCCTTCGAAATTGAGGATTACCAGGCCAAGTATTACACCATTATGCGTATTTCCCTGGAACACGATGTACGCTTCCTGGCGACAGCCAATCCGTCATCCATTATCAAGCTATGCGACAAGGCCGACACCCATGCCGAACAGTTGATTCGTGACATTCATGACGGCAGCCTGTCGAAAACACTCGACATAGAACCGGAAATACGCCAGCACCTGCAACAAAAACTGCGACCCAACCCGAAACGCGCGCAGTTGCTGCAGCAGGCACGCGAGCGGCGTAACGGCAAGTTGCTACCGGGCGATTACTGGCCACGCCTCGGCCTGATCGGCTGCTGGAAAGGCGGCACTGTCGGACACTACCTGAACCAGTTTGATGCCTGGTTCAACCCGGACGGCACAAAACCTGTTCCGGTACGCGACTGGGGTTACCTGTCCAGCGAGGCGCGCGGCTCCATCCCGTTGTCGGATGAAGGCAGCATGGGTGTACTGACGATTGCGACCAACTTCTTCGAGTTCGTGGAAGTCGATGCACTGGAAGCAAATCGCAACGCCCCTGAATCATGGCCGTTCCTGACAGCAGACCAGCTGGAGACCGGCACGGAGTACTACATCTTTGTGACCACCACCAGCGGCCTGTATCGCTATGACATCAACGATATCGTCAAGGTCGTCGACTACTATGATCGTGCACCGCAGATTATCTTCCTGCGCAAGGGTCGCGGCATGACCAATCTTACCGGTGAGAAAGTCAGCGTAAACCAGATTATTAACGCCTTTCAGGAAGCATCAAAAGCAACCGGCGCAATACCGGAGCACTTCAAGGCCGAAGCGGACGGCGATAACAGTCGTTATATCCTGCGCGCGGAATTTGCCAGTCGCGTCGATGAACCGACACTACGCGAGTTCCTGCAGGCGCTGGACAACACGCTGAAGCATGACAACATCGAGTACAAGGCCAAGCGCGATTCGACCCGTCTCGGCCCCCCGGTGTTACACCTGATGCGCGAAGGCTGGTATGAACGCGGCCGCCGCAAACTGGCAGAGAGTGGCAAGCGGGTATTCCAGGCCAAGACTGAACTGCTTAGCCCGGTGAAACTGGAAACACAGATGGTCAAACCGGAGCTGGTGAGCATCATCGAGTTAAACGATACGTAGAATACCGTTCTCTGGCCGCAACCATTTCACGCAAGCCGATCATGCCTGCACGCAGCTAACGACGGCACTCAATACAGCGAGACCGGGCCATGGCATTGAGTAAACTACTAACCAGCAGCCTGCTTCTGTTGCTGGCAAGCTCCCCTGCACTGTCAGCTACCACCGAAATACTGACGCGCTCGCTGACCTCGTGGAATGGCGGGAAATTCCACTATCCTTCCGGTACACCCGAGGTAACCGTGGCAAGAATACGCCTTGCAGCCGGTGAACAAACCGTATGGCACTGCCATACCGCACCGTTATTTGCCTATCTGCTGCAAGGCCGGCTGGAGGTCAGCACAGACTCGGGACAACAACATATTTTTAACCGGGGCGATGCCCTTATCGAGGTCATGGATACCTGGCACCGGGGTACAGCTATTAAAGGCCCGGTAGAACTGGTCGCGTTCTATGCCGGCATACTGGATGTCGCCAACACTGTGCTGCTGTCTTCCGGCGAATCCTGCGCGCAGCAGCGCAATAGCGGCAATTAGCGGGCTCCCGGGGTTCGGCTATACCGGTCCGGTAAACGGCAAATCAGGCTGGATCAAATACCCATCCCCGGATGGTCGGGCCTGATGGCCCCGATTCCCGCAATTCATCTGCGCATAACAGCCCGAATCAGACCGTCCGGAGCTGAGAAACCGCCCGCCACAGCCACTTTTTCGTATATACTGCCTCAACGCAGGCGATTGTTGCAGCCGGCAACTCTCGAACTGCCTCTACCAAGGATAATTACATGAAAAAGCTGTTTATCGGCAATCTCCCGCAGGATGCTACTGAAGACTCTGTCCGCGCCATGTTCACCGAATTCGGTACCGTGCGCTCCATCAGCGTTGCTTCCGACATCTTCAGCGGCAAATGCAAGGGCTTTGGCTTTATCGAAATGGAAGGACACGAGGCGCGCGCCGCACAGGCAGCACTGGACGGCAACATGGTCGACAATAGCGACCGCTCCCTGCGGGTGCGCTTCGACGACCCGAAGGCTTCTGCAAAAGGCGGACGCAAGCGTCGTTAGCCGGTCTGACTGATATCTAAACCTCGTCGCGGTATCCGAAACAGCTGTCCGGATACCGCGATTCAGTAATACATCGAATTATATATTCCCTGACGGCGCAGCACGACGGCGTGACCTGCCGCTTGACTTGCGGTTGCCATTAGCGACGGCGGCAGCTTTTGACTTGCCGCGACCAGCCGGTTTGCCATGACCTGAAGCCGCACCGGAACGTGCCTTGCCAGAGGCGCTGGCTGCGCCCGGTCTTTTATTGCGCGGATGGCCCTTGGCATTATGCGACCTGGAATTTCCCCCGGCACTGCGTCCCTTCTGAATCGGTTGCGCACGTATGGACGGATCCGGTGCATAACCCTCGATAATGATCTTCGACAGGTCACGCTTCAACAGCCGTTCGATATCACCGAGCAGTTTATGCTCATCGACACATACCAGCGATACAGCCTCACCTTCATTGCCGGCACGACCGGTACGACCGATACGGTGCACATAGTCTTCAGGCACGTTGGGCAACTCATAGTTGACCACGTGCGGCAACTGATCGATATCCAGTCCGCGTGCAGCAATATCGGTAGCAACCAGCACACGCACTTCGCCTTTTTTGAAGTCAGCCAGTGCGCGGGTGCGTGCACCCTGACTCTTGTTGCCATGAATCGCGGCACTGCTGATACCGTCCTTCTCCAGCTGCTGCGAGAGACGATTGGCGCCGTGCTTGGTGCGGGTAAACACCAGCACCTGGCGCCAGTTCTGTGAGCCCACCATAAAGGACAACAGTTCACGCTTGCGTTCACGGTCAACCGGGTGAACCACCTGTGAAACCCGCTCGGCTGGCGTGTTACGGCGCGCCACCTCGATCGACACAGGATCTTTCAGCAAGCTGTCAGCCAGTCTCCTCATATCACTCGAATAGGTGGCAGAGAACAACAGGTTCTGGCGCTGCTTTGGCAGCAAGGCAATGATCTTGCGGATATCACGTATAAACCCCATATCCAGCATGCGGTCAGCTTCATCCAGCACCAGAATCTCAACTTTGGAAAGGTCCAGGGTCTTTTGCGATACGTGGTCCAGCAAGCGTCCCGGTGTCGCCACCAGGATGTCGACGCCGGCACGCAAACGCGCGATCTGTGGATTGATCTTGACGCCACCGAAGATGACGCACGACGACAGCGGCAGGTGTTTACCGTAGGTATCGACACTTTCCGCCACCTGGGCGGCCAGCTCACGCGTAGGCGTCAGTACCAGCGCACGCACCGGGCGTCGTCCCTTGCCAGCTGCAGCGTCACCGAGACGCTGCAGCAACGGCAGGGTAAAACCGGCGGTCTTGCCGGTACCGGTTTGTGCACCGGCGAGAACATCCTTGCCCTCAAGAATGACCGGGATGGCATCACGTTGCACCGGTGTGGGCTCACTGTAGCCTTGTTCAGACACAGCACGGAGTAGTTCGGCCGACAGGCCGAGGGTATCAAATGACATATACTGGAATGCTCCTGATCGGCCTACCGGCGACATGTGTCGCGGGACGGTCTAGGCGCAATGCAAAAAAGGTATTCGAGGTTTTCCAGAAGTGGTGACCGCGAGGACTCGAGTGCAGACCGAAGTGCACCGAATTGCTGAGCACTATACGGCAAGCCGGGGAAGAATGTAAATATTTGCTTGATTATTAATCGCGCACGAGATGCGCTCCTGCACACGGGGCAGACCTTGGCCGCGATTAAATCTGCCACCCGCCTTTAGAAGTTAGTCAAAAAGAACGGGATCAGCAGCGCATTGACCAGGTCGATAAAGAACGCACACACCAGCGGCACAATAATAAATGCCAGGTGCGAGGAACCGTAACGTTGCGTGACCGCTGACATGTTGGCCATCGCGGTCGGTGTCGAGCCCAGTGAAATACCGCCAAAGCCCGAGCAGACAACAGCTGCATCATAGTTGCGTCCCATCAGCGGAAACACCACAAACAATGCCAGACTCACTGCGATCACGAACTGTGCGCCGAGAATGGTAAAGATAGGTCCGGCAAGGTCTACCAGTGTCCACAGCTGCATACTCATCAGCGACATCGCCAGAAAGGTACCCAGAGACACATCTGCAATCAGTGCAATAGCCGGCTTGCGGCTGGGCCAGACCATGCCCGAAATACGCGGATAGGATTTGGGTATCAGGTTGGTAATCAGAATACCGGCAAACAGGCAGGTGACAAACAATGGCAACTGGAGTCCGAGAGTTTCCAGTCCCGAGTTGATCATGAGACCAAAAATAGCACTCACGTGAATAGCCAGGATGGCATCCAGCAAATCCAGGTGGCTGATACTTTTATCTTGATCGGCTTTATCGCTGACACCCACATCCAGCGGTTCAATCTTTTCCGGTTCCAGCTGGTGCTTGGTAATAAGGTATTTTGCAATCGGTCCGCCCATCAAACTGGCCAGGATCAGGCCAAAGGTGGCACAGGCGATACCAATCTCCATGGCATTACCGATACCATAATCTTCCGCAATCCGCGGCGACCAGGCTATGGCAGTACCGTGCCCGCCGATCAGCGACACCGTACCACCCAGCATACCGACGGCCGTAGGCTGGTCAAACAGTGCTGCGACTGTAATACCGGTAATGTTCTGCAGGAACATGTAGCTAATGGTAATCATCAACAGGATCACCAGCGGCTTGCCACCCGCCAACAGGTCTTTGACGCTGGCATTGATACCAATAGTGGTGAAAAAGTAAATCAGCAGCACATCCCGCGCTTGCAGGTCGAAATGAATTTCGATATCACTGACGAGGTACAACAGCGCAATCAAAACTGAAAATATCAGCCCCCCGGTAACAGGCTGCGGAATACTGAATTCGCGGAGAAAACCTACCATGTCATTGACGCGCTTGCCGACAAACAGCACGACAATACCGATCGTCACGGCGAAAAAAGAACTGATTTGCAGAATATTATTATCGAATTCCATGAGAACCGTAGACTAAATGCCGCACGCGTACATGTCCAGCACTCACGCAAGATCGTGCTGCAGGGCCATCCCAAACGGCAGTTACTTGTAGAATTTTACCTTGCCGGTCGTTACGTCATACATGGCGCCGACCAGCCCCAGTTCACCCTTGTCGACCATCTCGCGCAGTACCACGCTCCGGTCGAGCAGTTTCTTCATGCTGAGCTGGACATTCATCTCTGCCGCAGCCTGCACAAACCCTGCATTAGCTGAATTTCTTGGCGTGTAATCTCCCTGTACCGCCTCTATTGCGGGGTTAATATTCGCCAGGGTCGCTGTCAGCAAACCGAGCTGCGCCGCGTCACAGGCTCCCTTGATGGCTCCACATTCGGTGTGCCCGAGAATAACAACCAGTTTGGCGCCCGACAGTTTGGTCGCAAATTCAAGACTGCCGAGCATGTCATCATTGACAAAGTTTCCCGCCATCCGTCCGACAAAGAGATCGCCGATCCCCTGGTCGAACACAATTGCCGGCGGGATACGCGAGTCGAGACAACTGACGATGGCCGCGAACGGATACTGGCCTGTGGATGTCTGCCTGACCTGTGCAAGAAAATCCCGCGGTAGCGTCTTGCCGGAAACAAAACGTTCGTTGCCCTGCTGTAACATCTCCAATGCCCTGGCTGGAGTGATGGCAGCCTGCGCCTCCCGGGTAAGCGCTACATCTGCAGTCTCCGCCTGCACAACACCGCTAACCCAAAAAACCGGCAGTGCCAGCGCCAGTGACAACAGCAGTGACTTTACAGTATTCATGGTGATGGCATTCCTCGTGAAAATACAGTTATAGCCGACCGCATGGACAGCATCTTCATTTTACACAGCAAACAGCCGTGCCCAGGCACTGGACAGATACGCATAGCTACTAAAACACATACACTGCACCGGCTCCAGGGGCACTGTTGTCTTCTTCACCGCCAACCGCGTTACTGCCCTCACCCACAGCACCAACCGCAAGGGTATCCCCCGAGAGTGCGACCACTCCAAATTGATCATCTGCATTGGCGTTGGAAGCCTTGAGGTAGGACTGCTGGCTCCATACCCCGTTGTTGTTGCGGATAAACACATACACTGCACCGGCATCGAGGGCACTGTTGTCGTCCTGCCCGCCGCTGGCGCTGCTGTCTTCATAGACTGACCCGACCGCAAGGGTGTCACCAGAGAGGGCGACCGAGAACCCGAATTGATCATCTATATCGGCATTGGAGGCCCTCAGCAAGTCCTGCCGGGTCCAGTCACCGTCGATGTCACGGGTAAACACGTAGACCGCACCAATATCCGGTTTACTGTTGTCAACACTGTTTTTGCCGACCGCCCCGACCGCCAGGGTGTCCCCTGAAAGAGCGACCGAGAATCCGAATTGATCATTTTCCCGGGCATCGAGGGCCTTGAGTTCGACCTGCCGGGTCCATATCCCGTTGTTGCGGGTAAACACATAGACCGCACCAATATCCGGTTTACTATTGTCAGCACTGTTTTTGCCAATGGTCCCGACCGCCAGGGTGTCACCTGAAAGAGCGACCGAGAACCCGAATTCATCATTTTCCTCGGCATCGAAGGCCTTGAGTTCGGCCTGCCGGGTCCAGTCCCCGTCGATGTCACGGGTAAACACATAGACCGCACCAATATCCGGCTTACTGTTGTCAACACTGTTTTTGCCAACCGCCCCGACCGCAAGGGTGTCACCCGAGAGTGCGACCGAGGACCCGAATTGATCATTTTCCTCGGCATCGAAGGCCTTGAGTTCGACCTGCCGGGCCCATATCCCGTTGTTGCGGGTAAACACATAGACCGCACCCGTATCCGGTTTACTGTTGTCAGCACTGTTTTTGCCAACCGCCCCGACCGCAAGGGTGTCCCCTGAAAGGGCGACCGAGAATCCGAATTCATCATTTTCCGCGGCATCGAAGGCCTTGAGATAGGCCTGCTGAGCAAATTCGTCCGCCAATTGGCGCGTGACACTGACCGTATAGACTTTTTTTGTCATGCCGTCTTCGGCAGTAACAATAACACTGATCTCATTATTGGGGCCCTCGTCAAGCGAGATTGGGCCACTGGCTGTTCCGGAAATGACCACCACCCCGTTGACGGTTACCGTGGCATTGGCATCGTCGGTGGTTGGCGTTACCGTCGTAGAGGCCGCGAGAAAACCGACCGTCGCGGTATATCTGACCTGGTTTGCCTGGAACACCTGGTCCAGCGGACCGGCGGACAGCGACAGGTCAGACAAGTCGGCATTGGTACCTGGTGCCCCGTTATTGCCACCACCACCGCCTCCACCGCTTCCGAAACAGCCAGAAAGGCATACAACAAGCAGAAACAAGGTGGACATCCTGCACATAAAAGCCCCCTGCAAATCACTATTTATATGTTATACCTCTACATAGATTGTAGCAGATCTGTCCGTTGCGGAAGCAGGCAAACTGGTTCTTTAAAGGTTCAACCATGCAGCCCGATCGGCAAACGGCTGTAGCGGAACTGACTCAAGCAGGCAGTGACCGGGGCTGGATGCTGACCGATAATTCGTGACAGCGGCAAGGATCACAGCATCGGACAGGGCCTGATCCAGACTGCCTGTCTGGCATTTATGCCAACATGCGATAATCCTGCGCCAGGAAAAGTTGCCCGCTCGGGCCGTTGTCTTCCAGCAGGGCCGGCACAAGCGCGCCAGGCAGCACGTCTTCTACCGGGTACATGGCGTCTTTTCCACCCAGGTCAGTCTTCAGCCAGCCCGGATCAAGATAATTCACCAGCACATTACTGTCTTTCAATTCGACTGCCAGGTCGCGGGTATATTTATCGACTGCTGCCTTTGAAATACCATAAGGCGCCAGGTTCGGGGTGTCCTTGATCCCGGATGACACGTTAATAATGCGGCCGTAGCCACGGCGTTTCATCTCCGGTCCAAAGGCATTGCACAGGGCAATCATTGCCAGCAGGTTGACCTGCAAGATATCCAGCCATTCTTCAGGGGGCACTTCCCAGATCGGCTTCCAGGCACTCATGACACCGGCATTGTTGTAAAGTATATCCACATGCCCGGGGCCCGAACGCACCCCGTCGATCACCGCCTGTACACCCTCGCTGCTCGACAGGTCTCCACTAACACTGTGTACCTGTATGCCATAGTGTTTCAGCAGTTCAACGGTCCTGACGGTATTTTCGGGCTTGCGCCCGTGTACCACCAGGTTGCACTTGCGTGCGGCCAGCCCCCTGGCAACCTGCAGACCAATGCCGCGGCTGGACCCGGTCACCAGCGCCCATTTTCCTTCCAGTAATTTCATCATCCCGCCTTGTTTAGCATCATTCAATTCGACTGCCGGTTCAGGACACCCGCCATAATTTGCGCAACGGCAATGGATTGCTCGAACAGGGCATCTTTTGTTCGATGCGCCAGTTGTGCTGCGATCATCATCTCCAGGGGTACCTTGCGCGCAGGAATACTCGTCGCAGGCAGGGTGGATTCCTCCGGCAGCAATGACAGCCAGTGATCATCTGCATAGTAAAAACCGGCGTGTCCCGGCGCGTCACCCTGCCAGGCCAGTTTCAGCTTGCGCACCTGTGCCACGCCTTCTGAACAGCGGTGAATGTGCACCCGCAAATCCCCTCGTGGCGTTCGAAAAGCCCAACTCACGTCGCTGCCGGATTGCATATCGCCTTTCTGTGGTTGCCATTGTAACCTGGCCGCCAGCCAGCCAATCAACAACCACGCCATCGGCAGGGCATGGGGGCCATGCTCAACGTGGACGGAATCGATATTCTGCAATGCACCCGGCGCCACCGCCGGATCCAGCACCTGCGCCAGGATACGCCGCCACGGCTTCAGGTAGCGCCATGCCAGGTTGAATACCGGCCGTTCCTCGCCCATAACCCAGCGTGTCATGGCGCGCACGCCCTCGGCCGGGTTTGGCCAACCGACACTGTCATAAATCACCTGGTCAGCCAGCGCTGCGAGGTTCTCAAACAGACCCTTGCCAAGGGGTGGCGGCTGATTACTCGCCCACCACAGGGTGGTTGTCAAATCACCAATCAACAGCGGCCGCAATATCGATCCAAGCCGCCCCGCGACTGCCGGGTCGAAGCGGATATCCACATGTTCGGCGCAGAGTTGCCGGCTACCCCCGGAACCCCGGAAGTGTGCCGAAACATCGGCCTCGATCAAATTGACTTTCGGTGCACATGCGGTCAGTAAAAACACCCGTGCCGGGTGCCGCTCGACCAGCTCAGGAATGCGCTCGGTAACATCGCGTGCCTGCTCTTGTGTTTGACAGGCGATAATAAGATTTGACATACAGGCACGCGTTACCCCGTGCCCGGCCTCTTCCTCGGCATGCAATGCACTCCAGAGACGATCCAGTGCGCGCTCGATGTCCGCTACATTGACCCGCGTCTCGGACAGACTCGCATCGGCAGAGCTTGTTTCGCTCATAGCACCCGCCAGCGTCTGCCTTCGTTTTCAATCAAACGGTCGGACTCCACCGGGCCCCAGGTGCTGGCCGGGTATTCCGGCAGCCAGCGATTGTTACCGCGGTCCCAGGCATCCAGCAAGGGTTGTATCCAGCTCCAGGATGCCTCGACCGCGTCACGCCGCATGAACAGGGTAGCGTCTCCAGCCATTACGTCCAGTAATAAACGTTCATAGGCCTCGGGCGATTGATCGCCAAAGGTACTGCCATAGCGGAAGTCCATTTTCACCGGGTATATCTGCACCCGCGACCCTGGCATCTTGGTGGCGATGCGCAGCGACATGCCCTCGTCCGGCTGCAGGCGCAGCGCCAGCACATTCGGATCCAGCGGATGGTCGTTGTCAGAATTAAACAGAATATGTGGCACATCTTTGAACTGCACCGCAATTTCACTGACCCGCTTTGGCAAGCGCTTCCCCGTGCGGATATAGAAGGGAACACCGGCCCAGCGCCAGTTGTCGATGAACACACGCAGTGCCACGTAGGTTTCCGTGCTTGAATCACTGGCGACACCCTCTTCCCGGCGGTAGCCGGGCACATCATCACCCTGGTAGAAGCCATGTGCATACTGGGCGCGCACAACGTCGGACTCGATATTCTCAACATTCAGGGGACGCAGGCAGTGCAGTACATCCAGCCGGTGGTCACGGATCACGTCAGCGTCCATGGTCCACGGCGGCTCCATCGCTACCAGGGAAAGCAACTGCAGGATATGGTTTTGCACCATATCGCGTAACGCACCGGCCCTGTCATAATAACCGGCGCGGGTTCCAACACCTTCGTCCTCTGCCACGGTTATCTGCACATGGTCTATGTGCTTGGCATTCCATAACGGTTCGAAGATCGCGTTGCCAAAACGCATGACCAGGATATTCTGCACCGTCTCCTTGCCCAGATAGTGATCGATACGGTAGATCTGCGGTTCGGCAAAACATTCGCCAAGGATTTCATTCACCTCCTTGGCACTCTGCAAGTCGCGGCCGATGGGCTTTTCCACGATGATGCGCGAGAACGGACCATCGGATGTTTCATCCTGTACCAGTCCTGCTGCCTTGAGATGCTGCGCACAAACACCGATAAGCCGTGGCGGAATGGCAAGATAAAAAATCCGGTTACCCGGAATTCCAAACTGCGGCTCGATCTCATCGAGGCGCTGCTTCAGCGCCTCGTAGGCGGCAGGGTCATCAAAACTGCCCGACTGGTAAAAC
>Ga0224504_10001254_pt1 | contig 11319 bp, 12 predicted proteins | sample SF_Oct11_sed_USG_3_FD_170160 | JGI IMG/M metagenome (GOLD analysis project Ga0224504, IMG submission 170160) | Sediment microbial communities from San Francisco Bay, California, United States - SF_Oct11_sed_USGS_24 | ecosystem: Environmental > Aquatic > Marine > Sediment | place: USA... | reverse complement strand
CCTGGTGCCCTTCATCTTTGATCAGGGCATTGCCGCCGATCGCGATGACGACCCGTTTGACTGTCAGTGGCATCTGTGACTCATCCTGAAAGCCGCATCAGACGGCATACTTATCGACGTAGATGCTAGGGATCGCTGCATACATCGCTGCTGCTTTGACCAGCTCGTCCTTCCAAGTCACCTCGTTCGGCGCGTGGGCCTGGTCTTCGTGACCGGGGCCAAAGCCGATACAGGGTATATTGTAGCGTCCCATGATGGAAACGCCATTGGTCGAGAATGTCCACTTGTCGACCAGCGGGGCGCATTTGAACAGGCCCTGGTAGGAATCGACCAGGGTCTTGCAGGCCGCATGCTCTTCCTCAAGCACCCAGCAGGGGAAGTAACATTCCGTCGGGTAGACCAGGCCGGTGTAGGACGGGCGCTTGTAGTCGTACATGCTGACCTTGGCGCCAGCCTTCTGTACTGCCGGCAGCATGCGGATCTCATCCAGTGCCCCTTCCCAGGTCTCGCCGTATGTCAGGCGCCGGTCGATGGAAATCGAGCAGCCGTCGGCGACCGCGCAGCGGGACGGTGAGGTGGAGAAGATTTCCGAAACCGTCAGCGAGCCCTTGCCGAGGAACGGATCGTCCTGCAGGCGCAGGTGCAGTTCCTGCAGTTCGGTGAGAATTGGTGCCATCTTGAAGATTGCGTTGTCACCGCGCTCCGGCGCCGAACCGTGGGCACTGATGCCGTCGACCTCGACCAGGATCTCCATCCGCCCTCGCTGCCCGCGGTAAACCCCGAGCGAGGTCGGCTCGGTGGAGACCACGAACTCCGGCCGGATCTTGCTCTCTTCGATGATGTACTGCCAGCAGAGCCCGTCGCAGTCCTCCTCCTGCACGGTGCCGGTCACCAGCAGGGTATAGTCTTTCTCCAGACCGAGATCCTTGATGATCTTGCCGGCGTAGACCAATGAGGCCATGCCGCCCTCCTGGTCGCTGCCACCGCGGCCGTAGATCACCTCGTCATCCTCGTAACCGGTATAGGGATCATGTTCCCAGTTGTCGCGGTTGCCGATACCGACCGTGTCGATATGGGCATCCATGGCGATCAGGTGCTTGCCGCTGCCGATATAGCCCAGCACGTTGCCCATCGGGTCGATCTCGACCTTGTCGAAGCCGACCGTTTCCATCTCCCGCTTGATCCGCTGAATCACCTTTTCCTCGTCGCAGCTTTCACTGGGGATGGCGATCATGTCCCGCAGGAAGGCGCTGATCTGTGGCCGGTAAAACTCTGCTTTTTCGACAATCTTTTCAAAATCAAGCGACATGCGAATCTCCATTCTTTCTGCTGTGATTGGTACTGAAAGGGTTAATTGTTATTGACTGGGTCACCGGACATCTGCTGCAGGCGGCTCAGGCTACTTTGCCAATTGGAGCGAATCATCGATTTACTGCGCAAGACATCCCCCGAACGCAGGGCTTCGAGGATCTGGCGATGTTCCCCGACCGAATCGGTCGCCAGCGAAGAGCCCTCGAAATAGGTTACTTCCACCCGGCGATAGCGGATTTTCAAGTCTTGCAGGATATTGATCAGGAAGGGGTTGTTGGTGCGGTGGATATAGACATCATGGAATTGCGCGTCGGCCCGCGAAGCTCCGACCGGTTCACTCTGCGCGAGGGCCTTTTCCAGAAGCGTATTCGCCGTTTCCATTTTATCGAAATCAGCCTCTGTCATGTTGCCGGAGGCTTCGTCGATTGCCAGTGCTTCCAGAGTCCAGATGATCGGGTAGATCATCTCCGGCTCCTCAATGGAGATATCGGTCACTCGTGTCCAGCGATTCGCCGAAGACTCGACGAGGCCCTTGTCTTCCAGGCGGCGCAATGCTTCACGAACCGGAGTCCGGCTGACCCCCATTTTTTCGGCCAGCTCCTTGTCGAGCAGTTTTTCCCCGGGGCGCAGCTCGCCCTCCATGATCCACATGAGCAAAGTATTGTAGACCTCTTCCCTCATGCTGAAACGGCTGATCGGCTTGATCCGATTCGGGATGGGCATAGCGGGAATTCCCTTGATCTGAAGATAAGGCCGGCGCGCGGGACATTGGATGTAATATATCAGTTTCCGGGAGAAGTCAAGGACGCGCAGTGATCCAGGCATGCTTCTGTCAATATATCTCGGTTTTAAACTGCGACACTAACCAGGAGGATCGAGAACCAGGGGACAGGAGTTTACTCCATGCAAACCAGTCAGCAAACGGAAGGTTCTTACGCCCGTTCACGCAATCACGGCAAATTCGCAGGCAGCTTTACCTTCTCCCCGTCGCCACCCGGTCCGAGCCCACCTGCGGCCAGCAGTTCGAGAAAATCCTCACGGGGAAGATCCCGAGCCCCCATGCTCGCCAGATGCGGGTTCGGCACTTGGCAGTCCAGCAGGATGAATTCCTCTCTGTCAAGGTAGCGAACCAGTTGCGCAAGGATCACCTTGGAGGCATTCGTCCGGCGATGGAACATTGACTCACCGAAGAAAAATTTCCCCAGGGCAACACCATAAAGGCCGCCGACCAGTTCATCATCCTCCCAGGCTTCCACGGAATGGGCAAAGCCGAGTTCATGCAATTTTTGGTAGGCCGCCTGCATTTCCGCGATCAGCCAGGTCTGCTGCCCGTGCTTAACACGGACATCGGCACAGCTAGCGACGACCTGGGCAAAGGCCCGGTTGCTGGTCAGCTGGAAACGCCGCTGCCTGATCAGCCTTTCGAGACGGCGCGACACGTAAATCTCCTGCGGGAAAAGCACACAGCGGGGGTCGGGCGACCACCAGAGGATCGGTTCATTTTCACCATACCAGGGGAAGATGCCGGACCGGTAGGCGAGGAGCAGGCGCTCCGGCGAAAGGTCGCCGCCCACAGCCAGCAGCCCTTCCTGCGTCGCCAGCCTCGGGTCGGGGAAAATCAGTTCATCGGTGAGGCGGAAGACTGGCATTAGAAGAACGGCACGCGGTACGAGGAACGCGGTACGAGGAGTTCATCATCAAAAGCGTTCATCTTTGCGCGTCCCGCGTTCCGCCTTTCTCGTCCCGATTTCAGCTGTAGCTGAAACTGAGTTTTCCTGACTTGAAGCCGATGCGGACCCTGCCGCCACCGGTCAGGCGACCGAAGAGGATTTCGTCGGCCAGCAGGTTGCCGATTTCATTCTCGATCAGGCGACCCAGCGGGCGAGCCCCGAACACCGGATCATATCCGCGGCGAGCCAGGTCGCGGCGGGCGCCGTCGGTCAGAGTCAGGGTGACCTTGCGTTCCGACAATGAGCCCTTCAGTTGACGGATGAACTTGTCCACCACACGGGTCATGACATCTTCGTCAAGCGCACGAAAAGCGATAATCGCATCGAGGCGATTACGGAATTCCGGCGAGAAGGTCTTTTCGACTTCATGGCGCGCTTCTCCGGGCAGGCGACCGCCGAAACCAATCGGTGCACTGCTCATCTCCCGGGCCCCGACATTGCTGGTCATGATCAGGATGATGTTGTGGAAATTGGCCTGGCGGCCATTATTGTCGGTCAGGCTGCCATGATCCATGACCTGTAACAGGATGTTAAAGATATCCTGATGGGCTTTTTCGATCTCGTCAAGCAGCAGCACCGCATAGGGGTTGCGGATCACGGCATCGGTCAGCAGGCCACCCTGCTCGAAACCGATATAGCCGGGAGGAGATCCGATCAGGCGGGAGACGGCGTGTTTCTCCATGTACTCGCTCATGTCGAAACGCAGGAACTCTACGCCCATCTGCGCAGCAAGCTGTTTGGCGGCCTCGGTCTTGCCAACCCCGGTCGGTCCGGTAAAGAGGAACGAACCGGTCGGCTTCTCCGGCTGGCCCAATCCGGCGCGAGCCCGGCGGATTGCCTGGCAGAGCTGCTCGAGCGCCTGCTCCTGACCGTAAACCTGACGTTTGAGGGACGTGTCAAGTTCCTTGAGCTTGCGCCGGTCTGACTGTGCCAGCTTGCGTGCCGGGATGCGCGCCATGCTGGCGATAACCGCTTCGACGTCCGCAACACCGATGGTCGAGCGCTTGCGCGGATAAAGCCGAAGCCTGGCACCGGCCTCATCGATAACATCGATCGCCTTGTCCGGCAGGCGGCGGAAGTTGACATGCCGGGCAGAGAGGATGGCGGCAGCTTCCAGGGCGGCAGGGGTGTACTTCACACAATGGTGCTCTTCGTAATAGCCTTTGAGCCCTTCAAGGATCTCGACGGTTTCATCGACACTCGGCTCCATGACATCGATCTTCTGGAAACGTCGCGACAGAGCGCGGTCTTTTTCAAAGAGGTTTTTGTATTCTTCGTAAGTCGTTGAGCCGATGCAGCGAAGCTCTCCGGTGCCAAGTACCGGCTTGAGGATGTTGGCTGCATCCAGCGAACTGCCGCTGGTCGCGCCGGCGCCGACGATCGTATGGATCTCGTCGATCGAGAGAATTGCCCGGGGACGTTTTGACAAGGCCTGGACCACGGCCTTGAGGCGTTCTTCGAAATCCCCGCGATACTTGGTCCCGGCCAGCAATGCTCCCATATCCAGGGCAAAAAGTTCAGCGTCCTGCAAAAGCTCCGGGACATCGTTATCGAGGATACGTAAAGCCAGGCCTTCGGCGATAGCGGTCTTGCCGACACCGGGCTCGCCGACCAGCACCGGGTTATTCTTGCGGCGGCGGCAGAGAATCTGAATGGTCCTTTCCAGCTCCAGCTGCCGGCCAACCAAAGGATCGATCTTGCCTTTCGCCGCCCGTTCGAGAAGGTTGATCGTAAAGGCTTCGAGTGGATTGACCTTCTTGGTCTTCTTCTCTCCAGGCGCCTGTCTGGTCTGTTCATCCGGCTCCGGCTGTCCGGAAACGTCATCCTGCATCGGCACCCGGGTGATGCCGTGGGATACGTAGTTGAGAACATCGAGCCGGGACAGGCCTTCGCTCTGGAGGATCTGAGCAGCCAGGCAGTCCTCCTGCTCCATAATGGCCGCAAGGATGTCGCCGATGCCGATCTCTTCACGGCCGGAGGACTGCATATGTGTCACGGTTCGCTGCAGCACGTTCTGCAGGCCAACGGTCTGCTCCGGCATATCCCCTTCGAGCTGATCGAGCGATTCGAGGTGTTGTTCAAAAAAGAGCTCCAGATCCGTTCGCAAAGTTTCCACGTCACCACCGCACGCCTTGAGGATCTCGCACCCCTGATCGTCAAACAGCATGGCATAGAGGACATGCTCGGTGGTCAGAAACTCATGATGCCTGCGCTGGGCCTCCCTGACTGCGAGGGAGAAAGTTATTTGTACTTCCTGGTTGAACATGGTTGTCTATTGCTCCATCCATGCTGCCGGGGCCATCCTCGAGCAGCAATCCCGGTTTCCTTTACGTCTGAATAATTGTAACAGATATCAAGCCTGTTCCAGAGAGCAGCGCAATGGGAAGCCCTCCCTGCGGGCCATATCGTGGACCTTTCTCAGCTTGGTTTCAGCAATTTCGTACGGAAAAGCGCCACAGACCCCTGCTCCCTTGAAATGGATGTGAAGCATGATCCGGTTCGCCTCAGTCGGCGATTTATGAAAAACCGCGATCAGTGCTTCGACGACAAACTCCATCGTCGTATAGTCGTCGTTGTGCATTAAAACCGTGTACATCGGTGGCTGTCTGGTTCTGGTGCGCCGTTTCACATCGACACGGGTCTGATTGTCGGTCGTCGGTTTTGCCATGGTCCTGCCCGCAACAAAAGCTTTGATTGGTAGTCGGATACAAGCGTCATCTTAGCACAAAATATTGCGAGCTGTCACCGGGGCTCATGCCCGATTTGACAGGGCATCAAAAAACAATAGAATGTTTAGAATAAACTGTTATTTATTTTCCGGGTTCACTAATCTTTTCCGGTCTGACTTTATGCTTGCAAGCATTTAGTAAATACGGAGGTTTTATGCTCGGATTCAGTCCGGAAAACCGTCCCTTGCAGCGGTTGTGTCGCGGGTTCTTCACCGGGGCACTTGTAACCGGTACGGTCATTCTTCTTCTCAACGGCCTCTATGGTCTGTCTTTGACCGTGCAACAGAGCTGGCTGCCGGTTTTGTTGGGCGGTCTTGCCGGCCTCCTCGCCGGACGCACTGCACTGCAGTTGCGCACCACGACCCGCCGACTCGAAGATCTCAAAAAACGCTCGCAGGAATTTTACCAGAGCACTCCTGCCTTACTGCATTCGATGGATAACCGTGGACGCCTCCTGAATGTGAGCCAGGCGTGGCTTGACATCCTCGGCTATGACCGCGCGGAGGTCATCGGCAAAGACTTTTTTGCATTTGTCGTTGGTGACAATCTCGAACAGATACGGGCCAAACATTTTCAAACCCTTGAAAAACTAGGGCAGATCAAGGATATCAACTATCAACTGCTCTGCGCGGACGACTCGATTATTGAAGTTGCCATTACAGAAGTCGCCCGCCGTGATGCCGAAGGCCGCCTGACTGAAAGTCTCGCCGTCCTCAATGACCTGACCATTCACCGTGCCGCCGAAGAGCGCATCGAGCGCCTGGCCTACTTCGACACCCTCACCGGACTGCCTAACCGGGCCCTGATGAACGACCGCATCATCCAGGCGGTCGCCCAGGCTCGTCGAGAAAACCGCCAGGTGGGGGTCTTTTTTCTCGACCTGGATCGCTTCAAACTGATCAACGATACGCAGGGGCATGCAGTCGGCGATATGGTCCTGCGCTCCGTAGCGCAACGTCTGAAAAAAATTATCCGTCGAGGCGACACCTTTGCCCGCCTCAGTGGCGACGAGTTTGTCATCATCCAGGCCGACCCGAACCACGATCCAAACTTCACGATCATGGGACGACGGATTCTCGAAACCCTCGATCAGCCTTTTCTGGTCGGCAGCCGGGAGTTTTTCACGACTGCCAGCGTCGGCGTCGCAATCTATCCGATCGACGGCGATGACCCACAGACACTACTGAAGAGCGCCGACACGGCGATGTATGTCGCCAAAAGCCGCGGCCGCAACAACATGCAGTTCTTTTCCGAGGAGATGAATGCCGCAGCAATGGCCAAGACTGATCTGGAAAGCCGGTTACGCAAAGCCCTGAGCGACGGCGAGCTGCAGCAGCACTACCAACCCCAGGTCAACCTCATTACCGGTCGCATCACCGGAGTCGAAGCATTGCTGCGCTGGTATGACAGCGATGGGACCCTGATCCCCTCCAGACAGATTATCGACATCGCAGAGGAGAGCGGGCTGGCATTTCTCCTTGGAGAGTGGGCCCTTAAAACGGCCTGCACCCAGGCCAGAGTCTGGCAAAACCAGGGGCAATCGTCTTTGCACATGTCCGTCAACCTGTCCGGGCATCATATTCGCCAGCCGAATTTTACTGATTATCTCGAGCTGATTGTTAAAGAAACCGGCATCAAGCCCAATACCCTGGAGATAGAGCTTGCCGAGAACTCGGTCATGGACCATGTCGACGAGAGCATCATGGCCTTGACCGATCTGAAAATTCGCGGGGTCAATCTGTCCATTGATGATTTCGGCACCGGTTATTCTTCACTACTGTATCTGAAACATTTCCCGATCCACCGCATCAAAATCGCCCAGGAATTAATCCTGGACATTATTCACAACCCAGATTACGCAGCGATCACCGAGGCCATACTGGGCATGGCCAAAAGTCTCCAGCTGTCAGTAACGGCGGTTGGCGTAGAAGAGCCCATGCAACTTGAATTTTTACGTGAAAGGGGTTGTGTCGAGGTCCAGGGAGAGGTGTTCGGTGCAGCGATGAATGCCGAGCAGATGACGGAGTTCCTGAAAGAGTCCAACGGCCGGATCAAAAGCATTATCCCCACCGGCAATCAGAGGGAACTGAATTTCGAGGGGCCTTCAACTGAGATTCATTAAGCCGAATACCGTTCAGATCTTCTGAATCCCTAATGCACCTGGACCTGTTCTCCAGCGACAAAAGCGACCACTATATCCGGCTCAACAAGCAGCGCCAGTACGACAGAGGTCAACCTTCTGGGGCGATGGTCAAGCCCCGCATCCTCCAGGGCCTCTTTCAACCCCTGGTAGGCCGCTTCGAAGAGATTCTTTTGAAACAGGTTCATCTCGATACTCGGCTGACCATTGAGGGGCGCCATTGCGATAGCTTCACGACAGTTGGAAGAATTCGTCGAGGTGATGGCTCGGCAGAGCAACGGCCGGACCTTGTGAATCACGCACAGGCCTTTCTGATCAAGGAATGCACAAGGTTCGCGCAGAAACAGCCGTTCTTCATCATCGAGCCAACGGGTTTTGATCCGCAATTCATGCAGCCGTGCCCGGATTTTCTCCAGTTGCTCTTCCCCGAAAACTTTTTGCAGATACCAAAAGATCGTTATCGCTTCTGGAATGAGCACTGAGACGTTCAGCACGCAGCAGGCACCGCAACCCGGGCCGCAGGCGACCCTGGTCATCTCAGAAGGAACACCAAACCGCAACAGATCTCTCTCCGCAGCAACCGTCAGCAGGTGCATGCGACCGGAGATGTCCGCAGCGTTCCCGCCGGAGCAAACCAACGACCTGAATACTCTGCGGACCTGGCGAGCGTATGTGGTAGAGTCAAACGGTTCTGACATGTTATCTCTAGGTGAGGGATTGCACCCGATGTTCAGACGAATCATAAATATACTCTATAAGTCGCAAACTGTCACATCTACGCGGTGGGTGACAGGTACGGTAGAATGTATTAGTGTTTAAGAGTCTACGATTGCAACTCGCCATTCAGATGACACTTTGATCAGGCGAACCTCTTAAGGAGCGAAACATGTGGCGCACTACTGTTTGTGTTATTCTCGCGCTAGCCTTGTCCTCACATGTTCAGGCAAAGCCGGATAAAGACAAACCACACAAAACAAACCGTCACTCAACCACTGAACAGGCCGATCTGAAGAGTGGCGTGACGTTCAGTCCTGCAGAACGCAACCTGATTCGCGCTCAGCTACTCGAGGAGAAACGTACGATGAGGCGACAGCAGAAGCCGTTGCCACCCGGATTGCAGAAGAAAATGGCCCGTGGCAGGTCATTGCCACCAGGGTGGCAGAAAAAGGTCGAACCGGGCCATAGCCTTGATTACCAGCTCTATCGCCAGGGCGAGAGCCTGCCGGACATCCTTCTGAGGCGCCTGCCACCGCCTCCGGTCGGGTCAGAGATCATCCGGGTTGACGACAAAATCATCCGTCTGGATTCAACGACCCGCACCATTCTGGACGTTTTTGATCTGGTGCCGGCGCGTTGACATGGGAACCCAGGATATGCAGCAGAATACTCACACACCCCTTATCGGCTACCTCCTCTGGCTGTTCGGCTTTACCGGCGCGCACCGCTTCTACTATGGTCGGCCGGTGTCCGGGACAATCTACTTCTTTACCCTGGGACTCTTTCTGATCGGCTGGCTGGTCGATCTTTTCCTGATCCCCGGTATGGACCGCGACGCCGACCTGCGCTTCACCTCGGGACCACTCGACTACAATGTCGCCTGGATATTACTGACCTTCCTCGGCCTGTTCGGTGTGCACCGCATGTACATGGGCAAATGGCTGACCGGCATCCTCTACCTCCTTACCGGCGGCCTGCTCGGTGTCGGCTACATCTATGATTACTGGACGCTCAATGACCAGTTGTCCGAACTCAATTGATCAACAGATTACGGAGCAGACAATGATTACGCACATAGTTTTCTTCAAATTCAAGCCGGAGACGACTTCGGCCGAGATTCAACAGCTTGCAGACGGACTGGGCGAACTGCCGCAAAAGATCGAGGAGATTCGGGAGTTCCGATTCGGTCCCGATATGATTCGTTCCGAACGGTCTTACGACTTCGGCCTGGTCTCAAGCTTCGACGACCTTGACGCCCTGCAACGTTACCAGGTCCATCCTGATCACCAGAAGGTCGTGGCCCACGTCAAGGCAATTTCCTCGAGTGTCGTTGCCGTTGATTTCGCAGGCTGACCAACACACATGACGGCCGCAAACCGTGAAGGCGTCATCAAGTTTCAGCTCGACTTCGCAGATGGGCCGGCACCAGCCGCAGAACTGCTGATCGAATTGAATGAATGGCGGGCCGTTTTCAGAAAACATGGCCTGCTCGGACAGGACCCGCAACGTTACGAGGGTTACGGCTACGGCAACCTGAGTCGACGCCTGCCAGGACAGGACGGCGACGTATTCTTGATCACCGGGACCCAGACCGGTCATCTGCAGGCCTTGCGTCCGGAAGATTATGCAACCGTCCTCGAATGTGATCCGGTGACGAACCACCTCAAAGCAATCGGCCAGATCAAGCCGTCCTCGGAAGCCCTCTCGCACGGTGCCCTTTACCAGTGTGACCCGGACATTCTCTGGGTCATGCACCTGCACAGCCCGGACATTTTCAGACAACGAATCAGGCTCAACCTGCCCTGCATTCAGTCGGACGCTGACTATGGTACGCCGGAAATGGCGGCAGAGATTCTTAAGCTGGCTCAATGCGGCAACAGGAATGGCCCCGGACTGCTGGTTATGGCGGGACACCAGGATGGCATCCTGGCTTACGGCTGTTCAGCACAAACAACCGGCAAACGGGTTATCGAAACTCTTACCCGCGCCCTGCAGGCCCGTTAGCAATCCTGAATACATCTGTTTTTATGCCGTTTAAAGGCAGCTCTATATTTTTCTTGCATTCCGGATTAAATATCTGCCATTATTAGCGTCCTCTAAGAGTAAAACCCAAAACTTAGGAGCTGATCATGACCCTGCAAATTCGCTACGAATGCCCGGAATGCCATCAGACCCTGTCTCTCAACTTCCAGGATTTTGCACCCGGCAAGCGTCAGATCTGCGTGACCTGCCAGACACCTGGACGCATAACCAAAACCGGCCTTGAACAATTCACCCAGGATTTGCGCCAGTACTTTCAAGCCTGACTCTTTCGTCACCGCTCCGCACACGCCTTGATAATTCACGACACCCAAAGGTGTCGTGAATTATTCTGTCACAGCCCTGTTGCAGGCTCCTTGAGGGACTGCTATCTTTGTTTGTCACGTATCTATTGCTCACGGAGTCTGCCATGACCGCCTTACCTGACCTGATCTGGCTCGCTATCGCTCTGATCATCGGCTTTATCCTGGGATTCATTCCGGCCATCCTGCTGGCCAGAAGCCGTACCGAAGCAGCACGACAGACAGGTCGCCAAGAACTCGCTACGGACCTGGCTATCCTTGAAGAGCGCCTTGCCAGCCGAGATTCGCGTCTGCAACAGCTTGAAACGGACATCGCGGAGAAAGACGCCAAGCTTGATGAACTGACCCGG
>Ga0224504_10001253_pt1 | contig 11319 bp, 10 predicted proteins | sample SF_Oct11_sed_USG_3_FD_170160 | JGI IMG/M metagenome (GOLD analysis project Ga0224504, IMG submission 170160) | Sediment microbial communities from San Francisco Bay, California, United States - SF_Oct11_sed_USGS_24 | ecosystem: Environmental > Aquatic > Marine > Sediment | place: USA... | reverse complement strand
TGCTTAGCTCCATGTCGCCAACCATAGTTAAGAAAGAGGGGAAAAACTTTTTAGTTACAGGGAGCCCCGGTGGCTCTCGCATAATTACTACTACACTACAGGTGGTCATGAATGTTATCGATCACAATCTTAATATTCTAAGTGCTGTAGCTGCTCCCAGAATCCATCATCAATGGTTACCCGATGAATTGCGGATTGAAGAAGGGCTTAGTCCAGACACTGTCAGAATCCTTCGCGAAAAAGGGCATAAGGTTAAACAGAAATCAGCCATGGGTGCTAGCCAATCTATTTTGATTGATAAAGGTTTATTTAATGGAGCTGCCGACCCTCGTAGATCTACAGCGCTTGCGGTAGGACTTTGATCCTCAATGTTGAGCTCTGATTTTAGCTAGAAAATGAATTTTTCAATGCCAGGTTTAATATGGAAGCTGGGATTTGCTTTGCCAGGAAATACATACCGTTAATCGTGACTTATGGGACATTGCTGATCTACTGGTTAAGCATTCTCATTTGTCGAGCTATTGTAAGAGTACATATTTATCTCTTCGCGTAACTGCCAGTCCTTGTTTGACCAATAATTATTTGCGAGATCGTTGGTCTTCAATACGAAAATATGAGTTTTACTTATACCAATTTTTTTCAGGGCACGAATACACGACATGAACAATTTGCCGCCGATGCCCTGCTTCCGGTTGTCTTGATTAACAACCAGGTGCTGCAGGTATCCACGACGACCATCATGTCCGCACATGACGCAGCCCACTATTTTAGACTCAACGGCAGCAACAAAACTTAAACCTGGATTATGATGCAAATACTTGCTCGTTGTCTCTTTTGAATCTGCGTCTCGAACCGTCACTCCTGGCGTCTCCTGTAGCAGCACAATGATGTCGTCGTAGTCCTCGATTGTCATTTGCCGGATTTTCATAATACTTCTCAAAGGTAAGTTGCCCAGGTTAGTTTTCTGGGGAAGGTGTCAGTATCATGCTGCGTAACTCTGAATAATCTTGTGCATGTGGCAACCCTTGTATCGGTTCGGATTGTTCTCCAAACAAAACGGATTCCATGCCGCAACTCTTTGCCGCAAAGACATTTCCCGGCCGATCATCAATAAAGAGAATCTCTTCCGGTTTGGATTTTGAGATAACACAAAAAGCTTCGTACATCTCTGGCGAGGGTTTTCTGGTTTTCACATCACCGCTGATGACAAAACCATCAAATAAAGTTTCTAGATCAAACGTTCTTCTTAACGTAATTGACCATTCACTGACATCGTTAGAAAGACACCAGATCATGTCAAAGGACTCTCTTGCGTCAACTATGAATTCTTTGGTCCCACTTACAAGGCAGTGATTGCTGAGATAGTCATCTTCTGTCTCGGGTGACAATCCTAATTGTTCCCAAAAAACTGAAGACGCGAATGCACCCAGACTGCATTGATGATATAGACTCTTGATTCTCTCTTCGCTTTCCTCTCTGTGTTTGCGAATATAAGGAACCAACAGTTCTACAATATCATCCCCCGACTGGTAGATCACTCCCATTGCATCCAACGCCAAAACTTTCATCTGTTAGCTCCTTGGTGCGACCTTTTGCACCGTTGGCATCAGCATAAAACTTATGGCAAACAGGCAAGCGATCATCAGCCAGATGTCGTTACAAGTCATCAACAGAGATTCCCGCTCAACCAGTATCGACAACAACTGTAGCCCTCCCTCCAGGGCCTGAACCAGATCTGTGGTCTGCCCTGCAACAGATGACGAAAATGAAGTGATGATGTCACTGGTAGCATAACGGGCCGGGTTGAGAACTTCGACTAGGCGCTGGTGATGAAGACTGGAACGCATCTCGACCAAGGTGTTGATGACGGCGATGCCGATTCCTCCGCCAAGGTAACGCATCAGGCTGTAGAGGCTACTGGCATTTGCTACGGCTTCGGTGGGCAGCCTGCCAAGTGCCAGCTCGGTGATCGGCGACATGCACATCATCATGGCAAAACCGCGCATGGCTTGGGGGAGAAGAAGTTGATCGAAACCTGTTTCCGCAGTCATAAAAGCGTTGATTGATAATGATACGCCGAAAAGGATCAGCCCGATGGCAAGGGTGGTTCGTACCCCGAGACGTGTCCTAAATAAGCGCACGACAGGCAAAGAGATCATCATCGCCAAGCCGGGCACCATCATGACCTTGCCGATTTCCAGACTGTTGTAGTCGCGTACGCTGCTTAAGAAGACTGTCATCAGATAACCGGAACCGAACAGGCCCAGACCCATGATGAAGTTGAAGAGACAGCCGGTGGCGAAGTTGCGATCACGAAAGGCGCGCAGGTCTATCACCGGGTGACGGCAGGTCAGCTCTCGCCATAACAGCAGTCCGGCCGAGGTAACGACAATAAAACTTAGGGTCACAATAAGCCGTGATTCAAACCAATCATTCTCTGTCCCTTCTCCGAGTACGTATTCAAGGCATCCAAGAAAGATTGCGATGAGTATGATTCCCTGATAATCGAATTTCTTTAACAGGCTGAAGTTCGGCGGTGGACATTTCACAAGATAGAAAACGGACGTTGACACAATGAGGCCTGGAAAAACGTTAAGCAGAAACAGCCAGCGCCATGAGTATGTTTGCGTAATCCATCCGCCCAGGGTCGGACCGATGGTCGGTGCAATGGCGATGATGAGTACGACGAAGAGAGTGACGTTGGCCTGTCGCTCGCGGGGGAAGAGGGCGTAGATGGCTTGGTAGAGCAGGGGAATCATGGCCCCGGCGAACAAGCCCTGAAAGATTCTGAAGACCATGATCGATTCTATCGACCAAGCGAGTGCGCAGCAGATGCTGAAGAGAGTGAAGAGGATACATGCCAATGCGTAGAGATACTTGAGGGAGAGTGACCTTGAGAGCCAGCCGGCTAAAGGAATCATGATCACTTCGGCGATAATGTATGCGGTCTGGATCCAGGAGGCCTCATCGATGGTCGAGCCCAAGCTGGCACCAATCTCAGCCAGAGAGCTGGCAACGATCTGGGTGTCGAGCACCGCCATGAAGGTGCCGCCGGCCATGGAGAAGAAGCCAATCCATGTGCCGAGAGAGATGGCCTCTCGATTCGTGGCCACCTGAGTCATAGCCTGTCCAAGAGGCCCGCAAACTCTTTCTGCTCGGTCAACAGAGCCTCTTTGGTGTTAATGCTGACTTCGACAGACATGCCCGGCAGAAGCTTTTTGTCCGGATGCGAGCTTTTGTCGACCATAATTTTCACCGGTATGCGCTGCACGATTTTTGTGAAATTGCCGCTGGCATTTTCCGGCGGCAGTAGACTGAATTCCGCACCGCTGGCTGGAGATAGAGATTGAATACGACCGGTAAAATGGTGATCGGGAAAAGCGTCGACCTCTATCTCGACTTGCTGACCTTCCTGCATGCGGGCCAATTGGACCTCCTTAAAGTTCGCTTCGACCCAGACGTCATTTAAGGGGATCAGAGCCATCAGGACAGAACCCGGGCGTACATATTGCCCGGCTTGAACCCTGCGATTGCCGACTGTCCCTGAGAACGGCGCGCAGATGCTGGTGTCGGTGACTTCCTGCTGCAAGAGTTTGAGTTCTTCCTGGTGTTGTCCGATCTCTGCCGTAATCCTTTGCTCTTCGGCAAGAAGGACGTTTAGCTCCTGTTCCGCCTTATCCAGACTTGCCTGGGCGCCGCTCTTTTCCGCCAGGGCTCTTTTATTGTTGGTCAAGGCCTCGTTGTATTCAAACCATGAAATGACTTTTTCTGCGAAGAGCTGGTCAAATTTACTATAGACTTCTGCGTTTCTTTGCAGGTTGACTTCAGCAAGAACCAGTTGCGCTTTGGCCAAGGCAATTTCCGACCTCTGCTGTTTGCGCTTTCCAGTTACCACGAGCAGGGCTGCTCGCCGTTCCAGAAGGTTGTTCCTGCCGCGCTCCATACGCACCTTGAATTCCATATCCTGAATGCGCACCAACGGCTCACCGGCACGAACAACCTGGTTGTCGGCTACCATCACACTCTCCACGTAACCGGACACCTTGGTGCTGATCGGCGTAATGTCGCCACGGATATAGGCATTGTCGGTGGTCTCAATGTAGCGGCCGGTCAGCCACCAGTACCAAACGAATCCGCCGGCGGCCAGGAACAGGGCAAACAAAAAGATGTATGGCGAAAATAGTTTCATCGTTCCTAACCGGTTTCTTCAAAATGAGGGTAGTGGCAGGCCACTTGATGGTCCGGGCCGACCTCACGCAAAGATGGGATTTTCGATGAACAATCTGCTTGCGCACGGGGACAGCGGGTATGGAAACGGCAGCCCGGGGGCGGCTCTGTGGCAGAAGGTAGCTCGCCTGGCAGGATGCCGATTTTTGTCGGCGGCAGCTCGGGGTCAGGGTGGGGGATGGCGTTCATTAAAGCCCGCGTATAAGGGTGCAGTGGATGTTGGTAGAACTTTTCTGTCGAAGCTATCTCACAGAGATGGCCGAGATACATCACGGCGACTCGGTCGCAGATATTTTTTACCACAGCCAGATCGTGTGAGATGAAGAGCATCGAAAGGCCATACTCGGTCTTTAAGTCACTTAACAGGTTGATGATCTGTGCCTGTACGGAAACATCGAGAGAAGATACCGGTTCATCACAGACCAACAACTGAGGGTCGCAGATCAACGCTCGGGCGATGCTGGCACGCTGGCATTGGCCGCCTGAGAGCTGGAACGGTAAACGGTCGTGATATTGCTCTGGAGAGAGACCTACGGATTTGAGCAATTTATGTACTTGCTCGTGCTGCTGGTATTTATCTTTGACTCCTGCCGCTCGTAACGGCGCTGCTATGCTCTTTCCTATTTTGCGGCGTGGGTTCAAAGAGGAGACAGGATTCTGAAAGACCATCTGGAACTTTTGACGTAGCAGACGAAGTTCTTGACGATTCAAGTTCGTCAGCTCGACACCGTTTAAAAGAACCTTTCCGGCGGTTGGCCTAGGCAATTGCATAATGGCTTTCGCTACAGAGGTTTTGCCACAACCGGACTCACCTACCAAGCCAAAGATTTCACCCCTGGCGATATCGAAGCTGATACCCGACACTGCGTGAACGCAGCGGTTACGTCCGGTAACGTATTCGACCACTAGCTTCTCGACCCGTAGCAAGGGTTCGGTCTGCAAATTATTCTTCTGTTTCATGCAGCCCCCCTGCACTTTATAAGAGGATGCCAGCAAGCGTATTGGTGAGCAGGGTTCTGTACATCTTGCGTCAAGGGAGGTTCTTCTTCATAGCAAAGTTTATCTGCCTCAAGGCACCGGGGGGCAAAATGGCACCCAGGTCCTATTGTCGAAAGGCTCGGTGGTTGCCCTTCGATGGTTTGGAGTCGTTTCCCTAATGGATCTTCAAGACGGGGGATTGAATCAAAAAGTGCTCTTGTGTAGGGCATGCGCATATTTGCGAAGAGTTCCCTCGTTGGCGCCTGCTCGACGATCTTGCCCGCATACATCACCGCTGTCTGTTTAGCACGCCCTGCAACCACTCCGAGGTCATGGGTGACCAGGATCATAGCCATGTTGCGTTCGGTTTGAATCCTGTCGAGCAGGTTGAGAATTTCGGCCTGAACCGTGACATCCAAGGCTGTGGTCGGCTCATCGGCGATCAACAGCTTCGGTTCGCAGGCCAGAGCCATGGCGATCACCACTCTTTGCCGCATGCCTCCGGAGAGTTGATGGGGATATACATCGACTTTATGCTCTGGCTGCGGCAGCCCAACCGAATTTAGAAGCTCAATCGCCCTCGCCCTTGCGGTATTTCGATTCATGCCCAAGTGGTAACGCAGCGGTTCGGCAATCTGTTTACCAACGGTCATGACCGGATTGAGGGATGACATGGGGTCTTGCAGGACGACAGCGATCTCCTTGCCGCGAACGCGCATCAACTCCTGGTGAGAGACATCCCCCAGGTCCTTGCCATCGAACATGATGCGTCCGGGGTCAGGATGCTGGTACGATTTCTTTTGCCGAGGGAGTAGACCGAGAATAGTTCGGCAAAGCATGCTTTTCCCACTTCCCGACTCGCCGACAATGGCCAACGTTTCCCCACGAGTGAGAGTAAAGGAAACACCATCAACAGCATGGACCACCCCTTCTTTGGTGGGGAGGTGCGTGGTCAGACCTTCGACAGTGAGGAGAGGTCGTCTATGTTTACTCATAGTCGACTCTCCCGCACATCAGTCAGGCTCCGCAAACGGTCACCGAGCACGTTGAAAGAGAGTATGGTCATAAACATAGCCAGCATCGGGATCAGACTAACGTGAGGAGCTTCTTTCAACACCCCATAGCCTTCGGCAATCATGCCGCCCCAACTCGGCGTTGGTGCCGGAACGCTTAAGCCGAGGAAGCCGAGACCTCCTTCGATAATGATAAGGTAGGCCACAACCAACAGGGCATAAACGGATACGGGAATCAGGACGTTTGGTAAAATTTCTCGCAGGATTATCATGCTGTCTCTTGTGCCGCAAGCCCTGGCCGCCTGCACGAATTCGAGTTCCGCAAACCTGAGCGTGTTGGCTCTGGCAACCCGGCAGAAGGCAGGAACCGTTAGGCCGCCTAGGACGAGTGTTATGTTGGTCAGGTTGGCACCGACCAGGTAAGTCACTACAAGCAGAAGGACCAGGTTGGGAAAAGCGAGAATCGTATCCATTGCACCCATGATGAAAGTCTCAGCTCGCCCTTTGTAGTAACCCGCAATCATCCCAAACCAACTTCCAATCACCATGCCGATCAACGCTGAAAAGAAGCCTATTGTTAAGGAGGTTCGCGCTCCGAAGAGAAGTCGCGTCAGAATATCGCGACCGACACTGTCGGTGCCGAGCAGATGGATAAAATGACCTTCGCCATCAGTGCCTCGTTCACCAATTGAAACAAGCGATTCTGTGCCGAGTGGACTGGCCTGATTTTGCCAATCAACCTGATCAATGGGGGGGAGAATCCACCAGTGTGCTGAAATTGCACAGGCAAAGACAAGGAGGAGCCAGAGAAGAGGCAACCAGAATGACCAACCGAGCCTCTCTGTTACGTTGCGTTTAAGACCCCGGATGTTAAACATTGCCTGACGAACAGCTTCAGCCATGGGACCTCTCCTCGCGGATACGCGGATCGAGTAGTTGATACCCGAGATCGACTAAAAAATTGACCAACAGATAACCGGTGGCAATAAAGAGGACACAACCCTGGATAACCGTGCTGTCTTGGGCAAAGATTGATGAGATCATTAGACGACCGATCCCCGGCAGGGCAAAAATCATTTCGACGATCAGGGCACCGCCGATCAGGTGGCCGACCTGGAGACCGAAAATCGTTGACAGTGTGAAACATGATGGGCGAAGTGCATGACGTAATAAAATTCGCCTGGTTGGTAAACCCTGCGATTTTGCCAGCAGTATATAGTCTTCCTGCAATGTGCTGATCATGTCGCTACGCAGAACCCGCATCAAGGGCACCCACTCAGCCAGGGCAATCGCCAGTGCTGGCAGAATAAAGCCTTTCAGGTTTGGCCACAGCCCTTCCGAGAGAGGGGTGTAGCCGGTTGCCGGAAGCCATTTGAGTTGGAGTGAGAAAATGAAAATGAGCAGGATCGCCATGGCGAAGTTGGGGATGGAAACCAGACCAAAAGCACTAATCCCCAAGGCGTGATCGCTTTTTGTTTCAGCTTTATAGGCAGCAAGTATCCCCGCAGGTATCGCCAACAGTAAAGCGAAGAACTGAGCCAGGCAAAGAAGCTCTATTGTCACCGGTAGTCGCGCGACAATCGCGTTCCAAACCGGTTCATGATTCAGTAGTGAAACACCAAGATCTCCTTGGAGCACTCCAGCCAGCCAGCGGCTGTAACGAACTGTTACATGATCGTTCAGGCCAAGATGTTCACGTAAATCCTCAACCTCTTCAAGGGTCGAGTCGAAACCAGCCAACTCATACGCGACATCTGCGGGAAGCATGTCGACCAGCAAAAAGCTGAGCACCGAGACGATGAAAACCACGAGCAGTAGATGCAGTATTTTTTTGCAGAGAAAGCTCATACCAGATCGTCTCTTTTTGTTTGCTGTTAGCCGGGATTTGGTTTGTGAAACCAGGCCATCGGCAGATCAGCCAGGATCTACCGATGGCTTGTAATAACAGCTTATTTTTTCGCCTGAAGGTTGGCGTCAGGTTCTAGCCAAGCTCCACCAACCTGCACGACTGCGTGACGAGCGCCGGGAATTCCCTGAACCTTTTTTTTGCCGATCAGATGGTGACGCCATCCCAAACGATAGACGAGCGGAACATCTTCGTTGATGATTTTTGCAATACCGCAAAAGGCTTCATTCCTAATCTCGGGGTCAGTGCTCATGAGCTGGGTTTCGATCAACTTGTCGAGTTTGTCGTTCTTGTAGTGGCTATGATTCCCCCGACTCTTTGAGTGCAGGTTAGTCGCCAACACAACACCCATTGCCGGTGAGTCGACCAGTGACCATGCGGACATCTGATATTCATTCTTAAACACTCGCCGAACCATCTGACCCAGTGTCACTGGAACAGGTTTCGCTGTCGCCCCTATCTCCTTGAACATTTGCGGAATAATTGCCCCAGCTTCGCGACCCCTCGGTGTGCTCGAATGCAGGTACTCGAATTCAACCGGCTGCCCGTACTCCTTGATTAATTCGCGCGCAACGGCAAGGTCTGGTTCCCGGTAACCGACATCTCCGCAGGACGATGTCGAACCAAAAGGGTCATGTGCAACAGGATGGACCCCTTTGTGGATCGTTTGAATATACTGGTCCTGATTCCAGGCATGAGCCAGTGCTCGTCGGACCCTGACGTCGTCCATGGGTGGTTTTGACGTATTGAAATAGAAAATGCCTGCGCCGGGTTCGTCACTCGCCCAAACCTGAAGTGATGAATCGGATTGCGCTTCAAGGATATCTTTACCCATGTCGGTATAGATAATATCGACTTCACCAGACCTTAAACTATCAAAACGGGTTTGCATGTCAGGCATGGTGCGGTAAACGACCTGATCGAGATAAGGTTTCCCCTTGCGCCAGTAGTTGGGGTTTTTTACCACCACCAGGCGATCTCCGGACATCCACTCCTTGAACATGAATGGTCCGGTACCGACAGGTGCGCGGTTTTGCGTGTCTTCAGCAACTGCTTTTGGCGAGGGGATAAATGAACTGATGGCCGATTGCGATGTCAGGATTGGCAGGAATTCAGCCCATGCATGCTTGAGTTCAAAACGGACCGTAAAATTGTCGACCTTGTTGACCGCCTTGACCGGTCGGATAACGCTCCCCCCACGAAATTTATTGGCAGGGTCAAGCATGCGCTGCCAATGAACAGCAACAGCATCAGCATTAAAAGGGGTGCCGTCGTGGAAGATGACCCCCTGGCGCAACTTGATGGTCCACGTCTTGCCATCGTCCGAAGGGGTTGCCGACAGGGCGAGTTCCGGAATTAAGTTGCCCTCAGCGTCAGCATCAAACAAGCGCTCTTCAATCGCCATAATGTGGCTTCGGGCACGGGAGCTTAGAAATCCAGTTTTAATCGTATCAAAACCCCGTGGTTCCATTTCCATTCCGACCGTCAGTGTCCCACCATAGTGCGGTTCTGCCGCACTGACGACTCCTCCAGAGCTACCAATCAGAATTATTGATAAAAATCCCAGCCCAAACATGTTCAGCGTTTTTCGCCATGTGGCCATAGTTTTCCCGTACATAGCATGTCTCCCTTGAAATGCTGTGTGTTCCATTAATGACAGATTCGTTCACAGTACTTAGACGCTATACACCTTGGCCAATCGGTGCTGTTTTAACGTATGGAACGAGTGAATACGGAAGCGATCGTCTTCCGTGAATAAATTCTATTTCTCCGCCTCAAATTTCATTCTTAGGCCATCGTAGAGAGCCTTGGATGTCATTTCGAGGTATTGCTCAAGCTCTTCATCCGATTTTAGTGTGAACCAGCCGTTGTTCATTCCGGAGGCGTAACCGTGAATCAGCATAAAACGTGATGATCTGATAATGTGGATCTGCTCTTCACTCAAGCCTTCAAAAAGAGGGTAATCGATTAGTTGGTCGCCCAAGCCTTTTGCCCAAATCCTCAAACTCTTAGTTTGTAGCTCAGGGTTTCGACCGTCGAATAGGCATCTGAAAAGTTGATTCTCTTCAGCGGCAAAGTGGATGTAACCAATAGCGTGGTCGAGCCACTGGTCTCCGGTTCTTTCTTTCTCCATATATTCAGTGAGATAGCTCAGGGCTTTGATGTACACAGCATCTTCAAGTTCTCTTACGTTCTTGAAGTGTGAATAGATAGGCATCGTCGAGCAGTTGATGGTTTTTGCGACGGCAGGGACGGAGAGGCCTTTCCAGCCATTTTTACGAACCATCTGGAACGCCGTTTCTACTATCTCTTCGCTGTTAAATTGGGCTTTTCTAGCTGCCATTCCTTTTTCTCCTAGCGTGACATTAAAAGTTATATAAAGTATTTATATAAATGCTTTATATAATTGTCAAGGAGTTAATTCACTTGAGTGCAAATAGTTAGAATGTTCAAAGAGGACGAATGCAGTGTCTTGTCAAATGATAGACCCTAAAGATTTGTCCTTTGGGCACCGAAATTCATATCAATAGAATAATAGAGTCAAGTAATGAGGTTCTTTGTCAAAAGGTCCTTGAAGCTATCGGGTATAATGTGCATGCTGAGTCAGTAAGGACAGCCATAAATACGATTGAAGAATTTTAGAGTGTTGCGGTTACGCAAGAAAGTTCTCACAAATTTCTCGCTCAGAATGGTCTCAGATGGTCTCAAATGACCTCAAAGTGGTGATGGCGCTTACAGGAGAATAGGATATTGTCCAGCTAAGTGCTCTATGTTGTGATGTTTTTGTCAGAAATGACGTAAGTAGTTAATTAAGTTGGGACATTTTCGATTCTCGTACAGGCCCGATGAAACGTTATTCCCCAAATATTACTCATTAGCCAACAAACGACCTCAGATCACTTAGAAGTCTGGGGTTATTCTTTATCTCAGTTTTGATGTAAAAGCTGATCAGAAGGTTATCGCAACCGTGGTGAAAACAGGCGAGAAAACATGGAACACTTTACAGGCGAAAGAGTTGAAATAGATGCATTCGGCAATGGAGAAAACACACAAGCTCATTGCATTATTCAAGTGATAAGCAAGACGACGCAGACCCTCAAGGCCCTTATCAATAAATTCCCAAATTAATAATTTGAATAGGATCAGGCAACACATGAGGTTTCTTGTTGATCGTGGCTTTGCAGAGAAACATGA
>Ga0224504_10001252_pt1 | contig 11324 bp, 8 predicted proteins | sample SF_Oct11_sed_USG_3_FD_170160 | JGI IMG/M metagenome (GOLD analysis project Ga0224504, IMG submission 170160) | Sediment microbial communities from San Francisco Bay, California, United States - SF_Oct11_sed_USGS_24 | ecosystem: Environmental > Aquatic > Marine > Sediment | place: USA: California... | reverse complement strand
CGCTGCGGCTCCCCGCCGGGCACCACAGCCTGACTCCACGCGCCGAGCTTGTCTCGCTGAAACGCGCCGCCGAGATCGTGCCGGGAGTACACGATGGCGATTCGATCGCCGTACGTGATGCCTTCGAGAAACCCGGGACCCTGTACGCGTCCAACCGGGTTCCGCAGAAGGTAGAATGAACGATAGATCGTGTGATCTGATGAGATGGGCTGTAGCGGAAGCGCCGGGAAAGCGCGAAGAAGCTCCCGGCGAACTGCTCGGTCAAAACCTTCGCCACCGGCCGTGGCGTCATCGATCAGGATGAACCCACCACGGTGAACGTATTTACGAAGGCCTTCGATCGCCTGCTCGCTCAGCGGCGGAAACTCGTCGCTGCCGCGCCAGTAGACGAACGGGCTTCGGAAGAGCGAAGCCCTGTCGAGCCTTGCGCGACCGGGCTCGAGGATGGGCTCCACGCTCGAACGCTTGCGAACCTCCCAGGCGAGCCGCTCCGCGACGCGTCGGGCGCCGTCGTTGCCGTTGCCAACGTCGAGAGAGACGATCTCCACCGCAGTCGCGTCGCCGAACGCAGCGACACGGTGCACCGGAAGTACTGAAAGGCAGACCAGTACCACCCAAAGGCGACCCCAACGCACCCCAAACACCGCCCGCATGGGACAGGAGTACCAATCGTGCGCGAAAGCGCAAGCCGGGTTGACGAAGGCGGTGTTCACGACGAGAGTTGCGCCGTGTCGAAGGGGTCACTTCGCGCGTGCGCCACGCTCGCATTGCTCGCACTCGGATTCGGTTGCCAAAGCAAGAGCGAAACGGCAGAGCCTGTGTCGCGCGATGAGCCATCGAGCGACCTGAGCCCGCCCCTGCTCTCACGAACCCGTCCTTTGATGAGCACGGTGTTCCGAATCCAGGTCGACTCGCCACCGAGTAACGCTGAGAACGTGATCCGTCAGGCGTTCGAAGAAGTGGAACGCTTGGAGACCGTGCTTTCCGAATGGCGTGAAGACAGCGACATCTCGAAAGTGAACTCGCTTGCAGGCAAGAAAGCCGTGAAGGTTGGTGACGACACGCTGCGCGTCGTCGATGCCGGCATGGACGTGTCGATGTGGTCGAGGGGCGCGTTTGATCTTTCGTGGGCCGCGTTGTGGGGGCTCTACGATTTCAGACCGGATTCGATCAAGATACCCACGCCCGAACAAGTTCGTCCGCGGCTTGGTCTCATCGACTACAAGAACATACGGGTCAGTAAGAAGTACAAGACGGTGTTCTTGAAGAAACGCGGGATGGCAATTGGGACCGGCGGTATCGCGAAGGGCTATGCCCTCGACCACGCTGGGGCGATTCTCCGAGGCGGTGGCGTCGACAGCTACATGATCTTTGGCGGCGGCCAAGTACAGGTCCACGGTGAACGGGATGGCCGCCCTTGGCGCGTTGGCATCCAGCACCCTCGCGATCCAAGCACCTATTTTGCCGCCCTAGAATCGACCGGAGCCTCTTTTTCGACCTCGGGCGACTACGAGCACGCGGTCTTCGACGGTGCGGGCAACCGCTGGCACCACATCATCGACACCCGGACCGGCCGCCCGGCGGACAAGTCGCTCTCAGTGACCATCATGACCTCGGAGGGGATCTACGCCGACGCGTTGAGCACCGCGGCATTCGTCTTGGGCCCCGAGAAAGCGCTGAAGATGTTGAGGCGCATCGCGTACCCAGCCGAAGCGGTCATCGTAGGCGCCGACTGCAAGGTCTACATGACGCCCAAGGCCCGGAAGCAGATTCGTCTGAACGTGGAGCTCGTGGACGGACGCCTGCCGAATTGCAAGCCGTAGTGACAGGCGGCGGCGCCCTAGGCGCGCTCTTCGATTGGGACGTACGTGCGGTCGGCTTCGCCCACCCAGATCTGGCTCGGACGGAAGATGCGATTGCCTTCGAGCTGTTCGAGCAGGTGCGCGAGCCATCCGGAGACCCGCGAAATCGCGAAAATCGGCGTGAAGAGATCCGAGGGGATGCCGAGCTTTTGGTAGACGATGCCACTGTAGAAGTCGACGTTCGGGTAGATGCCCTTACCACCGACCAAGTCCGTCATCTGTTGCTCGAGCTCGACAGCCAAGTCGTAGTCGGGTGTGCTCCCGAACTTCTGGAATAGCTGGGTGGCCAGCTCTTGGAGGATCGTCGCGCGCGGGTCCTTGACCTTGTAGACGCGGTGGCCGAAGCCCATGATCTTCTCTTTTCGTGCGAGGCGGTCCTCGGCCCAGCGGCGCACCGCATGGGGCGACCGATCCTCGATGCTCCCGAGAGTCGAAAGCACCTGCTCGTTGGCGCCACCATGAAGCGGGCCCGCAAGGCTGCCTATTGCCGAAGCAACGACAGCGTAAGGATCGGTGAGCGTCGAGCCGGTCACCCGGGCGGTAAACGTGGATGCGTTCATCGAGTGCTCAGCGTGCAGAGTCAGGGCCACGTCGAAGACGCGTTCGGCCAGGCGTGTCGGAACCTCCCCTTCCAGCATGTAGAGGAAGTTCGCGGCGTGGCTCAGCTCGGTGCTCGGCTTGATCGGGTCGTCACCGCGCCGAATCCGATGCCAGGCAGCGACGATCGTGGGCAGCTTCGCGATCAAGCGGATGACGCTCAGCCGAAGAAACTCGGGGTCCGAAATGTGATCGCCCTTGTAGAACATGCCCATCGCCGCAACGGCTGCAGTCAGCGCATCCATCGGCTGGCCGCTCTCGGGCAGCGTCTTCAGTAGGTCGATGATCCGGAACTTGAGACCTCGCTCGGAGATGAGCTGGTTTCGGAATTCGTCGAGCTCGCCGGTGCTCGGTAGGCGGCCGAATACCAGCAGATAGGCGACTTCTTCGTAGGAACCACGATCCGCGAGCACCTCGATCGGGTAGCCACGATACTGAAGCTTTCCCACCGATCCATCGATCAGGCAGATGCTGCTGCGGGCCGCCGGGATGCCGGCGAGTCCTGGAATGTATTCGGGCACTTCCGCCATGGTCTCCACTTTCGAGCTCAAAGGTCGGGCGGCAACCTAGCTGTTCGCCCAACGGGCGCAAGTCGATGCGAAAAGCCTTGCAAAAGCAGGACGCGCGGAACCGAGCAGTACGTCGGCAGCCGCTTCGAGGGCCTCCGCGCGAAGGCGTGCTGCGGCAGATTTGGCGGTCGCGCGAATGACGACGCGCAGGTCGATGTTCGCATCGTGGGGCAGTTTTACCTGTGCACCGCCCGCATCCAGGAGCAGGTCGACGAATCGAAGGCCGGAACGCCCGTCTCCGGTATCGACGACCGAAACGAGCCGGTCTCCGATTGCGACAGCCCGCGGCGGATGAGCCGGCGTGTCCCCGGTTTCATCGAGCACGAGGAGCGAACGCTTCAACCGCGCTCGACCTCGAGGCCGTCGGCTTCCCAGTGAAGAAACCCGCCGGCGAGGTAACCAACCTGAACGCCATCGGTCTGCAGCTTCTCGCTCCACTCCTTGGCTTCCTCGCTGCGGCCGTAGAGGACCCGGATGCGACCGTCGAAGGGCTGAAGCTCATCAACCCGGCTCGCAAGCTCGCCGGTGGGGACGTGAATCGCCGACGGAATTCGGTAGCGCGAGTATGAGGCCGCGTCTCGGATATCGACCGGGAGCGCCTTGCCCTGCGTCAGCCAAAGCGCGAGCTCCTCGGTGCGAACCTCAGCGGCGGCGCGCGGCATCACAGGCTCGAGCAAGCGCAATATTCCGGCCTTGTCGAGGGCGCCGACGTGGTGCTGAACCACCCGGCCCTCGGCGATCACGAGCAACATCGGAATCGACTGGGCTCGGAAGGTCTGGGCGACCATCGGGCTGGTGTCGACATCGACTTTGACGACTTTGATCTTGCCGGCCAGCTCTTCGGCGACCTGTGCGACGATCGGCGAAACCTGTTTACAGGGCTGGCACCAGTCGGCGTAGAGGTCCACGAGCACCGGAAGCTCCGAACGAAGAACTTCGGCTTCAAAAGTTGCGTCTGTGACCGAATGAACTGCCATTTCAGTATCCCCTGTCTTGCATCCTGGATTCTGTCACGATCGCCACGCTGGCGCTCGTCCCGAGCCGATTGGCCCCCGCGGCGATCATTCGGTCCGCAGCGGCCGCGTCACGAATCCCCCCGGACGCCTTCACACCGAAGTCGGATCCCGTCTCGGCGCGAAGCAATCGAACGTCATCTTCGGTAGCAGCGCCACCGCCAAATCCGGTTGAGGTCTTGACGAAAGCCGCGCCCGCGATGCGGGTCCACTGGGCGCCGCGCCGTTTCTGGTCGTCGGTGAGAAGGGAGGTCTCGAGAATGACTTTGACCAGTCCACCGTCTGCCGCGTCGACGACCCCACGGACGTCGTCGATGAACACGTCCCGCAAACCGTCTTTGAGGGCGCCGATCTGGCATACCATGTCAATTTCCGAGGCCCCATCGAGCACCGCCTGGGCGGCCTCAGCGGCCTTCCCGGCTGAGTTCCCGGCCCCAAGCGGGAAGCCGACGGTGGCGGCAATGGGGAGCTGGCAGTCCGCCAGCAGTGAGGTACAAAGCGCCACGTGGGCCGAGTTGACACAGACGGTTGCAAAGCTGTGGTGAACAGCTTCCTTGCACAATTGCGTGAAGTCGGCGCGGACCGCGTCGGGTCGCAGGAAGGTGTGATCGATGAACGCGGCCAGGTCCTCACGCATCTGACGCCTTCTCCTAGCAATGATCGGCGGGGGCGACCAACCGCACACACCAAAGAGCCTTGGGGGCTTCTCGACTGATGGACGTTACTTGCGAACGCTGCGGCACTGAATACGAATTTGACGAGACGCTGCTTTCCGGTCGCGGAACGAGCGTGAAGTGCACCAACTGTGGGCATGTCTTCAAGGTCTACCCGAGCGCTCAAGCCGAGGCGGACCGCGCCACGAGCAGCTGGCGTCTCAAGTTGAAGGACGGGTCGATCGACACGATCGATTCCCTCAGGGAGCTGCAGCGGCGCATTGCCTCCGGCGAGCTGAAGCCCGAGAACGAAATTTCACGAGGGGAGGAAGGCTGGAAGCCGCTCGGTTCCATCCCCGAGCTCGAGACCTTCTTCGAGGCGGCCGGGGTCCAGATGCCGCCCCGTTCGCCGGTGCCCCCATCGCCGCTTCCTCCCGCGCCGGGCGCGAAGGATTCGAGCCTGCCTCCCGGAAGGCGCCCAAGGCAGCCCACGCTGCTCGGGGTGATGCCGGTAGAGAGAGTGACGACGGAGCCTGTGACCGGGTCAGTGACAGAGTCGGTGACAGAGTCGGTGACAGAGTCGGTGGCAGGGTCAGCGACAGAGCCAGTGACAGCAGAAGAGGCGGAGTCAGTGACCGAGTCAGTGACGGCGGCAGAGGCGGAGTCAGTGACCGAGTGGGCGACGGACTCGGTGTCAGAGTCACTGCCGGAGTTCGCGCCGGTGTCGGCGACTGGGTCCTATCAGTCCCCCTATTCCTCACCCTCCACTCCCCCTCCCTCTGGGATTGAAGATGCCGTGTTCGAGGAGCGGCCGCAGGTGGTCTCACGGTCTGGGGCGCGGCCGAGCACGCCGCCTCCGGCCTACTTCGAGGATGATGACGACATTCCAGGTCTGCCGGGGCGTGGTTGGACGCCTTTGCGGTGGCTCTTGCTGATCGTGGTCGTGGGCGGGTTGACCTTGCTGGTAACACAGCGGAATCGCGTCGCTCTCTTGGTGGGTATCGGCAGCGACCCAGCTCTGATCGCAGCAGGGATCGCCGAGGGTGACGCCGCCCTCGCCGAAGGGCATCCGCAGGCCTATGCAAGTGCGATCGAGGCGTATGGTCGATCGGTCGAAGCCGGGGGCGACCGCGACCCGGAAATTCTCGCCCGGCTTTCCACGGCTTATGCTCTCGCTGCCCAGGCGCAGATCGACAGCGGGGCGACAGGCGAAAGCATCCGGAGCCTCTCCGCCGCAGCGCTGGAGACCGCGCAACGGGCCGGAGAGCTCGAATCGCGGGACCTGAACGCGAAGCTTGCCATTGCCGACGCTCTCCGACTGAGCGGGGACAAGGGCGAAGCGCGCACGGTGTTGGAAGAGGCGCGTGCCATGTCGTTCAGCCGAACGGCGGAGTTCTTCCGCATCGATTCGAGGCTGAGTGCGGCCGAGGCCGGGGGCGGTCTGGAAAATGGGCTGCGAAGCGCGAAGCAGGCGGCGGAGCTGGAGCCCGACGGAGTGCCGTACCTCCTGCTGTTGGCACGTGCCGAACGCGCCGCAGGCGATGGCGCCGACGCCCATGTCGCGTTGGAGACCATCCTCGCGAACCATCCGGACCATCCGGTGGCCACCCAGTTGCTGGCGGAGCTGGAGGCGGTGGATGCGGCGGTGGATGCCGGGGTTGAGGTGGATGCCGGGGTCGCGGACGCGGGGGCAGCGACAGAGACAGAGACAGGGGCGGCGGCAGAGACAGCGGCAGAGACAGGGGCAGAGACAGCGGCAGAGACAGCGGCAGAGACAGGGGCAGCGACAGAGACAGGGGCAGAGACAGGGGCAGAGGCGAAGCCGGAGTCGGGGGCTGCGTCGGCGACAGCGGATGCTCGGGAGCGGAAGGCACCTGCCAAGAAGCGGAGCGCTCCGAAGAAGCCCGCGTATGACGAGTACGACCAACTCGTGAAGGCGGCCGGAGATGACGCGTTCGTCGATGGACGGCCCCCCGTGCGTGACTATGAATGGTACATGCGGCAGGGGCGCGCCGAGCTCGCCGGCGGAAACTATTCCCGTGCTCGCGCGCTGTTCGATAGTGCTCTAGAGGCGCGTCCCGGGTCGGCCGAAGCGATGGACGGCCTCGGCCATGTGTTCCTGCGTATCGAAGATTTCGACTCGGCCCTGCGCTATTTCCGTGTGGCGGCCCAGCGCGGACATCCCGACGGCTATTTCAACTTGGGGAAGACCTATGAGCGGCTCGGGCGGAATGAAGAAGCCGTCTCGGCGTATTACACTTATGTGAAGAGGCGTCCGTCAGGCACCCATGCTGCCGCCGCCAAAGCCGCGATCAAGACATTGGAGCCCTACGCGAAGCTTCCTCCCGAACCCGACCCCGAACCCGACCCGGCGCCTCAGCCCGAGCCGGACCCCGAATCCGGGGCGGAGTCAGAACCGGCCACACCATGAACCACACCGTGCGTCGTTCCGCGCTTACGATTCTCACGATTCTCGGCCTCCTAACCACCGTCTCGTGTAGCGAAGAAAAGGAAGCCCCCGATGGACCGGTGGTTCGGGAGCTCCGCCTTTTGCAAACTCTGCCGGACGGCGCGGAGCACGATCCTTTCTCCCGCCCGCAGCCAACGCTCTACGATGCCCTCACCCGTATTGGGGATGCGACGGAGGATGAGAACGTCAAAGGGCTCTTCGTGCGGGTTGGACCCTTGCAGGGTGCCTGGGGTAGCGTTGGAGATCTGGCGGACGCGCTCGGCCAGTTTCGCGCGGAGAATCGCCCCGTCCACTGTCATTTCGAGGCGACGGACAACGTCGGGTACCTGCTTCTCGCATCCATCTGCGACCGGATCAGCATGTCTCCGGCGGGCAACCTCGATCTCATCGGTCCGGCAGCTGTGATGATCTACGCACGCACTCTTCTAGAGAAGGTGGGGGTTGAAGCGGAGATCATCCATATGGGCCGATATAAGGGAGCGGGCGACATGTTCATCCGGGATGACATGCCCCCAGAGGCCAAGGCCTCGATGGACGCGATCCTCGACGACCTCTATGGCGCTCTCATCGAAGCTACCAACGCACGGACCGAGGGGGACACCCGCAAGTCCGAAGCCCTGATCGACGGAGGTCCCTACGCTTCGGCGGCGGCCGCGGAGGCAGGTCTCGTCGATTCGGTGAGCTTCCTTCGCGATTCGCGGGAGGAGATCAAGACGGCCGCCGGCGTCGACACGATTCGCCGAACGCGCATGCTGCCCAAACAAGAGCAGCTTACCCTCGGCCAGTTCCTGAACCTGCTCAGCGGCGACAGCGAGAAGGCGGAGGCAGGTGGCGAGCGCGTTGCCCTGGTGTTTGTGAATGGCAACATCACCGATGGCGAGTCCGGCTCGATGGGTGACGCGGTTTCGGGACCCTTCGTGCGAGCGATGGAGCGGCTCGAGAACGACGACGACGTCAAGGCCGTCGTGATGCGCATCAACTCGCCCGGCGGGTCGGCCCTTGCCAGCGACCGGATGTGGGATGCAGCACGCCGGCTCGGCGAGGCCAAGCCGCTGATCGCGAGCATCGGAGACATGGCAGCGAGCGGTGGCTACTACATCGCATCCGCGGCCGATGAAATTCTCGCGCACCCCAATAGCCTCGTTGGATCGATTGGCGTCGTCGGCGGGAAGTTCAACTTCGCGGGCCTCGCCGAGAACATCGGCGTGAACACCTACATCCTACAGCGCGGAAAGCGCGCGGCCTGGTCAACCCCGGTGCGCGGCTTGAAGCCCACCGAGCGGCAAGCCTTCGAGGGCCTCCTTCGCGACACTTACGACCGATTTATCGATCGGGTCGCCGTCGGCCGGAAGATGGAGCGGGAGGCGGTCCTGGCAGCCGCAGAGGGCCGCGTGATGACCGCCCAGGACGGCAAGGTGCTCGGCCTCATCGATGAGATGGCCGGCCTGAGCGAAGCGCTCATCAGAGCCCGCGCGGCCGCAGGCCTGGGACCCGAGGCGCCGGTCGAGCTCTGGCCTTCGAGCAAGGGCATGATCGACGCGATCAACGATCTACTGAGCGGCAACGGGGACGATGACACGCAGACCCTGCAACGTCGGTGGCTGCGGCAACACCCCTTGGCGGCTTCGCTTCCGCTTGAACCATGGGCAGACGTCTTGAGCGTCCTCGCTCGGGAGCACGTGGCGCTGGTTCCGCCGTATTTCTTTACACTGCGCTAGCTCAGGGCGTGATTGCCGGCGGGTCGACGATCGATGCGCAGCCGGGCGATCCGTCTTGCCCGGGAAGGCACTCAAGCAGGAACAGCTCGGGCGTGCATTCGGGTATCGTCAAGCAGCCTTCACAGATATCGACCGGCCAACGGAACGGCGCCGACCGCTGACTGAACCCGCCAAACGTCGTGCCGCCCGCGCGAATCGAGAGGATGATGGAGGGAATTCCGGCTAGCGCGCTCTGGTAAGACGCAGGAATGCCGAGCGCGGCTGCGACTTCTTCTGACGGGCCGCCACCCTCGTCGTTGGCCTCGAGGACCGCGCTGGTGTCGACCCGGTAGGGATTGACGAGGCCCTCGGGGAGCGTCGGCATGGAGCCGTCGGGCAGTAGGATGGTGATGTCGAAGTTGTCGACCTGAAGGTTGTTCTGCTCTCCCTGGAACTCGAGCGCGTTGCTGACGAGATAGCTCTGGAGCAATGGAGCGATGACGTAGTCGCTCGGCTCGCCAGTGAGCGCGTTGCGGTACGAGATGTCGTACCTCCCCCGCAAGAGCCGGAGCTCCTGATCCGCAGTGAAGACGCAACTGTCGTTCGGCGGCAGATTTGCCACGATTTGCAGTCCGTTGTCCGGGAAACGGTTGCACCCAGCAACCGTCACCACCACCATCATAGCCACGAGGATGAATCGACTCATAAGTCCCCTCCAAAGGGTGCTCTCATGGTATCGAGCCTGAGGGTAAGCCGCCAAATTTCCGGAGCCTAGGACTCCCCGAGTGCGCCCCGAACCTCGTCGAGGCCGAGGAGCTCGATCATGGTTTCGCCCGGAAGACGCGGAATTACGAAGTAAATGCTGTCCCCGCGGCGCTTCTTGTCCGCGCCGATGAACCCGAGCGCACGGTTGTTCAGTCGTTGATCGAGGTCGGTGGGCAGGCCGAGTCTCCCAAGCAGTCGCGTGAGTCGTACGGTTTCCTCGCGGCGCCCCCGGCCGAGCCGAGCTGCGACGCGCATGGCGGCGATCATTCCGAGAGCGACGCCCTCCCCGTGCCGAATGCCCTTATAGTCACTCGCCGCTTCGAGGCCATGGCCGACCGTGTGCCCCAAGTTCAGGAGCATGCGTCGGCCCGACTCGCGTTCGTCTTCGTGAACGATGCGCGACTTCAGCAGGATCGACATCCGGACCGCCCGAATCGTCGCGTCGGCGTCGCCATTCATGAGCGCCTCCGCATCGCGTTCGAGCATTGCGACCGACTCCTCGCAATCGAGCCAGGCGCTCTTCACGACCTCGGCCAAACCGGCGATGCGCTCCTCGTTCGGTAAGGTCGAGAGCGTTTCGACGTCGCACAGGACGAACTTCGGTTGGTAAAACGTGCCAACGAGGTTCTTGCCACGCGGCCGATTGAACCCGGTCTTGCCGCCCACCGAGCTGTCGACCATGGCAAGCAGCGTGGTGGGAATCTGTCCGAGCGCCACGCCGCGAAGCAATGTCGAGGCGGCAAATCCCGTCAAATCACCGACCACACCGCCTCCTACGCCGATGACGATGGCTCGCCGGTCGACTTCGGCATCGAGCGCGGTGTCCCAGACCTGTTCCACACTGGCGACAGTCTTGTGTGCCTCATCGCCCGGAAGCTTCACTTCGATTGGAGGTTTGCCTGCCAAGGTGAGGTCACGAATGGCATCTGCAGGCCAAGGACGGTCGTCCTGGCCATCGAATACGAGGATGGCATCGCCTTCCGAATGCTCATTCGCCCGAATCCCAACGCGATGACGCGTGCCACGCCCGACTTCGACGCAGTAAGTCCGCAGCCCCAGCGGCACGACGATGGGAGAGCGGTTTCGAACCGCCACGACCTCCGCCGCAATTTCTTCGGCCTCGAGCGTTCCCGTATCGATCACGGCGTGCGCTTCCGCGTACGCCGGGCCGCGAGCCTCGAGGATGCGCTTCAGGTCTCCCTGCGGATCGTTACCAAGCAAAGGACGCCCTTCGCCCTTGCCGACGCGCGCTGCGAGCGCCGCAGCGTCGGCGGTCAGCGTCACGACGATGCCCTCGCGAAGGAGCATCTGCCGCGTGTCGTCATCGACCACGGTCCCGCCGCCAAGCGAGACAACACCGACGTCGGACGGAAGCGTCTTCAGTGCCTCCTTTTCGTAAGCCCGAAACGCGTTCTCTCCACGCTCGGCAAAAATCTCTGGAATCGACCGCCCAGCAAGCTGTTCAACCCGATCGTCCAAATCGAGCGCTCGAGTCCCTAGCTGTTCGGCCACAGCCGCAGCAACGGTCGACTTCCCGGCCCCCATGGGCCCTGACAAATACACGCGCACGATAGGAAGCATACGAGCCCGCCCGCTCCCAGTCACGAACTCGCCCGTCACGAGCCGTCCTCCGCTGAGTCGGTTGCTGAGGGCTATTCGGGAAGTGCCAGCGCCCTGTTCACGATCCTAGGCGTCAGG
>Ga0224504_10001251_pt1 | contig 11334 bp, 10 predicted proteins | sample SF_Oct11_sed_USG_3_FD_170160 | JGI IMG/M metagenome (GOLD analysis project Ga0224504, IMG submission 170160) | Sediment microbial communities from San Francisco Bay, California, United States - SF_Oct11_sed_USGS_24 | ecosystem: Environmental > Aquatic > Marine > Sediment | place: USA... | reverse complement strand
GGCCGATCGGTCAGTTCCCATAGGGGACCCGTACTGCCGGGCGGTGGCGTTCGGGATAATCTTGATGATGTCGCCGCTCTGCATTGCGGCAAGCTGATGCACTTCCAGAATCGCAAGGAATGCCTCGTAGAACGCGTCCGGTGTCATCGGCGTCTTCGACAGCATCGTGACTTTGGCATTCACCCTGGGGTCGATGATGAAGTTCCTGTCCGTCACCGCGCTTACGGCCTCGACGATCTGCCGAATGTCCGCTTCCTTGTAGTTCGGTGTGATGGTCACCTGCTGTGCGAGCAGCACTATCGGGACCACGACCAGCGCCAGCATCGAAACGCCGAGCTTGCGCAGCACCTTTCTCGATTGGTGATTCATTCGGTTTCGTCTTCCCCAAGATTGAGTTGATCAGTTTTCAGTACGATGACTTCGGGCTGTCCGTTACGCTCGACCGTGACAGAGACCTGGTTGGATGTACCGAGTGACTGGAAAATCTGCATGGCCTGCGTGGGATCAGTCAATGCCTGGCCGTCGATGTCCTTGATGAGGTCACCGGGCCGGAGACCCAGAGCGGCAAACTGGCGGCGGTCGCGGCCGGGGTACACGCGGTACCCTTGCTGCTGGCCGTTTACGAAGTAGGGAGTGGGCCGGATGACGTCGGCCAGCCTGGCCACATTCTGAGAGACAACGGACTGGATGCTCTCTCTCGGCGGCGTAGTGCGCCGCTGTGTCGTCGTGCGTCGCACCGGTGCGGTCGCGACCTGTTTGTATTCTTCCGGCAGGCGCAGATTGGTCAGGCGGCCGTTTTCATTGAGCACGACCCTGTCCGTGTAAACTGCATGCAGTTTGGCGCTGGACGCAATCGGGTCGCCGATGAGGTATACCTTCTCTTCATTCTTGCCGTCGGTAATGATCGCTGCGGACATGGTCGGTTCCGGCGACGCTATGGTGCCTTTCAACTCCAGGCTCGAGAGACGCGTATCTTCGAGGTCCTCATCGGATATCTCGGGAACGACGGGCGCTGCGTCGTCGGCGTCGGCCTCGCCAAAGAGGTGTACGGAGGCAATTTCCTGGGCATCGGCAGCTCCTGGATCGGACCTGCCCGAGACGATCTGTCCGGCGGGCACGACCACCGAGTCACCGGCGGCCGGCCCCGGTATCAGCGTCCAGATGATGTTGGCCAGCTGCCAGCCGATGGCGATGACGAGTAGCAGCGCTGCCCATGGTGGCAGCAGCTGGTTGGCGGCCGCCAGCGTACGGGCACCTTCCAGGCTCGAAAAATCCGACCATTTTGCTTCAGTGGCCATGCAGAGTCCGGCTTCGTCCTTTCCTGATCTGTTTAAATTTAACGTAGCGCGATGATGATACGGGTTGAGGCCCTCCAAACAAGGGCATCGGTAGCAAAAATCCTATATTTGCCAATAATATACCAAGACTTGATTAACAAAAATCGATTTCCGCACGGAGTTTGGGTTGTAAATTCTGGGAATCACGATGAAATCGCCGCTCGAGGCCCATATATAATACCCCGTACACGGCCGGGTCGGCACGAATTGTCCGGCCCGATTTTGCTGAAACAGACTGAACTGGAGACGGAAAACAGGACCGATGAGCGAGCGACGAACCGACACTGAACGAGGCCCGAACTTCGACCTCGCGGTCGAGGAAGCGAAGGCGGAGGTCAAGCAGCCGCCACTGTATCGTGTCGTACTTATTAACGACGACTACACTCCGATGGAGTTTGTCGTCAACATCCTGGAATCGATATTCGGCATGGAACGGACGCGAGCGACGCAGGTCATGTTGGAAGTACATATGAAAGGCAAAGGCATCTGCGGCGTGTACAATTTCGAGATAGCGGAGACGAAAGTCGCCCAGGTCATGGGTCTTGCGCAGCAGCATCAGCATCCTCTGCTGTGCACAATGGAAGAATCTTAAAAAGGAATCGGCACCCGGAAATGTTGAGTAGTGAACTAGAATTTTGTCTTAACGAGGCGTTCCAGCGCGCGCGCGATGAGCGCCATGAATTCATGACGGTCGAGCATCTGTTGCTTGCGCTGTTGGATATCCCGCGGGTTCACGAGATCCTCAAGGCGTGTAATTCAAATATCACGGAATTGCGGCGGCAGCTTACCGAATTTATCGAGGAGCAGACGCCACTGCTGGCTCAGGATGACGACACCGACGTGCAGCCGACGCTGGGATTCCAGCGCGTGTTGCAGCGTGCGGTCTTCCACGTGCAGTCGAGTGGCAAGAAGGAAGTGACGGGCAGTAACGTGCTCGTCGCGATCTTCAGCGAAAAACAGTCCCAGGCCGTGTATTTCCTGAACCTGCAGGATATTACGCGCCTCGACATCGTCAATTACATTTCCCACGGGATGCCGCAGCTCCCTGGCGAGGGAGACAGCGAAGAGCAAGAGGCGTCGCTGGAGACGGAAACGGAGGTGGAGGCCACGCCGCTCGAGCGTTATGCGACCAACCTCAACCAGCTCGCCATCGAAGGCAAGATCGACCCGTTGATCGGCCGCGAGATCGAAATCGAGAGGACGGTGCAGATACTCTGCCGCCGCCGAAAGAACAATCCTCTCTATGTCGGAGATGCGGGTGTCGGCAAGACGGCGCTTGCGGAAGGCCTGGCGCGTATGATCACCGAAGAACGGGTACCCGAGGTTTTGCGCGACGCGACGATCTATGCGCTCGACATGGGCACGCTGATCGCCGGTACCAAGTACCGCGGCGACTTCGAGAAGCGCCTCAAGGGCGTCATCAAGGAAGTCCAGACGGATCCGGGCGCAATCCTTTTCATCGACGAAATCCATACCGTAATCGGTGCCGGCGCGGCGTCTGGCGGGGTCATGGATGCCAGCAACCTGATCAAGCCGGTACTGGCAAACGGTGAGATTCGCTGCATCGGCTCGACGACGTACGAGGAGTACCGCGGTATTTTCGAGAAGGACCACGCGCTTGCGCGGCGATTCCAGAAGATCGACGTCCCCGAGCCGAGCGTCGAAGAGACGATAGCCATCCTGCACGGGCTCAAGTCCCGTTTCGAGGAGCACCATGGCGTGCGCTATGACACGGAAGGGCTCGACGCTGCGGCGGAACTGTCGGCGCGCCACATCAACGACCGGCGCCTGCCCGACAAGGCTATCGACGTCATCGACGAAGCGGGTGCCAATCTGCGGCTGCAGCCGGTCGGGGAGCGTGGCGATCGGGTTACGGTCGAAATGGTAGAAAACATCGTCGCGAAAATGGCGCGAATCCCGGCAAAGAGCGTCTCGGCCTCCGATCGCAAATCGCTGCGGACCCTCGAACGCGATCTCAAGCTGACCATTTTCGGCCAGGACCAGGCCATCGCGGCCCTGGGTTCCGCGATCAAGATGTCGCGGTCTGGGCTACGCGAAGAAGACAAGCCGATCGGCATGTTCATGTTTGCCGGCCCCACGGGCGTCGGCAAGACCGAGGTCACGCGGCAGCTCGCCATGATCATGGGTGTCGAACTCATCCGCTTCGACATGTCCGAGTACATGGAACGCCACACGGTGTCGCGCCTGATCGGTGCGCCGCCCGGGTACGTTGGCTTCGACCAGGGTGGCCTGCTCACGGAAGCAGTCACCAAGAACCCGCATGCGGTCGTGTTGCTTGACGAAATCGAAAAAGCGCACCCGGAGGTCTTCAACCTTCTTCTGCAGGTTATGGACCATGGCACGCTCACGGACAATAACGGCAGGAAAGCGGATTTCCGCAACGTTGTGCTCGTAATGACGACCAATGCTGGCGCTCAGGAGATGAGCCGCGCGTCGATCGGGTTCACGCGGCAGGATCACAGCAGCGACGGCATGTCGGTTATTCAGAAGAGTTTTTCGCCGGAGTTCCGCAATCGGCTGGACGCGATTATTCAGTTCGCTTCACTGGATATCGGCTCGGTCAAACGCGTCGTGGACAAACTGATCGTCGAACTGGAAGCGAAACTCGGCTCGAACAATGTCACCATCGAGCTCGACGACGCGGCACGAGACTGGATCGCCGAACGCGGTTACGACGAGCAGATGGGTGCGCGTCCCATGGCCAGGGTTATCCAGGAGCACATCAAGCGGCCGCTCGCCGACGAGTTATTGTTCGGCAGCCTTGCCGAGGGCGGTCACGTGCGCGTGACGGTGGGAGACGACAACGAATTGAAGCTGTCGCCCGAGTCCGCGGTGAAGGAACTCGAGCACCTTTCGGAAAAGGACTGATCGGCCGGGTTCAGCGGCCGCGATAGACGATGCGACCCTTACTGAGATCGTATGGGGTCAGTTCGACGGTAACTTTGTCGCCCGTAAGTATACGAATATAGTTCTTGCGCATTTTGCCAGAAATGTGCGCGGTGACGACGTGACCGTTCTCGAGTTCGACGCGGAACGTCGTGTTAGGCAGCGTCTCGGTGACGACACCTTCCATCTGAATGGCTTCTTCTTTGGCCAAGGGGTTCCTTTCTCTGATATCTAAGGCCCGCGAATTGTGCAGAAATGGCCGCGTTATTGCAATGCGGCGTACCCGCGATTCGTGTCGATCTGGCTGACCGGAAGCGGTATTCCGGGCCACTCTTCGAAGGGTTCGGGGGGTTCACAGGCGACCTTCAGGATGTCGGCGAACTCGGCGCGGGGCAACAGTGTCGCACCCAGCGTTGTCAGGTGGTGAGAAAGGATCTGGCAGTCGATCAATGCGAACCCCTGTGTTTGCAGGTGTTGCGATAGCGCGTAGAGCGCGTACTTCGACGCATTGCTCTGGCGGCTGAACATGGATTCGCCGAAGAACACACGGCCGATTGCGAGACCGTAGAGGCCGCCGATGAGGGCGTCGTCCTGCCATACCTCGATCGAATGCGCCCAGCCGTCCGCATGGAGGCGCGCATATGCGGCAACCATCTCCCGCGTGATCCAGGTGCCGTACTGACCCGGACGGGGCTCCGCACAGCTGGCAATGACCTCCGCAAAGCAGGTATTGAAGCGAATTTCGGCGTCGGAACGACGCAGTTCGCGACGCAGACGCCGCGATGCATGAAATTCGCCCGGAACGAGGACGCAGCGCGGGTCCGGCGACCACCAGAGGATCGGCTGTCCGTCATCGAACCAGGGGAAGATGCCGAGGCGATAGGCCGCGAGCAGCCTGGGGTTGCTGAGATCGCCGCCGGCGGCAAGCAATCCGTCCGGTTCGCGCATCGCGCGACCGATGTCGGGAAATGCATCCGGCGGGTCATCGGCGGAGATCCACGCAATGCGGTTATTGCCGCTCAAGACGGTTCCCCGGGATCTTTGTCGCGGTAGGGGCTGCGCGCGTCAACTGCCTCGATGTAGCGATCGACGTGGCGCGTTTCTTCCTCGAGGTAGCCTTCTATCGCGGACAGGAATTGCGGATGCGCAAGCCAGTGCGCCGACCAGGTCGATGCGGGGGCAAAGCCGCGGCTTATCTTGTGTTCGCCCTGCGTGCCGGGCTCGAACAGCTTCAGTCCCTTCTCGATGCAGTAGTCGATTCCCTGGTAATAGCAGGTCTCGAAGTGCAGTGCGTTGTGATGACCATCGCTGCCCCAGTAGCGGCCGTAAAGTGCAGTCGGACTTTCAAAAAAGACCGCGGTGGCTATCGGCTCGTCGTTCTGCTCAGCGAGGACGATGAGAATGTTGTCGGGCAACGCTGCGCCGATTCGCAGGAAGAAGTCCAGATTGTAGTAGGGCAGTGAGCCTCGGCGCATGAATGTAAGACTGACCATCCTGTAGACCTTTTCCCAGGTGTGCATGTCGAGATCGGCGCCTTTCAGCCGTCGAAAACGAATCCCGGCCTCGCTGACGCGGCGCCGGTCGCGCCGGACTTTTTTGCGCTTCGACGCCGTGAATGTCTTGAGGAATTCGTCGAAATCCGCGTAATTACGATTGTGCCAGTGAAACTGGCAGTCCTTGCGCACCCGCAGCCCGGCTTCGCGGAACAGCGGCAGTTCGTCTTCGTGGGGGAACAGCACGTGCAACGACGAACAGGCCGTGCGTTTTGCCAGCATGATCGCACCGTCGACGAGTGCGCGAGCCGCGTCTGTGTCGTTCGTGTCGGCAAGCAGCAGCCGCCGGCTCGGTGCGGGTGTGAACGGGACCGCCGAGACGAGTTTCGGGTAGTAGCTGAGTCCCGCCTGTTCGTATGCACGTGCCCATGCCCAGTCGAAAACGAATTCGCCCCAGGAGTGCTCTTTCTGATACAGGGGCATGGCCCCGAGCAGCCGGCCTTCGCGTTCGAGCGTTAGATGACGCGGCGCCCAGCCGGCGTCTTCGGAGACGCAGCCGGTCTGCTCCGCTGCAAGCAGGAATTCGTGGCGCAGGAACGGGAAGGCATCGCCCGCGAGGGCATTCCACGCGTCCGGGGCGATGTCGGCGATGGCGTCGTGGACGGTTAGCCGCATTCTCGAGTCGGCGGATCAGGCGGCCGCGTCGCCGCTCTTCAGACTTTCCCCGGTCTCCATTGCATCGAGGTATTTCTCTGCGTCGAGCGCTGCCATGCAGCCTGCGCCAGCCGACGTGATTGCCTGCCGGTACACATGATCGGCAACATCGCCGGCCGCGAAAACGCCCGGCACGCTGGTTGCCGTCGCATCGCCATCGATCCCGGACCTCACGACGATGTAGCCGTCTCGCATGTCGAGTTGACCATCGAACAGGCCCGTATTCGGACTGTGCCCGATCGCGATGAATACGCCTGCAAGATCGACGTCCTTTGTTTGCGATTCGTCAGCCGTGCTGCGAATGCGCATACCGGTTACGCCCGATTCGTCACCCAACACCTCGTCGAGCACGTGGTCCCACTGGATGTCGACCTTGCCTTCCGTCGCGCGCTCGAACAGTCGATCCTGGAGGATCTTCTCGGCGCGCAGCGCGTCGCGGCGGTGCACTACCGTGACCTTCGAGGCCAGGTTGCTGAGGTAAAGCGCTTCTTCCACGGCCGTATTACCGCCGCCGATGACGGCGACATCCCTGCCCTTGTAGAAAAAGCCGTCGCAGGTTGCGCAGGCCGAAACGCCGCGGCCCTTGAATGCTTCCTCCGAGGGCAATCCCAGGTATTTTGCCGTGGCACCAGTGGCGATAATGAGCGCGTCGCAGGTGTAGCTGCCGTAATCGCCGTCGAGCCTGAACGGCCGGCCCGACAGATCCGCGGTATGGATATGATCGTTGATGATCTCGGTGTCGTAGCGCTGCGCATGTCGCAGCATGCGGTCCATGAGTTCGGGTCCCTGCAGCCCTTCGACGTCGCCGGGCCAGTTGTCGACATCGGTCGTGGTCATGAGCTGGCCACCCTGCTCGACACCGGTGACGATGACGGGATCGAGGTTCGCTCGCGCCGCATAGACCGCCGCGGAATAGCCGGCGGGGCCCGAGCCCAGGATCAGAACGCGGCAATGCTTCAAGTCACTCATGTATAATTTGCCCCTGGCGAAAATCGTTTGTCAGGCGACCGAGGACAACCAGACCTGCGGCTGAGCCACCAGGTTTTCAAGGTCGTCCGCGGACGTCATAGTGTTCTTGGGCTAGTGTAGGGAAAACGAAACGGGTGAGCATCCATAATAGGTGCCGAATGCGGAGGTTCGCGGCGTCGCTATCGATGGCGGGCGCCGCTCCCGTCGCATCAATACTGGTTTTTTATTCTGTTATAGTTCTTTAAAATCATAATATTAAGAACTATTCGTTACACTTTACATTAAATATGGCAAAAGCCCGAAAATCCACCCAATCCGCAGCCGGTTTGTCCGCACAAGTACACCGGGCACTTCGCGAAGGAGCCCTGTACGTTTTCGGCGCGCTGGCATTCATTCTCTGGTTCGCGTTGTTCACCTACGATCCGGCGGATCCCGGTTTCAGCCAGGCGACCGTGGGGACCGACGTCCAGAACGGCGTGGGCCGCGTCGGGGCGCTGGTTGCCGACTTGCTGTTCAACTTCTTCGGACGTCCCGCTTACCTGTTCACGGTCATGGTGTTCTACCTGGGCTGGATGCTTTACCGCGAGCAGAAGACGCAGCAGGCGTTGACGCGGATGGACTTCGCGCTGCGCTTCGGCGGTTTTCTCGCGACGCTGATCACGAGTTGTGCGCTGTCGACGCTGCATTTTTCGCCGGTCGAATTCAATGAGACCGCCGGCGGGATCGTCGGCCAGGTCGTCGGAAACAGTCTCGAGTCCGTCATGAAACTGCTGGGCGCCAGCACGCTGTTGTTCATGCTCTGGATTGCATCGATCTCCTTGTTTCTCGGCATTTCCTGGTTCAGCGTGATGGACCGTGTCGGCCACTGGTGCCTGGTCGCTTATGAAAAGGCGCAGGTTAAATTTGCCGAACTTCAGGACCGGGCCGAAGGCCGCCGCCAGCAGGCCGCGCGGCAGGACATCATCGAAGTCGAGAAGAAACGCACGGCGGGCCGCCCGCCGCCCCGCATCGAGCCCGTTATGCCGTCGCTCGAAACCAGTGCCAGGGCGGAGCGCGAGCGCCAGGTGCCGCTGTTCGATCCGCCCGCAGCGGGCGAGCTGCCGCCATTGTCCCTGCTCGACGACCCGCCGGCGCAGAAGCAGGGATACTCGGAAGAGTCACTCGAGGCAATGTCACGCCTCGTCGAACTCAAACTGCGCGATTTCGGCATCGAAGTCGAAGTCAGATCGGTGTCGCCGGGCCCGGTGATTACGCGCTTCGAGCTCGACCCGGCACCCGGTGTGAAGGTTAGCCAGATCGTTAACCTCGCCAAGGACCTCGCTCGGTCGCTGTCTGTCGTCAGCGTGCGCATCGTCGAGGTGATACCCGGCAAGTCATTCGTTGGGCTGGAGATCCCCAACGAAAACCGGCAGCTCGTAACGCTCGGTGAAATCCTGAAGTCCAAGGCGTACGACAAGGTCGTGTCGCCGCTGACACTCGCACTGGGCAAGGACATCGGCGGTAACTCGGTCGTGGCCGACCTCGCGCGCATGCCGCACCTGCTGATTGCGGGCACGACCGGCTCCGGCAAGTCCGTCGCGATCAATGCGATGGTGCTTTCCATCCTCTACAAGACGCACCCGGAGCAGGTGCGCCTGATCATGATCGACCCGAAGATGCTCGAATTGTCGGTTTACGAGGGCATCCCGCATCTGCTGACCCCGGTCGTAACGGACATGAAGGAAGCGGCCAATGCGCTGCGCTGGTGCGTCGCAGAGATGGACCGGCGCTACCGGCTGATGGCCGCACTCGGTGTGCGCAATATCGGTGGCTACAACCGCAAGGTCAACGAAGCGATTGCCGCCGGTGAGCCCATCAAGGATCCGACGTTCACGCCACCGCCGTTCGAGGACGAGGAAAAGCCCGTCGAGCATCCGACGCTCACGCCTTTGCCGTTCATCGTCGTCATCATCGACGAGCTGGCGGACATGATGATGATCGTCGGCAAGAAGGTCGAGGAGTTGATTGCAAGGCTCGCTCAGAAAGCGCGGGCGTCCGGCATTCACATGCTCCTGGCAACACAAAGGCCTTCCGTCGACGTTATCACGGGCCTGATCAAGGCGAACGTGCCCACGCGCATTGCGTTCCAGGTGTCGGCCAAGGTCGATTCCCGCACCATCCTCGACCAGCAGGGCGCCGAGAACCTGCTAGGACACGGCGATATGCTGTACCTGCCGCCGGGCACGTCGATGCCCGTTCGCGTGCACGGTGCTTTCGTTGCCGATCACGAAGTGCATTCGGTGGTCCGACACCTCAAGAAGGGCGAATTGCCGCGCTATATCGATGAAATTCTCGAGGGTCCCGTAGGTCCAACACCAGGACTGGCCGGTATCGACGCGGGGTCGGCCGACAGCGCGGACGCGGAACAGGACCCGCTGTACGACCAGGCCGTGCAGGTCGTCATGGAGACGCGCAAGGCGTCGATCTCGGGCGTGCAAAGACGATTGAAGATCGGCTACAACCGCGCGGCGCGCATGGTTGAGTCAATGGAGGCAGCAGGCCTGGTCGGGCCGCTGCAACCGAACGGCACGCGCGAGATCCTGGTGCCGGCTGCTGCTGCCGAGGATTGACGTAAATTGAGACAACTTGGCCTATCGATTGCCGGACTGCTGTTTGCCACGGCGGTTCATGCCGCGGAGACCGCCGTCGATGACGGCGAGGCGCTCGTCAACGAGTTCGTTACGGACGTCGTAACCTTTGCGGGAGATTTCGAACAATCCCTCATTGATCCCGACGGGCGCTTGCTCGAGACCACCACCGGCACCCTGGAGATTCAGCGACCGGGCCAGTTTCGCTGGGTCTATTCTGAACCTTACGAGCAATGGCTGATTGCCGACGGCACCAACATCTGGAGCTATGACGTCGATCTCGAACAGGTCACCGTCAAGGCGCAAGCCGATGCGCTTGCGAATACGCCGGCACTGTTGCTCGGCGGCTCGGGCGAGGCGATGGAGCAGTTCGAGTACGACGGCAGTTTCGTAGAGAGCGGGCTTACCTGGGTCAGGCTGCTGCCGGTGGACACCGACAGCGGCTTCCGGCGAGTAGAGCTGGGTTTCTACAATCGACAGCTGGGCCGGATGGTGTTCCTCGACAACCTCGAGCAAACGACCGTCGTCGTGCTGAAAAACGTCGCCGTGAACGAACCGATCGATGCCGGACGCTTCGAGTTTGTGGTTCCGGACGACGTGGACGTCGTTGGTAAGCCGGCCGCGGCAAAGCTGTCGGCTGATTGATGCTGCCGCTGCGCTACGCGCTTCGCTGGCAGGTCGTGAGCGCGATGCTGCTACTGGTCGTGCTTGCCAGCGCCGTGATGCCCGCAATATGGCTATGGCCTGATCGCGTGCGCATCGTGAGTTGGCTCGACCACATCGACAAATGGGCCCACCTGCTGACGTTTGCGTTTCTCGCTGTGTGGTTCGCAGGCCAGTACCGGCGCCGCTCTTACTGGCGCATTGCAGCGGGGCTCGTCGGCTTCGGCATCCTCATCGAACTCTGTCAGCGGCTCGTTGGCTACCGGTCGGCCGAGTGGCTGGATATCGGTGCTGACGTGATCGGCGTCGCCATCGGCCTCCTGATCGGGCTGGCTGGCGCCGGCGGCTGGAGCCAGCGGTTCGAAAACTGGTACATCCTGCGCGGAGCGGGCGGAAGCGTTGACTGACCTGTTTTCGAGCAACGACTCCGGGGCGGCCGATCGGCCGCTGGCCGACCGCATGCGTCCGGCGTCACTCGAGGAGTTCGCGGGCCAGTGCCACCTGCTTCAGGAAGGTAAACCCCTGCGGCGCGCAATCGAGAGCGGTCGCGCGCACTCGATGATTTTTTGGGGGCCGCCCGGTACCGGCAAGACGACACTGGCACGGCTCATCGCGGCATCCACC
>Ga0224504_10001250_pt1 | contig 11343 bp, 12 predicted proteins | sample SF_Oct11_sed_USG_3_FD_170160 | JGI IMG/M metagenome (GOLD analysis project Ga0224504, IMG submission 170160) | Sediment microbial communities from San Francisco Bay, California, United States - SF_Oct11_sed_USGS_24 | ecosystem: Environmental > Aquatic > Marine > Sediment | place: USA... | reverse complement strand
ACTCCTCGAGCAAATCATCGTGCGAACTCGAACTCGAACTCGACTTGACGTTCAAATCCGACCGGTTAATGCTCAGCTGAACATCATCCGACGAGCCAAGACATGATCAAGTACTCATTGCGTGAATTTGCGGAGCTAGTTGGCATTTTCTCAATAGTGGCTGGACTAATGCTTGTTGCCTATGAGCTGCAGCAAAATTCGCAACTTATGCGTGCGCAAGTGTTCAATGACCGATCAAGCCAGGGAATCGAAGTTTTCCTGGCAGTCGCGGAGAGTCCCGAGCTCAGTGAGATTGACGCCAAACTCACGGAAGCTGGTTTCCCAAATGACCCGACAGCGTATTCCGAGCTAAGTGCCGTACAGAAGCGACAATACAACTGGTTATTGCGAGCCGATCGGTTTCGCCTGGAAAACATCCTTTATCAGCAGGTAATCGGCGTAATGGAGTATGACGAAGGGCATCTTAAGGGAGCCCATAACCTGGTAAAAAGGTATGACGCAGTAGGATCGAATGGTGCCCCATTTGAGGGGCATAGTCCCACGCGGAGATTAGATCGCCTTATCGGTGAAGTCGAAGAGATGTACGGATCAAGGAATTAGCGGCGAGCGCCGAGATGCTGTCACGACCCTGATGTCTGCCTTGGGCCGATCCCCGTTGTCCTGGTGATAAACTGGCGAACGACACACACTGCTCCGAAGCTCACGTCTGCTATTGAATTATCCCTTTCTCCAGTAACAAACCAATGGTGTAACAATGTTAATCGTTCGCATTTTATCGGCCGCTGCAATATTGATTGTTCTTGCTCATGGAGCGAGTGCCCAAACGATTCCAGCCGAGAATATGTTGCTATCTGAATGGGGGCCGGACGATGAGCGGGGTGCCGCGAATAGAATCACGCCGCAGAAAGTCCTGGAAGCGACACAGTTGATAAAAGACGGACGAATCTATGAACTCGGGCGCGATTACGAGGTTGGCATGCCGCTTTTTCCGGGTCGTCATTACAGCCTCACTATTCCTGGTTCTCCAACGGGCGGACCCATGGGTAGCAATAACGTGGTGTATCACGACGAGATGGTGAGCGGTCAGATCGGTCAGGTCGGAACGCAGTTTGACGGACTTGGGCACGTTGGAACGCGGATTAACGGCGAAGATGTTTTCTACAACGGATTCAAGCGTAGTGAGTTCGGTACCGCCGCGGGCCTGGACAAACTGGGCGTCGAAAATGCGGGGGCGTTCGTAACTCGCGGTGTTCTTGTCGACATGGCGGGTTACAAAAAGGTGGAACGACTTCCAGTGGGAACTGTTATAACCGCGAGAGACCTTCAGGACGCACTCGAACAGCAGGCGGTCCAATTATCTGAAGGCGACGTTGTACTAATTCACACCGGCCACGGCAGCCTTTGGATGGTCGATAATGAAGAATATAATCGAGGCGCACCAGGCATTGGCATGGAGGCAGCACTCTGGCTTGCGGAAAAGAAGGTTGCCATGACCGGGGCGGACACCTGGCCGGTTGAAGTCATACCATCGGAAAACCCCGAGCTGGCATTTCCTGTTCACCAGGAACTCATTGCGCGGCGTGGCATCTACAATTTCGAAAACCTGAACCTCGCAGAACTGGCGGCGGACAAGGTTTATGAATTTGCTTTCATTTTTGCTCCAGTCAAATTCAAAGGCGCCACCGGATCGCCAGGAAACCCGATCGCTATCCGCTAAGCAAGCGGCTGCTTCGCCCTGAAGTGGAGTTGGACGCGCGAAAAGCGCTACGCTGAAAACCTCATCTGCTTCAGCACCGGCGCGGTCTCCGGTCGGACGCCACGCCAGATATGAAAGGACTCGGCCGCCTGCTCGACGAGCATGCCCCAGCCCATGACGGAGTTTTCGGCACCTTGCGCACGGGCCCACTCGTTGAAGGGCGTCGGCTTGAGGCCATAGGACAGGTCATAGCACAGGGTATGCGCCGAAACTGCCGCGGCTGGATACGGCGGTGCCTCGCCTTTCACGCCGGCAGACGTTGCGTTAATGATCAGATCGTACTCGTCCGAGACCGGGACCATGTTGAAGCGGCACGCGCTCACCGGACCGGACCGGGAGAAGTGATCGGCAAGGGCTTGTGCCTTGTCGAGGGTCCGATTCGCTATGCGCAGCGAGGCCGGCTGCATTTCGAGCAGCGGCGCTACGATTCCGCGTGTTGCCCCGCCCGCACCCAATACCAGGATATTGGCGCCTTCGAGTGTAATGCCGAGATTGATGGCCAGGTCGCGCAACAGTCCGATCCCGTCTGTGTTTTCACCGCAAATCTCGCCATCACGGAACGTCAGTGTATTGGCCGCGCCCGCGGTGCTTGCACGTGCGCTAAGCTGGTCGCAAAGTCTTGTCACCTCCGCCTTATGTGGAACAGTAATGTTCAGGCCCTTGCCGCCCGTCCGCTGGAACTGGCGCACAGCCGTGCTCAGATTCTCCGGCGTTACCTGGAGAAGCTCGTACTGTATTTTCTGGTTGGTCTGGAGAGCGAAGAGTCGATGGATGACGGGAGAGCGGCTGTGTGAAACCGGGTAGCCCATTACTCCATAACGATCAATCGTCGTCATTCGCTCTCCGCGAGCCAGCGTGCAGCGGCCATCGCGTAGTAAGTCAGTATGGCGCTTGCACCGGCGCGCTTGATGCCGAGCAGCGACTCTAACACGACCGCCTTCTCGTCGAGCCAGCCGTTTTGTGCTGCGGCCTTGAGCATCGCGTACTCGCCGCTGACCTGGTAGGCGAGAGTGGGCACCTGATAGGTCTCCTGCACGCGCCGCACGATGTCGAGATAAGGCATCGCCGGTTTGACCATGACCATGTCGGCGCCCTCGTCGAGATCGAGGCCAACTTCACGAACCGACTCGTCGCTGTTGCCGGGTGATACCTGGTAGGTGTGTTTGTCGCCGCCCTTGATGTTCTCGGCCGATCCACAGGCGTCACGAAATGGTCCGTAGAAGCTGGAGGAGAATTTAGCCGAATAGGCGAGGATCACGGTGTTGATGTGTCCATTGGCCTCAAGGGCAGCGCGGACAGCACCGATGCGTCCGTCCATCATGTCGGAGGGCGCCACGATGTCCGCGCCGGCATCGGCGTGGGATACGGCCTGACGCACGAGCATGTCGACCGTGACGTCATTTAGTACGTAGCCCTCGTCATCGATGATCCCGTCCTGACCGTGAGTCGTGTACGGGTCGAGCGCTACGTCGGTCATGACGGCGAGCTCAGGCAGGGCCTCCTTGATTGCGCGTACTGTACGCTGCACCAGGCCGTTCGGATTGGCGCTTTCAGCGCCATCGAGGCTCTTCTTGTCCTGGTCAATAACGGGGAACAGCGCGACGGCCGGGATGCCGAGGTCGCGGACTTCCGCCAGCTCCTTGAGCAACAGGTCGACGCTCTTGCGTGAAATACCGGGCATCGACGGGACATCTTCCGTACGCCCTTCGCCCTCCAGGACGAAGACCGGGTAGATGAAATCGGCGCTCGACAGCGTGGTTTCCTGAACCAGGTTACGCAGGGCCTTGGTGCGGCGGTTGCGCCGCATTCGAATCCAGGGGAACTGTCCGGGGGACGGTATACTCATAGGCTATTCAGAATAATGAAAAGAAGTACTTATTTTCCCTGTATTTAGGTACGGTTTCCACGGTTAGGGTCCAGTTTTATGGGGTTCCCGTAATAAAAGTCAGCAGGAATGGGTCATCTGGAATGAACAGTAGTAGTGCCGAGGGAAAGCGCCGACAGAGGTTTGACAGCCTTGTGACGGTATTTCATCAGGACATGTACCGCTTCGCCGCCTGGCTCTGCCGGGATAAGGCCATAGCTGAAGATGTCGTCCAGGAAGCGCTTTTGCGCGCCTGGAAGTCCCTCGATTCACTGCGAGACGATGCGGCCGCCAAACATTGGCTGCTCACGATCGTCCGCCGGGAGAATGCGCGCTACTTTGAGCGGCGTCGGCTGGAGACGGTCGATATCGACAATCTGACAGCGTCTCAGGCGGCATTGCTGGCCGAGACGTCGAACGAAGAGATCGACGATCTGCGCGAAGCGATTTTCGGGCTTGACGACGATTATCGCGAGCCGCTGGTCCTGCAAGTCCTCATGGGCTACAGCACCAGCGAAATCGCCGAGATGATGGGTTTGAAGCAGGGCGCGGTGCTAACGCGCCTGCATCGGGCCAGACACAAACTGATGGATAGCGTTGCGGAACAATGACTAGCGAGCAAGACAAGAAACTCCAGGCACTGGACCTGAAGATTGCGAAAGCGCTTCAGATCGATGTGCCCGAGTTGCGCATGCCCGAACTACCTGACATCGACGACACAAATGTCACGTCGTTGCAAGGGCACAGGCGCTCCATGAAGCCGCTCTGGTTTGCGATCGCAGCGACGGTGGTCCTCGCCACCTCGATTTCGCTGCGCACCTCCAGCCTGTTCCAGACTTATGAATCGCTGGCCGAGGAAGTTCTGGCGCACCTCGATCACGAACCTGGCTCACTGCGTATCACGGACGTCGCTGTGACCGAGCAGCGCCTGGCGCGCGTGGTGCCGGCCTCGCTGGCCAGTTTTGAGCGCGGTACGTCGCTCATTACTTACGCACAGTCCTGCGTCATCAACGGCAATGAAGTACCGCACCTGGTCATTCAGGGGCAATACGGGCCGGTTACAATTTTGTTGATGCCGGAGGAGCGCGTGTCGGAGTCAACACCACTCGATGGTGAAACTGTTAAGGGAGTCATTCTTCCCGTTGGCAATGGCAGCATCGCGATCATTGGTGATCGTGAAGAGCCGCTTGAGCCAATACAAAAGAATGTGGTGAACTCGGTAGCGTGGACGACGTAAAGTCCCGAGCCGAACTAAAACGCCCGGTTGCGGGCATCAATCCTGGTAGGAGAGAAGAAGATGGCACAGAAGAAAGTAATTAAGCCGGTAGCACTGGCTGTAGGCGCGGCATTGGCCGGTTCGTTTGCGATTTCAGGTGCAGTAAACGCAGCGGACACGGCCTCAAGCCCGTTCTCGATGTCGAGCCTCGAAGTTGGCTACATGCTGGGTGAAGGCGAAGGCTCTTGTGGTGGCGACAAGAAAGGCGACAAGAAGGGCGAGGGCTCCTGCGGTGAAGGTTCTTGCGGTGAAGCCGGTGAAAAGGAAGGCGAAGGCTCCTGCGGTGAGAAAGATGGTGAAGGCTCCTGCGGCGAGAAAGATGCCGAAGGCTCTTGTGGTGAGAAAGACGGCGAAGGCAAATGCGGCGAAGGTAGCTGCGGCGGCTCCGCTTAAGTTTCTTCACACATGAAACAGAAAAGCCCGCGCCAGTCGCGGGCTTTTTTGTGTACATTTATTGTCTATGAGTAAATCAATTACACGCTGCAGATGGGCTGAGGGTGTAAGTCTCGACTACATTCGCTACCACGACGAAGAGTGGGGCGTCCCGGTCCACGATGATCAAATCCAGTTCGAATTCCTGATCCTCGAAGGCGCGCAGGCGGGCCTAAGCTGGTCAACAATTCTCACCAAGCGAGCGGGTTACAAAAAGCTGTTCGCTGATTTCGACCCTCAAAAAGTGGCGCGTTTTACCAAGAAGCGTGTGGAGAAGCTACTGCTCGACCCCGCGATCGTGCGTAACAGGCTCAAGGTCGAGTCCACCGTAAGTAACGCCAGGGCCTTCCTGAAAGTTCAGGAAGAGATTGGTAGCTTCAGTGATTACATCTGGGGCTTTGTTGACGGCAAGCCTGTCCAGAATAACTTTAAGAGGGACAGGGACGTTCCTGCCACCTCGCCTGAATCCGACGCCCTGAGCAAAGATCTCAAGAAGCGTGGATTCAGGTTTGTTGGCAGTACGATCATCTACGCGCACATGCAGGCAACGGGTATGGTCAACGACCACGTGACCGGCTGTTTCCGCCACAAGCCGTGCGCGAAGATGGGGTAGGCCTTATTCGCCACCCTCCGCGGTAATGCGGCGAACTGTTCTGGCGTTGTAAACGCGAGCAGCATCGCAATCCATCATGTCGCCCATGATTTCGTTCATTTTCTGGCGGCCACCGCCATTTGCGTTGTGCTGGTAAGCCTTGCCGAATTCGGTGTAGTTAGCGTATGACGTGACCCACTTGAAATCCCATCCGGGATCACCCCCACCACCGAATACCTGCCACATCATCCAGGCACCGTTGCCGAGCTCCTGGTCAGTCATATAGGCCATGGCCTCTTTGATGGCCGGCATCAGGACGTCCCATTCGGTATCTTCTGCGACAGTGCAGTTCGAGAACATCAGAACGAAGTTGTCCGGTGCGGGTCCTTCCTTCGGCGGCTTGACGTTGATCGTGGCCCAGTGTTCGTGGGAGTCGCAAGTCAACGCGTCGTTAAAGCCCTCGGCGGCTTCTCCGCCTTTCGTCAGGTAGTTGTCGATGCCGGTGCCCATCGCTTCCTGGCTCGTCCAGAATCCCAGCCAACCAAGCTCGAAGGTATCGTCCCCGAAGTAGTAGGGCGTCATCGTCACCGCACCATAGCTATCAACGCCCTCGTCATCCATCCAGGCATTCCAATTGGTGATGGCTTTCTCAAGATCACCGGGGCCTTTGTCATCGTTATAGCTGCATGTGAACGTATCCACCGGTGTTACATAGGGCGGTTTGTCTTCTTCCTCCTGGGCAAATGCTGCGGTCCAGCCAGACAGCAAAAAGGGGAGCAATACGACAGACGTGAGAAGTTTTTTGTGCATTATGGGTTCCTCAGTAACTGATTATTTCGTTCCCGGCAGAGTTGCCGATTACCGTTTAGTATAGGTGCCGAGCATTTAATCTGCTGGAGGGGAAGAAAATGTCGGAAAATTCAATCAATAAGGCGACGACTTCATTTTGGGTCATCGGCGGCACGCTGCTCGCCTGGAACATCATTGGCTTCATGTTCTATTACCAGCAGTCGACACTGACGCTCGAAATCATGATGGACCTCGGGCTCACTCCACAGCAGATCGCGCACATTACCAACACGCCTGCCTGGGGGCATTCCGGCTACGCAATCGCCGTCAATGCCGGTGTGCTGGGTGCTATCTTGCTGCTGCTGCGCAAGACGTGGGCGATGCCGATGTTTGTGATTTCGCTGGTCGGGGCGCTGGTCCAGGACCTCGATGCGTTCGTGCTGCGAGACGCAATCGAAGCATGGGGTCCGGGCGGAATCGCAATCCCGCTGGCGGTTATTATCGTCGGTGTTTTTGAAATCTGGTATTCGCGAACGCTGAAAGCCAAAGGCGTCCTGAACTAGTTAGCTGGCGCTAGTTACCGATCGTGATCAGGGTCAGGCCGGACAGGCCCTGTGGCGTGTTGTGCGAGATGCCGCCGAGGTAAATCGTATTCGGACCCAGGTTTGACCAGTTGACAGTCACCGTACCGGAGGTACCGGCGCCGACAAACGCCGGACCGCTGGCTGTCATGTTGCCTTCGTCGTCGATGATGCCGATGGACCACCCCAACAGCTGGTAATTCGCGCCCGGCCCGCCCGCGACCTCATCGGTTTCGAAGCCGTGCACGAAAACGGCATACAGCCCCTCGGCGGGCTGATAAACGTCAAAGCGTTCCTGCGAGGTCGGCTCCCCGCTCTCGCCAAGCTTCGTGCAACTGGTTCCGGCGGTGCCGCAGTAGTAGACGTACAAGTCGAGGTCGTCGTCACCGTCCGTCAATGCATCAAACAGCGCAAAGCGAGCGTATAGCTGATCTGCGGGCACAGAAATGATGTGACGCGTAACGCCGGAGTCCGTACGGAAAGAAAATGTCTTCGTCGGATCGTTGTCGACGAAGCCATCGATAATAAGAGGCAGGTTCAGCCCGTGAACCTGTGGCGAGTAGCCGCCCGAATAACCAAACTCAACATCAAAGCTCAGCGTACCGGTGCCGCCAAAGGTCGTAATTTCCTCAGGTGCGACAATTGATGTCGGCTTGACCGCTAACGGACTGTAAACGTCATGTGTGTCGGATCGCCACGTAAACGAACCAAAGCGCCAGAGATCGAGCGGCCCCGACAGATAGGTGACTGTCACCTCGAACGTTGCCGATGCACCGGGGGCCAGTGACAGGCTGCTTGGCACCACATTGACGCTCATGCCTGACGGGGCAGAAATCTCTATCGTGTAGGTGCCCGCCTCATCGCTGGCATTGGTCACGCGTCGCGTCACGGTTTGTGTGTTCGCCAGCTTCGAAATGGCGACTGATGGCAGATTGAGAGTTCTGGCCAGACCGGACATGTCTGCAACATACGCGTCGTATTCGGCGGCTGTGATGTCATAGACGAGACCCGGATCGAACGCGTCGTTGGGCGCGATATGACCCGCGCCGAAGTCGAACGGGCTGGCGTTGCTCAGGCCGGCCGAGCTTGTAATGTCCTGTCGAGCGGAGGTCATGAGCGCGGACTTGATAGCCGCGGGCGACCACTCGGGGTGTGCCTGGCGCAGCAGCGCGGCTGCGCCGGCGACATGTGGCGTCGACATCGATGTGCCGCTTAAGTAGGCAAAGAACTCGCCCGGCGCCGAATACGCCGAGTCCGGCGTAAAGCCAGCGAGAATGTTCACGCCGGGCGCGGTCACGTCGGGCTTCAGAATATCCGGCACCGGTCCGGGGCCGCGGGCAGAAAACGTGGCCATCGTGTTGCCGGCATCGTTCGACGTCAGCAGGAAGCCTTTATCAAGTACGGCGGTGACGGTGATGCCTTCGTCAAACTCGGCAAGAATAAGGCTGGCGTCCGCCTGCCCGATCATGAGCGCCGGAATATCCGAGAGCCCGGAGTCCCCGCTCATGACGATGGGTTCACCGGCGATGTTGTAGACAATGGCAGCAACGGCGCCGGCATCGGCAGCGTTCCTGATCATCTCGTCGAAACGGCAGCCGGTCCGCTGAAGGAGCGCAATGTTGCCACTGACCTCGTCGCCGTTGAGCAGCGGCTGGCAGCCGTCGGCTTCCGTTCCGGTTTCCCCGGTATCGAGCGAGGTGTCACCGTCATCGACGGCCACGAGGCTCGCCTCAATCGGATCAACGTCCTGCAGCGGCGGCGTGAAACTCGCTTCCTTCACGGCGTACTTGCCCGCAATCCGCGGCGGCGCAGTGATCTCCATAGCCTCTACATTGGACTCGCCGTCGCGCGTGGAGGCGGCCGCGGTAATTACCCAGGGACCGCCGGCGGGAGAGCCGATTGTGCCAAGGTTCGGGCCCTCGTTACCTGCCGCTACAACGGCCACTACACCCGCCTTGGCCGCCGCGAGCAGCGCGAGGTCGTCAGGCGCGGTGGTTCGTGCCAGGGAGCTGCCAACCGAGTAGCTAATGACGTCAACGCCGTCGGCGACAGCCGCATCAATGGCGTTAGCGAGGTCGGAGGTGTTGCAGCTGGCCCGCGTCGTGCCCGGGCGGAGCCAGCACGCCTTGTAAACGGCTATACGGGCCTTCGGAGCGATGCCCTCGACGTCACCAACGAGGGTGCCGAACAGGGACGCGCTCGTACGATTGCCGGCCGCTGTTGTTGCCGTGTGCGTGCCGTGCCCGTCCGCATCGCGTGGCGAGCGAATTTCATCAGCGTCAATTGGGCCGGTTTCGAGCGCGCCGTTGATGTACCAGCGCGCGCCGATCAGTTTGTTATTGCAGTCAGTCGCCGCGAATCTCTCGCCGGCAATACATTCGCCATTCCAACCCTCGGGTGGCTCGAAGGCCACGACATCGGGTAGTTTTTTGTAGCGTCGGCACAGCCAGTTGCCGAGAATCGTCGTCTCGGCCCAGCTGCTTTGACAGGCGCGCGGTCTATCGGCCTCACGGGTATCCTGCAGTGCGGGGTGTTCGGGGGCAACGCCGCTGTCGATGACGCCTATGACTACGCCATCACCATCGAGCCCTTCGACGCTGCGCAGGCCGGCGTCGGCGTCGAACAGATCGAGAAATGTTGGGCTGTAGTTTGTAGCCAACGGGCGTACCTCGTCCTCCCAGACGTGGAGCACCTCGGACAGATGTTCGAGTTTTTGCGCCTGCGCGACGCTCATGCGGGCGGCGAATCCGTTCAGGCCGAATCGATAGCTGTAGATCTGTTTGACGCCGGGTCCGGCCTTCGCCAGAACGCGCTCCTGCTCTGCCTCAATGTCGGCTACCCAGGCTTTGGCCGATGCACTGGTCTTGTCGAACTTCATGCGCGGCATCGCCATTGACGCCTGTCGTTCCGCGGCCGATGGCGATCGCAGCTGTACGATATAGACTCGGGTCTCGTCCGCATTGTCCTTGCCGGCCAGTTGCACCGCCACATTGCCGGCATCGCGCAGTGCAGACTCGGATTGTGCCAGCCCGTCGACGGAGATCGATAGCAGGGCACTCATTAATAACAGGCGAGTGAGAGTCATGATGCTATTCGTTGTGGTAGCCGCTCAATTCGGTCGCTGAATAGTCGACGCCCAGTCCCATCGCAATGCGGTTTACGAAATTGAAGTAGCCGACGATCAGGGTCAGGTCGAGGATGTCTTTGTCGGACAGGCCTTCGGCGCGCAGTTCGCCGAGGTCGCTCTCGGTCATGGCGCTCGGCGCGGACGTGAGTTTCTCGGCATGCCGAACGATATTGCTGAGACGCGGCTCGAGGGTTTCGAGGCCATCGGCTGTCGCGAGCATGGTCAGCGTTTCCTCGTCGTCGATGTGGTGGCGCAGGGATTCAGTATGGTGATTGACACAATACTCACACTCGTTGTTCGCTGAGACAACGACGGCGATCGCTTCCCGCTCCATCCGGCTGAGTCCCGACTTGCCGAACATCAGCGTCATGTACAGATCGAGATGGTTACCCAGCGCCGCCGGGTTCAGGCTATGAACCTTGAGAATGTTGGAAATCTTGCCGCGCTGCTTCTCGAGCTGCGCGTACATTTCTGCCAGATTTCCGTCAGCTTCGCTGACCTCGATTTCTTCGATCCAGGACATCGTCTTTCGCCACCGCATTTGGTGCGCCATCCTCAGCGTTGGTCGGGTGTTCGACGAACTCGAACGTTGCACCGTCATCGCCAAAAACGAAAACGCGGCAACTGCCCCAATCTGGCGCCAATGTCCACTGGGTACCGACTTCCACCGAACCCTGGACGCGTTTGTTATCGCACCGTGCTTCAAAACGTTGGACGTTACCACTCAGGTTAGCAAAAGAGAATGTCCGTCTGGCGGGTTTTTAGCACCAAAGGGGCTGACCCTCTTCGCAATCGCAGGGACTGTAGATGGTCGCCTGGACGGTGATTGCTTCGTCGCCGTCGATTTTCGCTCGAATTTCAGCCGATCGCGCCTCGATCAGCTCATTCATGGGGCTGGTGCCGAGAAACCGCTGAAGCTCGGCGTA
>Ga0224504_10001249_pt1 | contig 11348 bp, 8 predicted proteins | sample SF_Oct11_sed_USG_3_FD_170160 | JGI IMG/M metagenome (GOLD analysis project Ga0224504, IMG submission 170160) | Sediment microbial communities from San Francisco Bay, California, United States - SF_Oct11_sed_USGS_24 | ecosystem: Environmental > Aquatic > Marine > Sediment | place: USA: California... | reverse complement strand
ATCAAAAACACCGTTCCAGCCAGTGTACTTGACGCACTGTTTGCATTTGTAAATAGCCGGCTCTGTCTCTTGTGCTTCGGTCGCCGGACTTTGTACGCTCAACAATAAAACCGGTAGAAGAGTTGACATGCTGAAACCGAATTTTCTGGAAAGTCTTTTCATTGTTCCTGATACCTCTTGTTCAACATTCATTACCGTAGTCCTGTTACGCCAGAGGGATGGTTGGAACCATGGACCTGTGAATGACAATTAGCGCAAGACTGTGCAAGCAGAAATCTGTTCTGGAAGGAGTTTTCCGCAGATTCGCTGGTATAGGCGGTTGCCGGGTGGCCGCCAGGTGAATGACATTGCTGACACAATAAAGGTGAGCGCTGAGTCAACAGGGCATCGTGATTGCTGCCATGCGCACGGTGACACAGGGTACAGTCTTCACTGACCGGTGCGTGTTCAAAAAGGAAAGGACCGCGTTTTTCGGCATGACAGGTATAACACGTGTCGTTTACCGTCGAACGGACCAAAAGGAAATCATTGGCACCATCGTGCGGGTTGTGACAATCGGTGCAGGTCATCTGACCAAAACGAAGCGGATGGCTACTGGCCCTGAATGTTTCCGCACGGGTACGTGGGTGACATGCAAAACACTTTTCCTGCTGTCCCAGTTTATCCATAACCGGATCCTGCTGCGCATGCACGTCGTGACAACTGGTGCATGCAACCTCTTCTTCTTCATGTACGCTGCCAAACCAGTGAATCATATTTCCATCACTGTGACAGGCAAGACAGATTTCATTTTGCGGACCTGTAGGCGTTCCTTCAGCGAAAGAAACCTGTGGGGACGGACGTGTGCCATCTTTCAGTTTCTTGCGGTGAGATGCGCTTGGACCGTGACAGGTTTCACAGTCGTGGGCACCATCTGCAAATGGTGACTTTTCTGCACCACTGATACCCATGGGGCCCAGAAACACCTCGTGAGCCGCAGGCTCTCTGCCTTCCCTGTGACAGCTCATACATTGACTTGCACCTTTTGAGTATTCGGCGGTTGCCTGAACATTTTCATCCCCGATAGCCAGGGAGATGTTACAAAGCAATAAAAGGAAAACGAATACGCTACTCAATCTGTGCCGGGGGTCCGGTTTTATTAACATGATCTTGCACACTCCTTGATCAATTGAATTAATGCATCAAAGTTTAACCAATTATTCAGGTCGAAGTTGCAGCCATTAGCCGCAAAACACGCCTGATTGTCCAAGAGCTATCGTTTTTTACAAGTTAACAGCCGGTGTTACCCCGGTCTTTAGTTATTTTTTGCGCCCTGTCCGATCCAGGAACGTATAGTCTGAATATCTTCTTTGGGAACCGGTTCATTCTGACCATGGGGCATGCTGATAGATGGATCGGCGCGACCCTCTATCAAAACAAGCAGATTACTGCCCTCTACATCACCGGCGATCACCATCGGGCCCGCATTCGTGCCCTTCATCACATCCTCCCAGGAGGTCAGGTTTAGCCCGCTCGCAACCTCTCCCTGGCCGCCCACCGCATGGCATTCAATGCAGTGCTGGTTAATGATTGGTTGTACATCCTGGGAAAAACTGACTGCAGGTTCACCCCCGCATGCCGCCATTACAAGTGGGAGCAGACAAAGAAAGGCAATATTTCCAGCGGTTTTCTTATGAATCATCATAATATCCATCTCCAATTACAACACCAATCCGGCACAGGCAACTACCTGGATTCTAGCGGGTACAAAATTACGCTTTCATTGATGTTCCGTTCATGACTTATGTCAACATAACTAAAAGTATTACAGCAACATGGTCCAAAAAAGGGTTTAATTCCTCTTCGTAATTTTGAATACTGGTTTTGCAGGCATTAATTGCCAATGCAATGAGGACCCATGAAGATAAGTATAGTCGGTGCAGGAATTTCGGGGTTAGCCACCGCCCAGGCGATATTGGCCCGGAAACCGGGCGCAGAAATCACCATTTTTGAATCCGGTGAGCGTATCGGAGGCAAGGTCTGGACGGAGTCCAGTGCCGATGGATATCTCTGTGAAGGCGGCGTCAACGGCTTCCTCGATAAAATACCCAGAACACTGGAGTTATGCCAGGAAGCGGGCGTTTCACCGGTACGGGCGGATGCCTCTGCACAGAAACGCTATGTCTTCAGCCGGGGCGAATTGCACAAGCTGCCGGAAAAGCCACCGGAGTTTCTGAAATCCCGGTTACTCAGCGTGCCCGGACGCTTAAGGGTCATTTACGAGACCATTGCTGGCGGCACTGACAACCCCGATGAAACCCTGGGTCAGTTTGCGACCCGGCGCCTGGGTAAAGAAGCGTACGAGCGCCTGATAGACCCGATGGCCTCCGGTGTTTTTGCGGGTGATGCGAGCAAGCTCAGCCTCAAAAGCTGTTTTCCTCGTATTCATGAAATAGAAACGGAATACGGCAGCCTGATACGCGGTTTGATCAGGCTACAAATGAAAGCAAAACGCGAGGGCAAGCAAAACACACCCGGCCCCGGCCCCGGCGGAACCCTGACATCCTTTGCAAATGGCATGAGCGCTTTGACCGATAGCCTCGCTGAACAATTGGGTTCTCGAATTCGCATTTCCACTGCAGTTAAAGACATCAGCCGCAATGGCAACCGTTACCAGCTGCAACTTGAGAATAACGAGGTGGAGGAAAGCGATGTTCTGATCCTTGCCGCACCGGCTCACGCCCAAGCTAACATGTTGCAGGCAATGGATTCAGACCTCGCAGGGCTGCTTGGAGAAATACAGTACCCTGCACTTTCCGTTTGCTGTCTTGGTTACCGTAAAAGCCAGGTGGGACAGGTACTTGACGGCTTTGGCTTTTTAATCCCCTCAAAAGAACAGCGCGCCATACTCGGCACCATCGTTGATTCCAACGTATTTCCAGGGCGCGCACCGGAAGATTCGATCCTGTTGCGCTCCATGGTAGGCGGCGCCAGGACACCCGAACTGGCCCTGTTGCCCGATGAACAGCTGATCGATAAGGTCAGGTCCGACCTCCAGGATATTGTTGGCCTCACGGCAGAACCTGATTTCATACGCATCTTCCGGCATACAAGGGCCATTCCACAGTACCTGGTTGGTCATGCCGCCAGGTTGAGAACCATCGATGAAAAGCTGCAACGGCATCCCGGGCTGGTGCTCACGGGTAACGCTTTCAAGGGCGTGAGCCTGAATGATTGTGTGGTCAACGCCTGGAAAACAGCAGAAGCACTGGTTCCTCAACCGTAGGGGGTGTTTTGACATGACCGGCTTTAAAAACAGCCTGAAAATTAAGGTCGCATTCTATGTTGTTCTTGCACTGACGCTCGCGGTGATGGTGTTTTCGCTGGTACTTGTAAAGAACAACCGTGCAGAGTTACTGCACCAGGTCATCACCAACAATGCACAATTGTCTGCGGTTGTGATGAAAAGCACCCGCTTTGCGATGCTGCAAAATCAGCCATCGCATGTGAACCAGATCCTGCGTGACGTAGGCGCGCTTCCGGACATAGAAAAGGTCAGGATTCTCAGCAAAGAAGGCATCATTGTCCACTCTACCCTGGAGGGTGAAATTGGCACCATGGTCGACCAGGAGGCCGAGGACTGCCTGGGTTGTCACATGGATGAGAAGTCTCTCCGGGAAGCCCCCCTGGTAGGCAGAACGCGGTTTTTTTCGAACTCGAAAGGAAAACGATTGCTGGGCAGCACGGCCGTCATTCGAAACGAGCCTAACTGTGGCGGCAGCGGCTGCCACGCCCAAACAGATGAAAATTCGGTGCTGGGCGTGCTGGATATTATTTCTCCCCTGGAAAGTATTGAACACACCCTGACATCCAACACCTTTACGATATTCAGTTTGTCAGCCGGCTTCATCCTGCTGGCCGGTTTCCTGGTGAGCTACCTTGTCCATCGTATGATTTACCTGCCGCTTACCGACCTGGAGGAAGGTTCGGCGCGGCTTGCAGCAGGAGACCTTGAGAACAAAATACCGGTACGCAGCAAGGATGAGTTCGGTCAACTGGCCGCATCTTTCAACAGCATGACCATGGCGCTGCGAGAGTCTCACGTTGACCTGGAAGATTGGGGACATACCCTTGAGCAGAAAGTGGAAGAGGCAACACTGGAACTTCACAAGGCCCAGGCTGAATCTGCACGGAGCGAGAAACTGGCCTCGGTGGGCTTACTAGCTGCCGGTATTGCCCATGAGCTCAACAACCCTTTAACCGGTGTGCTTACCTTTGCCCACCTTGTCAGAAAAAACCTGCCGGATAACAGCCGCGATGCTGAAGACCTCGACCTGGTTATTCGCGAAACCAAGAGGTGTGCCGTCATTATCCGCAGATTGCTTGATTTTTCACGTGAAAAAACGCCGGAAAAATCTTACACCAACCTGAACGTGATGATAGAAGAAATCATGAAGCTCACCGCGCAGGCTGCGCAGGTCAATGATATCGAAATCGAAACGGAACTGGACGAGAACCTACCGGCAATCTGGCTTGATGAAAACCTGATCAAGCAAGTCATTATGAATATGCTGGTTAATGCGCAACATGCAATCGAAGGTGCAGGAAGCATCCGGATCAAGACCCGGTATTGTGCCGCTCAGGATTGTCCGGAATCCATCAATGCCACCTCGGATATGGCTGAAATAACAATTACTGATTCCGGTTGCGGAATTCCGGAAGACGTTCTACAAAAAGTTTTTGACCCCTTCTTTACCACCAAGGGGGTCGGCAAAGGTACCGGACTGGGCTTATCGGTCAGCCACGGCACCATTGAAGCTCATGGTGGAACAATCGAGGTAGACAGTACAGTGGGTAAGGGTACAGAGTTTCGCATTTATCTTCCGATAGACGAGCCGCATGATAAAGGGAGTGATGCATGAAAAAGCAGATACTGATCGCTGATGACGAGGAGATCGTCGTAAGAAGTTGCCTGCGTATTCTGTCGGACAAGAATTACGACATCGATGTCGCAAGCAACGGTCTGGAAGCAATTGCCAGCGTGGCTGAAAAAGACTACGACATGCTTATTCTCGATATCATGATGCCAAAAATGAATGGTATCGAAGTGCTTCAGCGGGTTAAAGAAACCCATCCTGACATAGACGTCATCATGATCACCGGCCTGAATGAAATAGACACCGCAGTAAAGGCCATGAAGCTGGGTGCACTCGACTACCTGCCCAAACCGTTCGACCCAGAGGAGTTCGAACTGGTGGTGACGAGGGCTTTTGAGCGCCGGCAACTATTGCAGGAAAACCTCAACCTTAAAAGTGAAGTCAGTGCCCGCTATAGCTTTGAAAATATCATTGGATCCAGTCAGCCGATGCAGACCGTCTTCCGAATGGTTGCCCGTTGCGCACCCACCAATAGCACGGTGATGCTCAGGGGTGACAGCGGCACGGGTAAGGAGTTGATAGCACGGGCGATACATTTCAACAGCCTGCGTAAAGACCAGCCTTTTGTGGCTGTGGACTGCGCCTCTCTTAGCGAAAACCTGCTCGAAAGTGAGTTATTTGGCCATGTAAAGGGATCATTTACCGGTGCGGTAACGAACAAAAAAGGACTACTTGAGGAAGCCAATGGCGGCACCTTGTTCCTTGATGAAATTGGCAATATTTCAATGTCCACCCAGGCAAAACTGCTGCGCTTCATCGAAGAAAGAGAGTTCAAAGCAGTTGGAGATACACAATCGAAATCCGTCAACATCCGTTTGGTCACAGCGACCAACAAGGATCTGGAAGCGATGATTGCTGAAGGAACTTTCCGCGAAGACCTGTATTACCGGATCAATATCTTTCCGATCGAAATTCCGTCATTGAACAAGCGCCGTGACGATATCCCGGCGCTGGCCTTTCATTTCCTGAACGTCTTCAGCAAGGATATGGGTCGTGAGGTCAAAGAGTTTTCCGCAGGCGCAATGAACCTGTTAATGAACCATGAATGGCCGGGAAATGTACGGGAGCTTGAAAACGTCATACACCGCGCTGTCATTCTCACCAGTGATGAAACAATCCGTCAGGGCCACCTGGTCGATATTCTCGAAACTCATCCGCTGACCGACATGAATGTGCCGCAAACGAGCGAGGAACTCAAAAGTATAAAGAAAATTACACGACAAAAATCAGTAGAAAATATCGAAAAACTTTTTATCCTTGGTGCGCTCAAAAGAAATTGCTGGAGCGTGACCGCGAGTGCTGAACAAACCGGTATGCAGCGTAGTAATTTCCAGGCCCTGATGAAAAAATATGATATTCGGATTCGTGGGAATATCACGGATAAAGAAAACAAGACATCCGGGGACTACTGAAGTCGTAGTGCCGGGATAAAAAAGAAGGCTCCATTTAAAAGTATGGAGCCTTCAATCCCCCACGCAAGCAAGCAAACCTCTCAAATCTCATTGGGGTGGATAAACCACGACCCTGGCACCATCACCTGAAGTCACAATAGGCTGGTCCATTTCTGAAATCACAAGACCGTAAGGAACCCTCAAATAACCCGGCCCTTCTCCGAATTGACCATATTCACCCAGGTAATCACCCGTGAGGGGGTCAAGTATGGATACCACCGCCTCAAAATTATCCAGCACGTGCAGCCTGCCGTAAGCATCTACATCCAGGGCCTGCAGATTGGCCAGCAACGGCGGTTCACAGCCCGACATCCCACATTCACCGGGTTCTATGCGACCCAGAAAATAACCGTTTGTATCAAAGATCTGTATACGCTCATTACCCTGGTCTGCAACGAACACCTGCTGTATGGGTTCACCACCCAGATCGAGCGTAATAACCTCGGTATCAACCGGAAAATAGAGCTCATTTTCGCCTTCACCCGGTGAACCGATGCTCCTTATAAAGTTATAGTCGGCATCAAAAACCCAGACCCTGTGGCTACGGCTATCGGTGACATAAATATTTCCATCAGGGCCGGTGGTAACAGAATTTGGCATGATGATAAGACCCTGGCCAAACAGCGCCAGCATGTTACCGTTATAGGGGTCGTAGACCTCTACATTATCCCGGCCATCATTACCGACCAGTATGTATCCACCGGAATCGACCGCGACGCCCAGGGGTTTATCCAGGTCTTTCAACTCGGCCACCAGGTTCATGCTCGCGTCGTAGATAAACAACGAACCGACCAGCGGGTCAGTGATATATATCTCGCCACTGCCGTCAGTGGCACTGGCGAGACGCAGTAATAGCCTCGGATTATGTTCGACCCCCAGCATGTCCGGGTCATGTTCCCAATCCGCCTCACAGTTGTTATCGTCATTGATAAATGTGAGCAGCAACTTGAAGTGTTTTCTGTAAAACGTCGCCGATTGGCCGTTGACCAGTTTGTCCCTGTTTGTTTCGCCCTTCTTGGGCTGAGTATAAAAATTCAAACCCTCCACCGTGGCGTCGTAAAAGCCGCACCAGTCGATTTCCGTCCAGTCCCGCAGGAGATATTTATAGCTGAATTCCTGAAGATCGGCCGAATCAACAATGCCATCCTTGGTCATGTCGCTTTTTTCATACTGGTCAGGTGGATCGGCTTCCTCGGAAGTGGCCTGGGCGAAAGGAACCCAAAGCAATGTAAATATCGCGAATATAGATATTAGACTGAATGTCCTCCAGTACTTGTACATGAAAATTACCTCCCATAGTCATCCCTCATTTCTGAGGTTTTAAAAGCAACGACTGGCCCGGCAAACGGGGTTTGGGTAATTGTTATTATTGGTATTGAAACTTAAGCCGTTACATACAATTCTTCAGCGATTTCAGTTTCATTGAGGCGAATACACCTCAATTCTGCTGCCGTCGCCGGAAGTCACAATTGATTGGTCTGTATCTGAAATCGCAAGTCCGAGGGGTACACCTAAAAACCCGGGCCCCTCACCATACTCACCGTAGGCACCTAAATAGGCACCGCTGGCCAGGTCGAACATCGATACGGTTGCGGAAAAATTATCCAATGCATGCAACCTGCCCTGGGAATCGATATCCAGTGAGTGCAAATTGGCCAGCACCGGTGGCCTGCACCCCATCATTCCACACCGGCCCTGAGAGATACGTCCTAACAGGTTGCCCCCGGTGTCATAAATCTGGATCCGTTTATTACCCTGGTCGGCCACATAAATTTCCTGAACCTGGCTGCCATCTACGATGTGCGTAATGACCTCGGTATCGACCGGGAAACTGAGTTCGTTTTCAGCTTTACCCGGGGAGCCGATACTCCTGATAAAGCTATAGTCTGCATCGAACACCCTGACGCTGTGATTGAGACTGTCAGTGACATAGATATTGCCGTCAGGACCCACGGAAATGGAATTCGGCATCATGACCAGGCCATCTCCAAAAATCGCCACCATGTTGCCGTTGACCGGATCAAAAACTTCCACGTTGTCGCGTCCGTCATTACCAACCAGCAGGTAACCCAACGAATCGACGGCGACCCCCAATGGCTTGTCCAGGTCTTTCAGTTCACCTTTGAGCACCAGCTCGGAGTCATAAATAAACAACGAGCCGACCTTCGGGTCCGTTATGTATATATCACCACTGCCATCGGTGGCCTTGGCCGTCCTTAACAACAGCTTTGGTGCATTCTCGATACCGAGCATATCCGGGTCGTCCTGTGAGTCTTCATCACAGGCGTAGAAATCATTGATAAATGTGAGCAGCATTTTGAAGTGCTTTTTATAGTAGACCGTGGGTTTGGCCTTGCTCTTGTTCTTGTTGTCCTTGCTTTTTTTCGCATGACTGTCAAACGCCAGGCCCGTGACCGTGGCATCGTAAAATGCACACCAGTCAAGCACCGTCCAGTGATTTTGCATATACCTCGCACTGAACATAACAAGGTCATAAACATCCACAGCCCGGTCATGGTTCAGGTCACTTTTCTCCATTGAAGAAATTGGAGGCGCCTTCTTCGAATCGGCCTGGGTCAATGGCATCCAGACCAGCACTGTGAACAAAAGCACCGATAAAAAAACGGGGGTCTTCGATCTTGATTTTCTTAACATGAAAAGAAACTCCTTTGGTCTTTTCCTATTGCTGCGGGCTTGTCGTCAGAGCCCGTCCGCAAGCCGGAGTCCGGTTGGGTAACGGGTTGTTTTCAGCCGCGTAATACAATGGATTAATCATTTACCAATAATTGTTGTTCGCTTAATTCATCGGGTAAAAACCGCAAGAAAAGCCGGCCGGATTCGCTACCCTCGTTAATCGCTTCGGTGCGATCAAAAACATGCACCGAAAACTGTACAAGCCGGTTAAACAAGGTATCGAAAATAGCCCGGGCGGGTGTCAGGCGGTCACGCCGGAACTCGACCGTCCAGTAACCATCCTGCCAGTGGCCCTTCGCGCTGACTTCACCTGCACCACCTTCCAGCTTTAACGGGCTGAATTGCGGGTAGGTTTGTGTCTTGTCCTGTGGTATGCCCCGGGGAGCAGGTAGTTGCCTGTCAAAACTCGGGTAATTGGGGCCACCGTCAGGCACTGCGCGCAGGTATAGCACCGGGGTCACTGCCTGCTTCATGTAAACGCGATCAATTTCATCCCATGGTGCGTTGAAATCGACGTCATGATTTTCGGTGAACTTCATCACCCAGTCATCTTCCTGCACCCGGCTTTCGAAACGATGGAAATCCGGGTTTCTCATCTTGCGGTCCTGGACATTGCCGTAAAGATCCACGGCCTGGCCCAGCGGATCAGACCTGGCAGCCAACCAGTGCCAGGCATCAAAGTCATACATGTAGCCGCCCAGCAGTGACGGGGTCCACTCACAACCGGCCTCAAAACTCAGCATCAACGAGTCTTCGACCTGTGAACCCGCTACGTATCCCTGACGTGCTTCGTCCCACACCCAGGGGTGGTGCTCACGGTCCTGGGTCGCATCGGGCCAACGCACGCGAATATAGACTTCATCGTCCGTATACAGGGCTTTTATGGATGCCGTTTTTACCTCGCCATACGAAAGCGGTACATCCACCTCAAGTGCTTTAGCCCATTGAGGTTCGTCTTCTTTTCCATCCAGGTTGATATCCACACCGGTGACATAGCTTGCCGGAATCGTCGTTCCCGGGACGAAATCCTCGGGCTCCCAAGATTCATTCGAAACAAAGGAAATCTTGCTCAGGCTATTGGCCTCGCGGTGTATGACCTCGGCTTGTAAGGGCTGTGTGGCCGAAGCCAGCAAAACGAGTATTAATCCAGTGATACAGTTTTTTTGATTGTTCATTTTCATCTCCTAGTGACTGCCGCCACCGTGCATGTGTCCGCCGGTGCAGGCATCGAGTTCTACTTTGCCGGGGTGCGCATCGACCTTGTGACAGAAAGTGCACCAGGCACCCCAGTAATGGTCGACCTGCTCACCACCGATCAACGGAAATTCGTAGGACGTATTTCCGTCGTAGTGGGCCTCGTTGAGGGTGGTCGTGCCACCAACCGTCAATTGCACTCCAGCGATGGTGATCTCGGACTTCAGGTTAAAAATATTGTTGCTGCCATGCGAACCGTGACAATCGCTGCAATTCATCGCCGCGTAAGGCTGGCTGGCATCATTATCGGCAGCATCGTCGGAGGCGGTCACGTAGGGAGCCTTGAGACCGCCCTTGCCTGTCCTGGAACCGGAGGTTCCTTCCGCCACGCCATGCTGGTCGTCCAGCCAGGCATCCGCCATGTTTACCATGCCGCCCGGGATTGTCACGCCGGGTGGTGAGGTGCCGTCATGACAGGCCAGGCAATACTGGATATAGTCAGGCTCGGTATAACCGGGTGTACACCCGGCGTCAGCACAGCCCTCGGGGTAAGACGGATTCAGGTTGCCACCGGGGTCATAGGCGAAGTTGTAGCCATCATCCGTGTAACTGCTGTTGGGGCTGTAGTCGGGTAAGGCCGACCCGGTGTCCGGATCCACAACCGGGTTGCTGCTGCTGTCGGCGTGAACATCGTGACAGTTTGCGCAACTGACCACACCACCGGAATAGGTCTGGTCGGCCGTTGAAATGTCATGCCTCTGGTTGACCGGCGCTCCGCTCATTGATGTCACGCGGTAACCGGGGTCGGCCGGGAAAACACTCTGCGTGTCAAACACGCTGGGACCATCTGAATCGTGGCATTCAAAGCAATAATCCGCCGGCTCGAGCGGTCCGGTGTCCGCCGGGGCTAACAGTGCCAGTTTTTCAGAGCCGTGCCCGCTGCCGTGACAGCCATTGACGCCATTGCCGACACAGGTCACCGGTGACGACGGGTATGTCGCGGAATCCCTGTTGTGGGCCGAATTGTTCCAGATATTTACATCGATGACCGGCGGGGCACCGCTGCCATTGAAGGGTGAGTGTGGTGAAGACT
>Ga0224504_10001248_pt1:0-10000 | contig 11349 bp, 13 predicted proteins | sample SF_Oct11_sed_USG_3_FD_170160 | JGI IMG/M metagenome (GOLD analysis project Ga0224504, IMG submission 170160) | Sediment microbial communities from San Francisco Bay, California, United States - SF_Oct11_sed_USGS_24 | ecosystem: Environmental > Aquatic > Marine > Sediment | place: USA... | reverse complement strand
AGAATGCCACACATCCCCCACAGCTGAGTTCCGGAATGAGTACCGGACTCCCTTTCGCCTGACCCCGACGGGCCTCAATTGAGGGAAAGATGAAACTCTCTCCAACCATTAGATGGCCGACGTGTCTAGGGGCGGCTTTCGCCTATGGCTTAGGATCGACTCACCCATGTACAAGTGCTGTTCACATGGAACCCTTCTCCACGTCAGTCCTTGAGGATCTCACTCAAGTATTTGCTACTACCACCAAGATCTGTGCCAGGGGCGGCTCCAGGTAGATTCACATCGAAACCCTTCCACGCACACCCCTGCACCTCCCTACTCGTTGAGAGCATACGGGCTCTGGTCAGTGCCAGCACTGCCTCAACGGTCGAGTATAGGCCGGACGCTAGAGCGCCATCCATTTTCAGGGCTGGTTGCTTCGGCAGGTGAGTTGTTACACACTCCTTAGCGGATTCCGACTTCCATGGCCACCGTCCTGCTGTCTGGAGCAACCGACACCCTTCGTGGGATCAGATTTGCGTCCTGTCGGGCGCCTTAACTCGACGTTTGGTTCATCCCACAGCGCCAGTTCTGCTTACCAAAAATGGCCCACTGGGTACTTCTCCGATCCGAATGCCTGGGCTTCATTCAAGCAAGCCAGGCTTCTCACCCAATTTAAAGTTTGAGAATAGGTTGAGGTCATTTCGGCCCCAAGGCCTCTAATCATTCGCTTTACCGGATGAGACTCGTCATCTGTGACTTCGAGTACCAGCTATCCTGAGGGAAACTTCGGGAGGAACCAGCTACCAGATAGTTCGATTAGTCTTTCGCCCCTATACCAAGGTTCGACGATCGATTTGCACGTCAGAATCGAAACGGACCTCCACCAGAGTTTCCTCTGGCTTCGTCCTTCCCAGGCATAGTTCACCATCTTTCGGGTCCCAACGTGTGCGCTCTCGGTGCGCCTCTCCTACAAAAGAGGATGAGACGCCCCCGGAGTGCGGTCCGGTCATCTCTGGAAGGAGCAGGAACCGGACATCCTCCGTCAACTCTCGAAAGAGAGTCTTCACCTTCATTGTGCCTTTAGGTTTCACAACACCCAATGACTCGCGCACATGTTAAACTCCTTGGTCCGTGTTTCAAGACGGATCGGTTGGCACAAGGCACAGACGCCACAATCAGGAGTCTCAGCAAGAGAATTCTCCCCCTCGACGGGGGAGTCTTGCGCCCGGGGGCGGACCCTGACGACCAGTATCTCATCTGCAGTCACCCAGTCCACCAGGGAAGTGGGAACAACGAGCCCATCCGAGGATGGATCCGAGACGTTTCCCTCAACCACGGCAACCAGGGTAACTGGCTGTGACGGCGGGAGGGGAGAATCACGGGCCGAGGAACGAGCTAGAGCCAGCAGAGCACTCCCACCGAGATGGAAACGTCTCATACTCACCCCATCACACCCCTCAACCTAAGAGTGCCCCTATCCCACGACCTCTGCCAACCGTTTGCCTCCGAACAATTTCACGCACTCTTGAACTCTCTCTTCAAAGTTCTTTTCAACTTTCCCTCACGGTACTTGTTCGCTATCGGTCTCGTAGGCATATTTAGCCTTGGATGGAGCATACCACCCGTTTTGAGTTGCACTCACAAGCAACTCGACTCCGGGGAAACACCCACCTGGACAATCCCTCCCCCACACGGGCCTGTCACCCTCTACGGGAAAGGGCCGCGTTCCAACGGACTTGGGAGGAGAGAAAGTACCAGAAAGAAGGGGTTCCCGCACACCACAAGTCTTGCCGCCGCAGAGACGGAAGATTCGGTGCTGGGCTGATCCCCGTTCGCTCGCCGTTACTGGGGGAATCCTCTTTAGTTTCTTTTCCTCCGCTAAATGATATGCTTAAATTTGGCGGGTAGCCTCGCCTGATCTGAGGTCCAAAAATGGAGAAGAGACAATGGTGTGACCTGCTTTTAGCCGCGATGAGAGATGCACAATAAAAGAATCGGCACTCGCTCGAGAGCTCGCAGGAGAGAGACGACAAGCGCCTCTTCAACCAGTCAGTTCAATTATCCAAAGGGAAGCACCCCCCCTTGAAGGAGGATGAGACCCGAGACCCTTGGAACAACCAACGCAGTAGAGTTGCTTCAAGAGATGGTCAATGCCATTCAACAGACCCTCAGACAGACGTGCCTCCATCATGAAGATGAAAGCGCCATATGCGTTCGACATGTATCGGTTTCTGGAGCCCTGCAATTCGCCGTACTTCACGCAGTTTGCTGCGTTCTTCATCGACCTACGAACCGAGTGATCCATTGTTCGGAGTTGTATTTTTCGTTTTTTTAACCCAAGTGGGATAAAATAGACAAGAGTGGAAAGCCACGTAGTACAAGAGTAACGCAACAGAAACGAATCCCAATGTTGGGACCAGGGGGACGAGATGATGGATCCCCCTGGCGAACCCGAGGCCAAAGTCACCGGCCAGCGGGTCTCTTTTCAACCATTTCACCACACGAAATAAAACGGCAGTGATCCTTCCGCAGGTTCACCTACGGAAACCTTGTTACGACTTTTACTTCCTCTAGATGATACAGTTTGAACATCTTCCCGAACCGCCAGCAGGTTTGACCCCACCAGCAGACAGTCCGAAGCCCTCACTAAATCATCCAATCGGTAGTAGCGACGGGCGGTGTGTACAAAGGGCAGGGACGTAATCAGCGCAAGCTTATGACTTGCACTTACTGGGAATTCCTCGTTCATGAGAAACAATTGCAAGCCTCAATCCCTAGCACGAAGAGAATTCAACGGGTTGGCCATCCCTCTCGAGAAAGCTAAACACGATGATCCCTTCAGTGTAGCGCGTGTGCAGCCCAGAACATCTAAGGGCATCACAGACCTGTTATTGCCCCCTTTCACGGAGTTCACATTTTAAACAGTTGTCCCTCTAAGAAGAAGTCACCAACAAAAAGGATCGGTGATCTAGTAAGTAGGACGGGGTCTCGTTCGTTATCGGAATTAACCAGACAAATCACTCCACCAACTAAGAACGGCCATGCACCACCACCCACCGAATCAAGAAAGAGCTCTCAATCTGTCAATCCTGCCGGTGTCCGGGCCTGGTGAGATTTCCCGTGTTGAGTCAAATTAAGCCACAGGCTCCACTCCTGGTGGTGCCCTTCCGTCAATTCCTTTAAGTTCCAGTTTTGCAACGCATACTTCCCCCGGAACATAGAAACTTTGGTTTCCCGGAAGCTGCCCGACGGGTCATGTGGATTAACGCCGCCGGATCGCTAGTCAGCATCGTTTATGGTCAGAACTAGGGCGGTATCTGATCGCCTTCGAACCTCTGACTTTCGTTCTTGATTAATGAAAACATTCTTGGCAAATGCTTTCGCAGTAGTTCGTCTTGCGACGATCTAAGAATTTCACCTCTAACGTCGCAATACGAATGCCCCCGTCCGTCCCTCTTAATCATTACCTCGAGTTCCGGAAACCAACAAAATAGAACCGAGGCCCTATTCCATCATTCCATGCACGAAGATTCAGGCGAACAGCCTGCTTTGAGCACTCTAATTTTTTCAAAGTAAACGTGCCGCTCCTCGAGTACACTCAGTGAAGAGGATACTGGAGAACGCGGCCCAATGTCCGATTCGAACAGTAACCGCCATGGAGCGGACCGTCCGATCGAGACTGAGATCCAACTACGAGCTTTTTAACCGCAGCAACTTTAATATACGCTATTGGAGCTGGAATTACCGCGGCTGCTGGCACCAGACTTGCCCTCCAATAGATCCTCGTTAAAGGATTTGAAGTGTACCCATTCCAATTACCGAGCCTCGGAAGAGTCCGGTATTGTTATTTTTCGTCACTACCTCCCCGAGCCGGGAGTGGGTAATTTGCGTGCCTGCTGCCTTCCTTGGATGTGGTAGCCGTTTCTCAGGCTCCCTCTCCGGTATCGAACCCTGATTCTCCGTTACCCGTGAACACCTTGGTTGGCATTTAACCAACCAACAAGTTGATAAGGCAGACATTTGAAAGATGCGTCGCTGGCGAGGAGCCATGCGATCTGAACAAAGTTACTCTGAATCACCAAAGGGCCGTCACCCGAAAGCAACGTTTGGTTTTGGGCTAATAAAAACACACCTCCCGTAAGGTCGGTGTTGTAATGCATGTATTAGCTCTAGAATTACCAGGGTTATCCAAGTGTAACCGAAGATCTAAGGAACCACAACTGATATAATGAGCCATTCGCGGTCTCACCTTAAAGCGGCATATACTTAGACCTGCATGGCTTAATCTTTGAGACAAGCATATGACTACTGGCAGGATCAACCAGATAACATTGCCAGTTCAACGTTCAACCACCACTCTTCCTTTCCGCAGGACGAGAGCGGGGTCGACAGGCATTTCAACTCGAGGTTCCAGGAACCACAGAGCCGTGCTTTCAAGAGCACTCACTCGACTCTCACTTCGATAGACTTCTCGTCTTTAGTTTTTGAAGCGAGTTCCGACCGGCCGAAGCCAGCCTCTAGTGTAGCTGAACCACCGTCTCCACAGTAAAGCTTGTGACGCACAGACTGCCTGGTCTGAGAGGGCACTACTCACCCTGCATCAAACTGGCAACGCCACCATGCCCAGACTAAAAGAAGGAAAACCACTCCTTCAAATTCCCAACACAACTCCCCCCACAATATAGTCAACGGCCCCGGGGAGAGAGAGGATTATCTCCTCCTGCATGAAAAGCTGGCTCTTTTTCTCGCTAGACTCTACGAACCCCAACTCCGACTCTCTCTCTATTTTATTCAACTAGAGTTCCCGCGCCTCCCGAGGAAAGAAACATTATACATGATACTTTGCCGTTTTCTCCCCTTAGATTCTACTCCATTTCATGTCTTCTTCGCCTCTGTTGAAACGTCCCGAACGCAAAGGGACCATTAATAATGGCCCGTTTCCACCTTTAATCATTAATTATCATTACTCGCTAATTAATTTGAAAAGGTGAGTTTTCTTTCTCTGCATTTCGCAGAGCTTGGTTGAAAAAACCCATTTGCAATCCCTCAATATTATAGGTTATAACTCGTATTATATTCGTAGTTTGAGGCTAGTCACACGAAACGACTACACGTAGTTCCCAGTTATAGTCTTCCCTAGACGTAGGTGGAACAAGACCGTATTGACATGTCGACCTCTATCGGACTATGCGTAGTATTCCAGCCTTCCCCCTTACAAGGGTTCAACTCATATACAACGAGAGCGAAACAGAGAGAGAGAGAGAGAAAAGGGGGACGACCAGAGCCCCTACAACCTCTCTCTCCCCCCTCGATTATAATAATTTTTGATTATTACGACTCTTGATTATTATTATACATGTATAATATTATATCCATCTAATTATTATAGGTTATACAAGTAAAATATTATACTGTTTCGCCCGACTTCGTGAAATATACCTACATCACAATGATGAAACTTCACTATACTGAGCGAATTAAATTTCATGCCCCCTGTGGAAAAAACACTACTTCTACCTACCCAGGTCCATTCTCAGTCCCCAAGAAGTTTTGCAAAAAGGCTACGACACCAGGGATTCCTAGGAGGTCTCCCATCCAAGTACTAGCCTGGCGCGACCCAGCTTAACTACGGTGATCGGACGAGAACCGGTGCTTTCTGGGTGCTATGGCCGTAGCCGAAAGAATCTGTTCTCCAGCTCGGGATATGAATGGTTGTCTCCCCCAAGCCATGGGGAGGCTCGTGGAAGAGGTTTGAAAAGGTCTATCTTGGAAAGAGTGCTGTGTTGGAACGCCCGCTACTTGAAGCCAAATAATAGTCCACTCGACCTCTTATATCGCTGGTGTTACATCCGATTTTACGAATTTCAATAAGGTAAGGATCTCTTCTCTTGTGGAAGACTTGGCTGGAAACAGCCCATTTGCAATCCTCTCTCGACTCTCCCCGGCACTCTACTGTTGAAAACGTTGATTCTATGCACTATTTTTTTTTTTGATCCCTCAACTCAAAGTATGTCAGTCGTTTCGAGCTAGAGCCCCGAGTTGGGGTATATAATAAAGAGAGGCAGAAACCGAGCTTCATTCTCCAGTCTCTGTAGAAGTTCACCATGGCTCGTACCAAGCAAACTGCTCGCAAGTCGACCGGGGGGAAGGCCCCAAGGAAGCAATTGGCGACAAAGGCAGCACGTAAGTCTGCCCCCGCCACCGGTGGTGTCAAGAAACCTCATCGTTATCGCCCCGGGACCGTCGCTCTCCGTGAGATCCGTCGGTACCAAAAGAGCACTGAGCTTTTGATCCGCAAGTTGCCTTTCCAGCGCCTTGTCCGTGAAATCGCTCAAGACTTCAAGACCGACCTCCGATTCCAGGGGTCTGCCGTCATGGCCCTCCAAGAAGCTAGCGAGGCTTACCTTGTTGGTCTTTTCGAAGACACCAACTTGTGTGCCATCCACGCCAAGCGAGTCACCATCATGCCCAAAGACATCCAACTCGCTCGCCGAATCCGCGGGGAACGTGCCTAAGCAATTGGGCTGCCCTAGCTGGTATTCTTTTTCAAACGGCTCTTTTCAGAGCCTCATTATTATTATTGAAAGTGTTGTTGTATTGTACAGTATAGTCAAGAAGATAGGCACTCTACTAGAATAGGATTATACTTGTCGAGATGAATAAAAATTCTTGTATAGGAGTTGAAACCTATATAGGGTAAGGCTGGAATACTACGCATAGTCGGATAAGGCTATACCTGGGAACTACGTGTAGTCGTTTCGTGTGACTAGCCTCAAACTACGAATAGTCGTGTAAATAATATAGGACTACAAGACGAACTAGCCAATGTAAAAACAACAATATATACAACAAGAGTAGCAATAGATTTTTGTGGCTCTGAGAAGAGCCGTTTGTAAAAGATGGGAGCCTGCAAAAGGGCTTCAACCACCGAATCCGTACAAAGTACGTCCTTGTCGTTTCAAGGCATAGACAACATCCATAGCGGTGACTGTCTTGCGCTTGGCGTGCTCGGTGTAAGTGACGGCATCCCGGATAACATTCTCAAGGAACACCTTGAGGACACCACGAGTCTCCTCGTAGATAAGTCCAGAGATACGTTTCACACCACCACGACGTGCCAAACGACGAATGGCAGGCTTCGTAATACCTTGGATATTATCACGAAGAACTTTGCGATGACGTTTCGCTCCTCCTTTCCCCAAACCCTTTCCTCCCTTGCCACGACCAGACATGATGAGCTTGCTTTTTGGAACTGGAAAAGAACCTAGAGCAAAACTGGAAAACTTTTTCTTTTATACCCAAACAAGGAGGCTTGCGTATACGAAGACACCCTATAGAGAGAAGAGCTTGGCTGGACCGGGCTCTCCTCTCTCTCTCTCGTTTTCTTTCGATCCCAAGCTGAATAAAACCAACTCGGGAATATTAAATAGTACAAAATATCACAGAGAAATGTTTCAAGATAAAAATTAGGCCCTGAAAAGGGCCGTTTGAAAAAAAGGAGTCACGCAAACCACCTCCTTACTTGGAGGAAGTGTATTTGGTAACAGCCTTTGTGCCTTCAGAGACGGCGTGTTTCGCCAATTCTCCGGGCAAGAGGAGTCGGACAGCAGTCTGGATTTCCCGAGACGTGATGGTGGAGCGCTTGTTGTAGTGAGCCAAACGAGAGGCCTCTGCAGCAATGCGTTCAAAGATGTCATTCACAAACGAGTTCATGATAGACATGGCTTTTCCGGAGATACCGGTGTCGGGATGGACTTGCTTCAGAACCTTGTAGATATAGATTCCGTAAGATTCCTTCCTCTTCTTCTTTTTCTTCTTGTCTCCCTTGGAGATGTTCTTTTGGGCCTTGCCGGCCTTCTTCGCAGCCTTTCCAGAGGTTTTGGGTGCCATGACGATACAGAGTCAAAACTGTGAAAAAAGATTTTTAGAGCTATATTCATATAATGCTAGAGTGTGTCAGTTTGGGTAGGTATGTCAAGGCGCGTATAGCACATATATTTGAGGTATGAAATAAAGAGGTTGAACCTATTTTAAAGCTTATTCTTCGTATTGCTGTTGAAATTTCAAGTCAACCCTCGAAAAAAAAAACATGTCTGGACGTGGCAAGGGTGGTAAGGTTAAGGGGAAGAGCAAGTCTCGTTCCAACCGAGCTGGTCTCCAGTTCCCGGTCGGTCGTATCCATCGTCTCCTCCGCAAGGGAAACTATGCCGAGCGTGTTGGTGCCGGTGCCCCAGTCTATCTGGCCGCCGTCATGGAATACCTCGCCGCTGAAGTTCTCGAGTTGGCTGGAAACGCTGCCCGTGACAACAAGAAGACGCGTATCATTCCCCGTCATCTTCAACTCGCCATCAGGAACGACGAGGAATTGAACAAGCTCCTCTCTGGGGTCACCATCGCTCAAGGTGGTGTTCTTCCCAACATCCAGGCAGTTCTCCTGCCCAAGAAGAGTGAGAAGAAAGCCTAAGTGCTCTCCGCCTCCTCTTCCTTTTTAAACGGCTCTTTTCAGAGCCTCATACTTGATTTTGAATATAGTGTTGTTGAGTAGGGTGTATTTGGTAGCTGTAGAGTGGGTGCTGGGTGAATAGTGTGGTAGCGTATTGGAGGGAAGGGTGTGTGTCGTCGGTCGAGGGTAGGAGGGTGGGTTGTTCTGGGTTTGTGTGGTAGAGTAGGAGAGGGATGGGAGAGTCTGTCTCGGTTGTTGTATGTTGTCTCGAGTCGAGGGAGGCAGGCAGGCAGGGGTGGTGAGAGGGAGGCTCTAGTGCTATGGAGGAAGGTTTGGTAGTGTAGCGTATAGGGTGTGCCCGATCTCGTGCCTCGGGTCGGGTTGAGACTCTAGACTGGCGGAGGGGTGGGCTTGCGTTGTTTGGTCGCGAGTCGAGCCGAGAGAGGAATGGTGGGTGTTGCACCTTAAAGTTACTCCCGGCGAGTCTGATGTTAGTTATTTTTGCTTTGTTTTTTTGCTGGGAGAGAAGTCGAAAAGCAGGGGAGGGTTGGGAATATAGTGTGGATGATGTATCTAGTGATATAATATCCATATCTCATTCTAGAAATGAGAGAGCAATGGTCGGAATGAGCACATTAAGAAGGTCATGGTTACTCCCGCCGAGTTTGATTTGAAGGGGCCCCGATCCCAAGGAGGGTTGGGGCTTGTGTTTTCTTGTTTTGGGGGTGGTATAGAGTGAGGGGAGGAAAGGGGTTGCTGAATATCGTAGGTTTAGGGACAAAGAGAAGAGTAGTTTGCAAGTGAAGACGCGTGAAGAAAGGGTGTGCAAATGTCAAGTATATGTCAAGTATATTTATGTACTTTGCTCAAGGCAGGTGTCGACAATGACCTGGCTGGAGGATATGGATGAAATGAATGAAAACGGTTTCCAAAACCCATGTTTGCAGCAACTAGACCAAAGCACACCCCTTCCACACTCATTTTATTTAAGGAAACAGCAAAGTTTTGTCTCAAAATGGGTAACTTTTTTCTTTGTCCAGTTCCCTTAGTCAACATGAATGGAAGAGTGCGATCTTTCGCTGAATTCAACAAAACTTTTTTTCTTGTTCAGAGTCGAGAGAGGGAGGAGGACGGGGGATAGTGTGTATATAATATAGGAATACATGTTGTCGAACACAAACGTAGACTCCAGCCCCCTTGATACTCCTGGCTCGACTCTGCACTCTATATAGAGATGATGGTTCTAATACCTTCTCCCCGAGGAAAAATTGCCAAAGGAGAGATGACGAGGCACGACGGGCCCCTCCATCTCTCCAAGTAGATCTGTCTCTCTCGATCGAATTGCACCTTTTGCTGGTCATGCACACCCTTTCCTGGGATCAGTCTCTCTCTCTCTCGGTCGGATGACACCCTTTGCTGGGATCAGCCCAGACTCCTTCCCCTCTCTCTCTCTCTCTCTCTCTCGGGATGGGGGCAAGTATAACTCACCCCCCCTCATCCCGAGGACGGATACCCGAGCCCGGGGTACGATTTTAATGGAAAAAAAAGGAAAAAAAAAGGGAGAGACAGAGGGGC
>Ga0224504_10001244_pt1 | contig 11373 bp, 7 predicted proteins | sample SF_Oct11_sed_USG_3_FD_170160 | JGI IMG/M metagenome (GOLD analysis project Ga0224504, IMG submission 170160) | Sediment microbial communities from San Francisco Bay, California, United States - SF_Oct11_sed_USGS_24 | ecosystem: Environmental > Aquatic > Marine > Sediment | place: USA: California... | reverse complement strand
AACCAATGGGCGCTTGAACCTGGTGCGGGATATCGCAGTATTCCAGGCCAAGCTTATCGTCGACGGCTTTCGGGATCTGCTGCTTGTTCCCGCATCGCTGATTGCCGGCATCATAAGCCTCGCCTCCGGTTCTGATGGCAAGCCGGGCACGCAATTTTATCGACTGCTGGGCGTAGGCAAGCAGAGCGAGCGGTGGATCAACCTGTTTGGCGCATTGCGTAACGCAACGGCCGACTTCGAACACACGCTGCCGTTTCCAGATGCCGATCTGGACGATATTGTCGGCAAGATCGAGGACTTTGTGGTCGACGAGCAAAAGCGGGGTGGTATTACGGCGCAGGCCAGGGAGCGTCTGGAGAAAGCGCTCGACGCTCTGAAGAAGAGAAGAAATGGTGGCTGATGCCGCACCGACTAGGCCGCTTCGATAATCGCCGCGACACCCATCCCGCCGGCGGTGCAAATGGAAATCAGGCCGCGCCCCGAGCCCTTTTCGCTGAGCATCTTGGCGAGCCCGCCAACAATGCGCGCGCCTGTTGCGGCAAAGGGGTGCCCCATCGCGATGCTGCCGCCTTTAACGTTCAGACGAGACAGGTCGATTGGTCCCATCGCTTGGTTACGGCCGAGCCGGTCGCGGCAGAATTGTTCGGACTGCCAGGCCTTGAGTGTGGCAATTGTCTGCGCCGCGAAAGCCTCATGGATTTCATAGAAATCGAAGTCCTGCAAACGCAGGTTGGCTTGTTTCAACATGTCTGACACCGCGTATGCCGGTGCCATGAGCAGACCCTCGGCGCTGACGAAATCCACAGCCGCCGCTTTGACGAAGGTGAGGTAGCCGAGGATGGGCAGGTTCTTCTTGAGTGCCCAGTCTTCGGATGCGAATAACACCGCGGCGGCACCGTCAGTTAGCGGGGTGCTGTTGCCCGCTGTCATCGTGCCTTCCTCACTGAGGTCGAACGAGGGCTTCAGCGACGACAGCTTTTCGAACGTGGTGTCGCGACGAATGTTGTTGTCTTCCTCGACATCTTCGAACGGGATGACGAGATCGTCGTAGAAACCTTCATCGTAGGCGGCGGCCGCTTTCATGTGACTGGCTAAAGCGAGCTGGTCCTGGTGCTCACGCTGCACCTCCCATTCTTTGGCGGTGAGCTCGCAGCTCTCACCCATTGATAAACCGGTGCGCGGTTCCTTGACGCCGGGAAATGCCGGTTTCAGGAAGCTCGGGCGAAAACGAAATACCGGCTTGATACGCTCAATAGGAGCGCGCGCTGCATGCATGTCGAGAAGCATGCGACGGTAAGGGTCGGAGAACACGATAGGCGCATCGCTGACCGTGTCGGTACCGCCGGCAATGCCGGACTCAATCTGGCCGAGCGCAATCTTGTTGGCAACCATGATGGCTGCCTCAAGACTGGTTCCACAGGCGCGCTGCATGTCCACCGCCGGTGTGCGAATCGACAAACTGGACTCGATAACGCTCTCGCGCGCGAGGTTCCAGTCCCGGGAATGTTTAATAACCGCACCCAGGGCGACTTCGCCCAGGGTCTGTCCTCTGAGGTCGAACTTATTGACGAGGCCATTTAACGCAGCTGTCATCAGATCCTGGTTTGAGCAGTGCCGATACGCTGAATGCGACCGGCAAAATGGAATGCGCGATCCGCCAACAACGGCAACCCGAATTGCCCGACCGTCATGCAACATACCTGAAACTCCATTCCATTCGGTTACTGTCTATGCGTCGCAACTTTACACCATTCAAAGACTTAACCGTAGGTTAAGATACAGCGATGCCAGCGCCTTCCGAACTCTGGCGGCCCCAGGCAAGATCGATTTTACGCCTTGGTGGACCGCTAATCGTCAACTATCTTGCCGTGGCTGGAATGGGTCTGGCAGACACCCTGATGTCTGGCAGGCTGGGAGCCTCGTCACTGGCTGCCGTCGCCGTCGGGAACAGTGTCTGGATGCTCAATTTCACGGCATGTTTGGGCATCCTCATGGCGATCTCCCCAATCATCGCGCGGCTTTATGGCGCAGGGCAGTCGCAGAAGATTGGCCGTTACACGCGACACGGAATGTATCTTGGAATAGTGCTGGGTGTTGTCGTGCTGCTGGTCGGCCGGGCATTGATGCAGACCATACTCGACGTCATGAGTATCGATTCAGGGTTTCGGGACCTGACGCTTGATTACACGCGTGCTGTACTGCTCGGCGCCCCGGGGATTTTTGTTTTTCTTGCGTTGCGCTTTACCACTGAAGGCGTGGGCTTTACGCGGCCTATTATGTTCACGTCGGTGTTCTCGTTAGTCTGTAACGTGGTCCTGAACTATGTGCTCATGTTCGGGCATTTCGGTGCGCCTGCGCTGGGCGCCGAGGGTTGCGGCTATGCGAGCGCCATTACGATGTGGATAGTCGCCATAACGCTGGGTCTTTACATGTCGTTGAGTCCGCGCCTGCGCGGGCTCAAGATCTTCTCGCGCATCGGTCAGTTTCGACCGGCGCTGTTCCGCGAGATCATCATTCTTGGTGTGCCGATATCGATAACGATCACAGCTGAAGTCGGATTGTTCTCCGCCATCTCCATACTTGTCGGTACGCGCGGCGCCGAGATCACGGCGGCACATCAGATCGCGCTCAGCTACGCGTCGTCAATGTTCATGGTCCCACTCGCGCTGAGCTCGGCGACCACCGTCCAGGTTGGCCACATGCTGGGTGCGGGAAATCCAAAGCAGGCCCGGATAGCCGGCATAACAGGCATCAGTATGTGCGCAGCTTTCATGGCGGTGTCCGCGCTCGTGCTGCTGGTTTTCCGCGACGTGATCGTGACGCTGTATACGGATGACCCTGTGGTTACCGGCATTGCACTGAGTCTGATGCTGGTGGCCGCAATCTTCCAGATCGCAGACGGCATTCAGATCGGAGCGGCGGCGGCGCTGCGCGCCTATAAGGACACGGCGTTTCCGATGGCGATCAACATCTTCTCTTATTGGGTGGTGGCGTTTCCGCTTGGCTATCTGGCTGCGATTACCTACCGGCTGCCCGCCAACCAGATTTGGGCGGCGTTTATCGCCGGTCTGGGTTTGGCAGCGATATTCCTGACCTGGCGATTCAATCGCCTGTCGCGAGTCTAACCCTGTCCGAAATCCGGGTTGTCGCTGGCAAGGTACGCGTCTTCCTCGCTCGTGTTCTCGCGGCCCAGCAGCTTGTTGCGGTGCGGGAAGCGGCCGAACTGGTCGATGATGTCCTTATGCAGTTCAGCGAATTGCGCCACGGTCAGGAAGGTCTCCTTGTAAGTCGGTGATACCGATTCGGCGAGGCGGTTGTAAAGCTCGACGGCCTTGGCCTGAACCTTGACGGACTCGGCGTGTTGCAACGGCATATAAAAGAACACGCGCTGGATTGGCGTCAGGCTCATGTCCTTTTTCTCCATCGCGCCCTCGACGCACAGTTTGAGCGCCAGCTTGTCCCTGGAAAACGCCTCGGCTGTGTTGCGATAGATGTTACGACGAAACTGGTCGATGAGAATGATCAGCGCGAGACGTCCGTGCGCCTCGGCAGCCCAGTGGTCGAGCTTGCCCTCACAGGCGCGCTCGACATCACTCGAGAATTTCTCTTCGATTTCACGGTCGAACACCGGATCTTCGCCAAACCAGGCGTCCATACGCCGGTCAATCTGTGGCGCCGACAGCTCCTGCTCCTTGAACCAGAAGGAGAGGATGGCCTCGATACGGCGCTGGTCTTCGTCGGTGATCGTGGCGCCCATGCTTTCGCTTAATAGTTTTACAGACATTGTCGGGTTCTCAGCTGTCGCCTGGCGGGTCAAAGTGCGAACCAGGTCACAGTTCGGACGGATTTGGCCACACGGGCCTTGGGTTGTCAGTAGACTTTAGCAGATGATGAATCGCCTCACTCGAATGCTGTGCACAGGTAGCGTCGCCCTGATGACCCTGACCGCCTGCGGAGAACCACCCTCAGAGCCTGAGGAGGAGCTGCGCGCCTGGGTTGCTGCGGGTGTTGAGGCGGCAGAGAAGAAGGAACGCCGTGGTCTGGTCGGGATGATCTCGGAGTCGTATGCAGATAGCCGAGGGAATGAGCGCAGTGATATAGAAAACCTGTTACGCGTCTATTTCCTCCGGCAGAACAACATTACGCTGCTGCCGAACATCGACGAGGTTGTGGTGTACGGCGATACCGCGGCGACGATTGTCATGACGGTCGGCATGGCTGGCACGAATGACGGGGTGTTGGGTTTCAGCGCAGATGCGTACCGATTTGAGCTGGAACTCGAAAAGGATGGCGAGTGGCAGCTGATTGCCGCGCGCTGGGGAGAAGTGGGTGATGAAATCAAGTAGACGATTGGCGATCATGGGACTCGTGCTGGCGCTTGCTGGCTGCGCGTCGCTTCCCGAGAACCTCATTAGCGAGCCGAAGGTCCAGTTGCGTGACGTGCAGGTGGTCGGCCTGGGGTTTAACAACCAGACATTTCTACTGTCCTTCGATATCCACAACCCGAATCCGTTTCCACTGCCGGTGAATCACGTCAGCTACGGTCTGCGGCTCGATGGTCAGCGCTTCGCAAGCGGCAAGACCGCAAGCGACATATCTGTGCCGGCCAGTGGTGATGCCCGGTTCGCGATCAGTGTGGAGCTCGACCTGCTGACGACCGCACCGCAGCTGCTTTCCGTCGTGCGCGACGGTTCCCGACGCGAAGTTTCATACCAGCTTGACGGGCAGTTCGGCATCGACATTCCGCTGACACCGGCTGTCGCCTATCGTACGCAGGGCACGATTGGGCTGCACTAAAACCGCGTTTGGTTGCGAAAGCAACAGATGCGAGACGCCGGCTCCTAACCTATACTGAGCGGTTCACGGCGTTCTGCGCCAACTCAATGCACTACAACCTCTTTCGAGGACCGCCAGCGAGCGATTCTCGTGGCACGCATGGCGGAAAACACAAATAAAAACCTGTTGGATCCAGAGCTACATCGCGACAGTTGCGGCTTTGGATTGATTGCGAATCTCGATGACCTGCCCAGCCACTGGGTCATCGATACCGCGATCGAAGCCTTGGCGCGTCTAACGCACCGCGGTGCTGTGGCCGCCGACGGCAAGACCGGTGATGGTTGCGGCCTGCTCATCAAGTTTCCCGAGTCTTTCCTGCGCGCTATCGGCGAAGAGCTGGGTTTCAGGCTGAACAAGCGATTCGCGGCCGGAACCGTGTTCCTCAGCCAGGATAAGGCGTCGTCTGACGAGGCTCGCGCTGCTATCGACGCCGCACTTGGTGATTTTGGCCTGGAACTGGCTGGCTGGCGTGAAGTGCCGGTCGAGCCGTCCGCATGTGGCGCCCAGGCCCTTGAAACCTTGCCACGTATTGAACAAGTCTTCGTCAATGCGCCGGACAGCATGGCGCGAGGCTCGTTCAATCGCCGTCTGTTCCAGGCTCGCCGCCGCGCCGAGAATCGGATCAGCGACAACGACACCTACATTGCGAGCCTGTCGTCGGTCACGATCAGCTACAAGGGCATGATCATGCCGGCGGCCCTGCCGGAGTTTTACCCGGACCTCAGGGATCCGCGCATGGAGTCGTCGGTGTGTGTTTTTCACCAACGATTCTCGACCAATACGTTGCCCGAGTGGCGCCTGGCACAGCCATTCCGCTTCCTGGCGCATAACGGCGAGATCAACACGATCCAGGGGAATCGCAATTGGGCGATTGCGCGGTCGAAGAACTTCATTTCCGAAAAACTCGATGACCTCAGCGACCTTGATCCAATTATTTCGCTGACCGGCTCCGACTCGTCAAGCCTCGACAACATGCTTGAGGTCATGCGTGCTGGCGGGATGGACGTTATCCAGGCTATGCGCATTCTGATGCCACCGGCCTGGCAGACGGTCGACAATATCGATCCGGATGTGCGGGCCTTCTATGAGTTCTACGATTGTCAGCAGGAGCCGTGGGATGGACCGGCGGGCATTGTGTTGACCGATGGGCGCTATGCGGCCTGCTGCCTGGATCGTAACGGGCTGCGCCCCGCGCGCTACGTCATCACCAAGGATCGGCACCTTACCGTCGCGTCGGAGGTTGGCGTCTACAACTACGATGAAAAAGACGTCGTTAGCAAAGGGCGTCTGGGTCCCGGCGAGATGCTCGCGGTCGACCTCGTCAATGGTGAACTGCTGGATACCGACGATATCCACGACATTCTCAAGACGCGCGCGCCCTACAAGAAGTGGCTCAAGAAAGGCGTGCGTTATCTCGACTCTCTGCTTATCGATACACGTACCGCCGCGGAACCGTTCGGCGCAGAAACGCTCGCGACCTACCAGAAGATGTTCAATCTCTCGCGTGAAGAGATTATCGAAGTCATCGCCGTACTCGCGAAGGCCGAAATGGAGGCAGTCGGGTCGATGGGTGACGACACGCCCATGGCGGTGTTGTCGCAGAAGATCCGTTCACCGTTCGACTACTTTCGTCAGCAGTTCGCCCAGGTTACAAATCCACCGATCGATCCGCTTCGTGAACGTATCGTCATGTCGCTGCAGACTAATGTAGGTGGTGAATCGAACCTCTTTGACATTGGGCCGGCGCACGCCGAGCAGGTCATTATTAATTCGCCCGTCCTGTCACAGGCGAAATTACGCCAGCTGCTCGGGCCCGGCATGTTCGAAGACAGCCACGTCTTTGTCGACCTGAACGTAGACCAGGATCTGAGCCTGACCGAGGCGCTCGACAAGATTTGCGCAGAGGCCGAGCAGGGAGTACGCGACGGCAACCTGATCGTCATGCTCAGCGACCGTTACCTCGTGAAAGGCAAGCTGCCGGTCCATGCGTTGCTTGCAACAGGTGCCGTGCATCACCATCTCGTGCAGACCGGTCTGCGCTGTGATGCCAACATCGTCGTGGAGACAGGCGTCGCCCGCGATTCCCATCACATTGCTTGCCTTATCGGCTATGGCGCGACGATGGTGTATCCCTATCTCGTCTACCAGTCGCTGCATGATATCGCGCAGCGCGGCAACATCGACCGGCAACAACAGCTGGGCCGGGCCTATCGACGCGGTATTCGTAAAGGCCTGTTCAAAATCATGTCGAAGATGGGTATTTCGTCCATCTCGAGTTACCGCGGTGCTCAGCTATTCGAAATCGTCGGGCTCAAAGATGAGATTGTCGAGCGCTGCTTCAAGGGTACGACTTCACGTATCCAGGGAACGAACTTCGACGACCTGCTCTATGACCAGAGACAACTCGCGCAAATGGCATGGGAACCGCGTGAACTGATCGAGCAGGGCGGCTTGTACAAGTATATGCACGGCGGCGAATATCATTGCTACAACCCGGACGTCGTCACAACCCTGCAGGCCGCGGTACGTACCGGTGATTACGAACGATATCGCGAGTACGCGCGGCTGGTTAACGAACGGCCCGTCGCGACGCTGCGCGACCTGATGGATATCAGGCCCGCCGGCGAGCCGGTGCCGCTTGATGAGGTTGAGTCGATTGAGGAAATTCTGCCGCGCTTCGATAGCGCCGGCATGTCGCTCGGCGCGCTGTCGCCCGAGGCTCACGAGGCGCTCGCGATCGCGATGAACCGCATGGGTGGCCGGTCGAACTCGGGTGAGGGCGGCGAGGACCCGTCGCGTTACGGCAACGAGCGCATGTCCAAGATCAAGCAGGTTGCGTCCGGCCGCTTCGGCGTCACCGCCGAGTATCTTGTTAATGCCGAGGTCATCCAGATCAAGATCGCGCAGGGCGCCAAGCCCGGCGAAGGCGGGCAGCTGCCGGGCCACAAGGTTAACGAGATGATCGCGAAGCTGCGTTTCGCGAAACCCGGCGTAGGTCTTATCTCGCCACCGCCGCATCACGACATCTATTCAATTGAGGATCTTGCGCAGCTGATCTTCGATCTCAAGCAGGTAAACCCGACAGCACTGGTATCGGTGAAACTGGTTGCCGAACCCGGTGTAGGCACGATCGCTGCAGGGGTCGTCAAGGCCTACGCAGACCTGATTACGATCTCCGGCTACGATGGCGGCACCGGCGCAAGCCCCTTGAGTTCGGTCAAATACGCGGGCAGCCCCTGGGAGCTCGGCTTGTCGGAGACTCACCAGGTGCTGCGTTCCCAGAACATGCGTCACCAGGTGCGCCTGCAGACTGACGGCGGGCTCAAAACGGGCCTCGACGTTATCAAGGCCGCGATGCTCGGCGCCGAGAGCTTTGGTTTTGGTACGGGCCCGATGGTCGCTCTCGGTTGCAAATATCTGCGTATCTGCCATCTCAATAATTGTGCTACCGGCGTTGCAACGCAGAACAGCGTGCTGCGCAGCGAATATTTCATCGGGTTGCCGGAGATGGTGATCAATTTCTTCCGCTTCATTGCCGAAGAGGTTCGCCACCTGATGGCAGAGCTTGGCATTCGACGCTTCGAGGACCTGATCGGTCGCTCGGACCTGCTCGACCTCAAGGAAGGTGAAAGCCTGCGACAGTCGCGCCTCGACCTGTCGCCGATTATTTCGACGGACGGCTTTGCCAAGGATGCGCCGCAGTTCTGCACCGATCTCCGCAATGAGCCGTTCGACAAAGGCGAGCTCGCCGAGAAGATGCTGGAAGAAACCTTGCCGGCAATACAGTCGAAAAGCGGCGGGCGGTTTGGGTTTGAAGTACAGAATTTCAACCGCTCGATCGGCGCGAGACTGGCCGGGGAGATTGCACGCCAGCATGGCAACGAAGGGATGGCAGATGCACCGCTCGATATCGTGTTGCGGGGTACGGCGGGACAGAGCTTCGGTGCATGGAACCTCTCGGGCTTGAATATGACGCTGTCCGGCGATGCCAACGACTACGTTGGCAAAGGTATGGCAGGTGGACGCATTGTCGTGCGACCGCCGCAAGACGCGGGGTATGTAGCGCGCGATACGGCTATTGTCGGTAATACCTGCCTGTACGGAGCAACCGGCGGCGAGCTGTATGCTGCGGGTCTTGCCGGCGAACGCTTCGCGGTGAGGAACTCGGGAGCAGGTGCCGTAATTGAGGGTGCAGGCGATCACTGCTGTGAATACATGACCGGCGGTGTAGTCGTCGTGCTCGGCAAGAGCGGCCTCAACTTTGGCGCAGGCATGACTGGCGGCTTCGCCTATGTACTCGATATCGATCGCGACTTTGTCGATCGTTATAACCACGAACTGATCGACATTCACCGGATTACGCCGGAGAGCATGGAAGCGCATCTGCATCACTTGCGCGACCTGATTATCGCTCATGTTGAATATACGGACAGCGTTTGGGGCACGGCGATCCTTGAGGACTATCGTACTTACTTACCCAAGTTCTGGGTCGTGAAACCGAAAGCTAATGAACTTAATTCGCTGATCGAGTCGTTGAGGCAGGCAGCATAATGGCAAAGCATCCACTGCAGTTTCTCGAGGTGCCGCGACGCGATCCGGAAAAGGAAGACGCGTCGCGTCGCGTCGAGCACTACGGCGAGATCTATGGTTCCTATGATGGTGCCAGCGCAGGCGCACAGGCGGGGCGATGCTTGGCATGTGGTAATCCGTACTGCGAATGGCAGTGCCCGGTTCACAACTACATTCCGAACTGGCTGGCGCTCATCGAAGAGGGCAAGTTATTCGAAGCCGCTGAGTTATCGCACCAGACGAATTCATTGCCAGAGATCTGTGGACGAGTGTGTCCCCAGGATCGACTGTGCGAGGGAGCGTGTACGCTCGAAGAAGCAAACGGTGCGGTGACCATCGGCAGCATCGAGAAATATATTACGGACGAGGCAATCAGCCAGGGCTGGCGACCGGATATGTCGCACGTCAATGATACAGGCAAGCGCGTTGCTATCGTTGGCGCGGGTCCCGCAGGGTTGGGTGCGGCAGACGTCCTCGCGCGCAACGGCATTCGTTCGGTCGTATTCGATGCGTATCCGGAAATTGGTGGTTTGCTCACCTACGGTATACCGCCATTCAAGCTCGAGAAACAGGTTGTACGGCAGCGCCGCGAAATTCTTGAAGGCATGGGCGTGCAGTTCGTTCTCAATACGCGTATCGGCGTCGACAAGCCTTTCGAGGAGTTGCTCGATGAGTTCGACGCGGTGTTCCTTGGCATGGGCACCTACGAGTACGTTACCGGTGGCTTCGCTGGTGAGGATCTGCCGGGCGTATACGACGCACTGCCCTACCTGGTGGGCAACGTATACCGTGAACTCGGACACGATGAGGCGGAGGCGCCGTACATTGACCTTGAGGGCAGGAACGTCGTCGTTCTTGGCGGCGGTGATACAGGTATGGACTGCAATCGCACCGCGATTCGCCAGGGGGCCGCAAGCGTTACCTGTGCGTACCGCCGTGATGAAGAGAATATGCCGGGCTCCCGACGCGAGGTTGCCAACAGCAAAGAAGAAGGCGTCACTTTTCTTTTCAATCGCCAGCCGCTGGAAATTGTCGGCGACGACAAGGTCACGGGTGTCCGGGTTATTGAAACGAAACTCGGCGCGCCGGGTTCAGACGGTCGTCGTCGCCCCGAACCGGTCCCCGGGACCGAGACCATCCTGCCGGCAGATGCTGTGGTCATCGCCTTCGGTTTCCGCCCGGATCCACCGGCGTGGTTCCAGGACCACTCCATCGACACGCTCGACAGCGGTCGCGTCCTCGTCAAATCCATGGGAGTCGTTCCCTACCAGACGAGCAACCCGAAAGTATTCGCTGGTGGCGACATGGTGCGCGGCTCCGACCTGGTCGTAACCGCTGTGCACGAAGGCCGCGAAGCAGCGAAAGGCATCGCCCGCTTTCTTGAGGTTTGAGCGGCCAGGCAACTTCCGAACGGTAAGATTATCGACGTGCGCTACCGCAGTCCGACACGCGCTGCCCCTCAATTAACCAGGGAGTTCTTGTGAACAGCGAACGTATACAAAATTATGCGCACTTGGTGGAGATTGTCTCAGGCATCGCTGTAGTGGCTACTCGTTTCGCGCGCCGGTGCGGCGACTATCGTGGACGCGGAATCGCAACGGTAAAGCGCACGCCGCCCTCGACGTTGTCCGCGCTGATATGGCCGCCATGTCCCTCGGCGATCAGGCGGGCAACGTAAAGGCCCAGACCGAGATGGCGCGAGTCATTGCCGCTGCGCATCGAAACCATCGAGTCGAACAGCTGTAAACGCATCCGTTCCGGAAGGGAAGGTCCCGGATTGGTCACGACAATAAGAAGAGCGCTGTCTTCCTCCTGCAGAGCCAGCGTGATCGTATCGCCGTCCTTGCTGAAGTCGACGGCATTGTCGACGAGCTTGTCGAGCATCTGGATTAGCAGCTCCGGTGACCCGGTTGTCTGCGCTGCAGCGACGCTGCTCGTGAACTCAAATGTGCGGTTTTTATAGACGTC
>Ga0224504_10001242_pt1 | contig 11385 bp, 9 predicted proteins | sample SF_Oct11_sed_USG_3_FD_170160 | JGI IMG/M metagenome (GOLD analysis project Ga0224504, IMG submission 170160) | Sediment microbial communities from San Francisco Bay, California, United States - SF_Oct11_sed_USGS_24 | ecosystem: Environmental > Aquatic > Marine > Sediment | place: USA: California... | reverse complement strand
CACGGGGGATCACCACTCGCGTAGCTTCTGAGTGGGAACAACCCTTCACTTTGGATTGGACAAAGTCCAGATCGCTGATCAGCTAAGTACCGCCAATCCAGGTTCGATTCCGCCCCTGGGCACCATTTTAATGGGGTTTCACCCCATCAAAATGACCCCCACGGGGGATCACCACTCGCGTAGCTTCTGAGTGGGAACAACCCTTCACTTTGGATTGGACAAAGTCCAGATCGCTGATCAGCTAAGTACCGCCAATCCAGGTTCGATTCCGCCCCTGGGCACCATTCATTGATCGTGTAATTTCTCCTGCAACCATACTTTGATCAGCGACTGATAAGGGACGTCTCGCGAATGTGCCGCTGCCTTGATGGAATCCAGCAAGTGCTGTGGCAGGCGCAGTGATATCGTCTTTGTCGTCGGCTTCAGGTTGGGAAGAACCACCGGACTGGCCTTATTCCAGTCAACATAGTCGGTAGAGTCGTTCTGTTCCCAGAACAACCGTTCTTCCTGCTCGTTGGCAAATTCCGGTATGGCCTTAATTTGCTTGTTCATAAATCGCTCGCTCTTTTCGATGCATATCTCTGGCTGAAATAACTCTTATCTTTTCATTTGTGTGGCGCAGAGTGAATGTAATGTGTAGTAGTCTCACTTTGTTCGTCTTGCCCAGGGCATGAAATCGCAATTCATGTCTGCTGTGTTTTATGTCCTCCAAAACAAGCAAGGGAGTATTGAAGAATACCTGCTCTGCCTCTGCCATTGACACGCCATGCTTTTCGTTCTTTCTGGCATTGCCTTCATCCCATTCAAAGCTGGTGATCTTCGTCAAATCTATCATTTTTGTATATTATATCAATATACATGAGACCACAAAATTTGAAGTTGAGAAGTTTGATAGTCGATTAACAGAATTTGTGCCTATTAATGTGCCTAAGCGATATTCAGTCATTATTCTAATTTGCATTTCAACTATATACATTGTCAAAACTCGGATTGAAAATCCGCGTGTCGGTGGTTCGATTCCGCCCCTGGGCACCATTTTAATGGGGTTTCACCCCATCAAAATGACCCCCTCGCGAGATCTCTTCGCGTTCCTCCAAAGTCAGGGCCAACCTGGAACGCCTCCTCTGCGCCGGGCGAATCCCGCCAGTCTCGGCTAGAATGCGTCTAACCGACGTGTGACTTCGCTCAAACAAACGCCCAATCGTGTGGAGTGACTCACCTTTGTGCCAGCGGTCCCACATCAGGGCTCTGTCGGCTTCAGAGTAATATCTTCTTGGCAGGTATTTCCTCATATGCAACATCTTCCTCCCTCATATTAAAGGCTAGGTGTTGCATCGACCGGTTGAAGTCACAACCCATTTCGGAACATCGTGGTGCCTTGACGCCGCGATGCGGCAGCCGGCAGTCAATACCACAGACAAGTGGCATTAAACGCTGGGGTGCTTCCGATGCCAATCCGTCACCAATTCGTAGGCACGCCCCATCTGGATCAGCGTTGGCTCGGACAGACGCCGCCCCATGAATTGCAGCGCATAAGGAATGCTGTCGTCGGAAAACCCGCAAGGAACCGTCAGCGAGGGTGTTCCGGCGAAATCGGCAGGAATGGTGAAATACATCTGTACGGATTTGAATAGCGGGTCGAGTTCTTCCATGCCACCGTACTGGATCTCGGGATCTGTCGAAAAGGTCAGGCCGCCAGCGGGGCTGATCAGTGTGTCTACGCTTTCCAGCAGTGCGTTGAAACCTCGGCTGAAGTCGGCGCGGACTTGGCCAGCAGCGGCATACTGTTCGTCGGTGACGGTTGAGCCGAATTCGAGAAAGCCCCGAAACCACGCACCGTAGTTATCGGCATTGGCGGGAAAATGTGCTGCGTGGGCGCGGAGCGCCTCGTAGGCACAGATCGTGAACCAGGTGGTGTCAATTTCACGCGTGCCTTCGGGCATCTTCACTTCGACTATCTCGGCCCCTAGCTGTCGCAGTGTTTCCAGCGCCTGTTCAATCGCTGCCACCAGGCCGGCATCGATGCCTTCGCTGCTGAAGACAGGGTCGTACCCGATGGTCATTCCTGCAATATCCGCAGTCGAATTCTGCAGCATCTCCGGCACGCGGTCCTTCAGCGTAGTGGGGTCATTGCTGTCATGCCCCGCCATAGCCTGAAACATGATCGCGGCGTCCGTTACCGAACGGGTCATCGGCCCGACATGGTCCATCGTCGGCGCCAGCGGCAGTACTCCGTGCCGGCTGACCCGCCCATAGGTGGGTTTCAACCCGACAATACCATTGGCCATCGAGGGAAAGCGGATTGATCCGCCGGTGTCCGTGCCCAGCGCGCCATAACACAGCCCTGCCGCCACCGCGACGCCAGAGCCGCTGGAGGAAGCCCCGGACCACAGGTTTTTGCGCCAGGGATTTCGAGGAATATCAAAGTCGCGGTGGTAACCCGCCATGGCGCCTTCGGTCAGGTTGAGCTTGCCGACGACGATGGCGCCGGCAGCTTCCAGACGTTTGGTGACGGTTGCATCGAAGGCCGGCACGAAATTCTCGTACACTGCGAGGCCGCCCATTGTGCGCGTGCCCTTGGTGTAAACCAGGTCTTTGACCGCGATCGGAATGCCATGCAGGGGACCTCTGTAGAAACCGGTTGCAAGTTCACTTTCGGCTGCCAAAGCCTTTTCCAGAGCACGGTCGGCGGTCAGGGTGGCATAGCTCCTCAGCTGCCCGTCCACTGCGCCAATTCGATCGAGAATCATTTGTGTGAGTTCAACTGGCGAAAGTGATCGTGCTTCGATCAGCCGGGCAACTTCTTCCATGCTCTGGAAGTGCAGGTCACCGGGGACTTTCGTCTGGACCCCAACGGTCGGGTCAGGATGTGGTGCCGACTTCGGACCGGACGGAACTTCCTTACAGCCGGTGAGCAAGCCTGCCGTCGCGCCACCCAGTAGCGTGATCATGCTTCGACGTGTCAGTTTTGTCCTGGACATAATTCATATGCTCCTTTACCCGACTGCAAATCTGGCATTTACCGGAATCGGTAGTAGGTGATAATCATCAAATATCATAGAAGGGGTTGGATACATTTGCTACCAGGTTCCCCTTCTGGCCGATCTGAGAACAAAGCTTCCCCGAAAATCCTGTCCAGGGGAGTTCTCTTATCCGTCGAATAGCAGAACCAGGCCATTCAGAGTCTCTGATGGCTGCAAACGACCCGAAGGCGAACTCAGTCAGCTCAATCCAACATCAGCGCAGCACGTTTCACTGAAAAAACTTGGGAGCAGTCAGCCTAGCCAGGCAAGGCAACATTGAAATCAATTTTGGCCAATTGCTCGGGTGACCTTCCGACTTTTTTGAGGAATGGCTGCCAACGCGGGTCAGATTGGAGGCGGGTTATGAGTGGATGAACACCAATTTCGATCAATCCCGGATCTTTGTACTCCAGCGCTTTATCAAGCCACTCGAATGCTCGATCACTTTCACCACGGAATGCGCAGATATAGGCAATGTTGAACGCCGCACCTTTTGCATCATGCTCAATTAACTTGTTCAATGATTCGATGGACTTTTGATCTTCACCAAGCGTGTAATAAATAAGCGCATAACCGTTAAATCGCCAAGTGCTTCCAATTGCGGCCTCAAGTTCCATGGAAGATATGGCTGATTTTGTGTCGCCCTTCAATAGGTAAGCAACACCCATATAGTAATTGGCCCCAATTCTTTTGGGGCTCAATTGTAATGATGTACCCAAAGACCCAATTGCTTTCTCAATTTGTCCGGCAAAAAAGTAGTTTACGCCAAGTCTGGCATGACACAATGAGTTGACCGGATCTTGAATGACGGCATATTCCAGCAGCCGTATGGCTTCGTTCAATCGATTGAGAGCCACGGCGACATAGGCGGCTTTTTGCAAAATGCTCGAATTGGTCGGCTGTAAATCCAGCGCTCGTCCAATATGATGTGCAGCAGGTTGTAACTCCACGTCATAGGTTGCGGAAATGTCACCGAGAGTTGCGTGGGCATCGGCATTACAGGAATCGATCGTAATTGCGTTGCTGGCAGCCTCACGAGCCAATTCGTAGCCCTCGTTCGCAGGAATGAGCGCTTTATGTGACTGTTCAATGTACACGTCCGCCAGATTCGCCCAGGATGCCGCGTAATCTGGTGCTATATCCAGAGATTGTTTGAGTAGCATTTCCGCTTGCTCCCAGCCCTGGCTGGAGCCCTGCCGGAACAACTCCCTCGCCCTCAAATACAGGGAAAACGCCTCGGGATCGGTTTCTGCAGAAGAGGGCTGGCCACCCAACAGCGTGATCCTCAACTGCTCTGCAACGGAGCTGGCGATCTCGTCCTGGATTGCAAAAATATTGTCCAGGGTGTGGTCGTAGCTTTCCGACCACAGATGATATCCATCGCTGACCTTGACCAGTTGAGCCGTAATGCGAACCTGTTTACCCGCTTTGCGCACAGAGCCTTCCAAAATATGGTCGACTCTGAGCAGATCGCCAATATCCGAGATCTTGCTGTCCTTGCCCTTGAATGCAAAAGATGATGTTCGGGCCGCGACGCGAAGTTGAGGTGTTTTGGACAGCAGATTGAGTATTTCTTCAGAAACACCATCCGAGAAGTATTCGTTGCCTTCATCGTCGCTCATGTTCACGAATGGCAGCACCGCGATGGATTTGCCGGAACTGTCTGATAGCTGTGATTCCGACAAAGGCGTTTCCGTCGCTAAAACTATTGGCTTGCCAGCCAGCGCTTCTTCTTTATCTGCGGTGGATTCACGCCGCAGTCCCTCCGGAGTGAGTTCAAAGGCCCAGGCAAATAGAACGGCAATAGGAAAACCAACCACCAAAAAAACCAACAGCACGTGGAACACCCAGGCGGGTGCTTGAAGATTATTGAAGAGCACATCTGCGACTTGGAGAACGAGCCATGCAACAACAACGTAGGCAATGCCTACTTTGAAGACATTACGTCGTTTGAGCTCTTTAAATAATGACAACGCTTGGTATCTTCGAGTTGGACATCGCAGTTTAGCCTAACTGCTTTAACCAAAAACACCAAACGTTTGGATTGAAAGTGAGCACCGCGACCTCCGCTCCTGGCCGCTCGCTGAGGTGAGCGGCCTTTTTCATTGGACTTCAGCTGTGCACCTGTGAGCGGAACCAGTGCGCTTTTCATTGGCCAAGACGGCTAACGACCCGAAGGAGAACTGAATGCCGACTTGCCTGACTATCAGAGCTGGCTCTTTGGGAAAACTCGAAAGAACGAGTCCATGACACGCCGCTAGCCGTTACGTGCCGGCTGGCGGGTTACGGTTTCGTCACTGTTTGTCCAGACCAAATCGCCGTGCTCGTCCAGCATGACCCGCCCAAAAACACCAACATCGTCTTTTAATTTTCTAAGATTTCAGGTCTGGTCGGGGAAATATCATAATCGACATAGTTGATTTTTCCATTAAACGCAAAGGGTTCCATTGGCTCATATTGTTGAGAAACAGATGAGCCCAAATCAACACCAATATCCAGGGTTTCGGTCAACGTATATTTTCCAAAAACCATTTTGTCCGTCTTGCCTTCTCCGACTAAAACGTCATCTACGTATAACTTAACTGTTCCCCCCGTCAGATCTACGAACGGCCTAAATGGCTTTTGCTCATACACCATTTTCACCGTATGTTTTCCTGGGTCAATTATGTTTTCTGATTGTGTTAGATAATATTCTCGCGTGAACCAGTTGTATTCGTAATTTAGGTAACCATCCATCATGTACAAGGTATAGCCCGCAGTCCTGCCGCCCATAGCCACAATTACACCGTTACCGCCTTCTTCAGGAACATCAATTTCGGCAGTAATAACGTGTGAGGTTTGAAACACTGATGGCGCACTGCCCTCTGTCAACCGGCGGGTATCAGCAGTGAAGTGATATTTATATACTTTGCTGTTTACTGAAGGCCTCTCAGGGTTATTGGCTCTTTGAGCCCATCTATCGTCCAATGGGTAAACGTTATATTTCTTGGCCTGCTCATCGAAGATGGTTTTTAGCTCTTCCAGCTTCTCTGGATTAACTTCTGCCAAATCGCGATATTGAGAATAATCGTTCGCTACGTTGTACAACTCCCATTTGTCTCGCTCAAACTCGCCGGTAGCATTAATTAGTTCCCAAGGCACGCTATGCATCGCGGCAGCCATCCAGCCTTCATGATAGATAGCGCGTCTTCCCTCTACCTCAAAGTATTGGGTTGTTCTTCTGTCAGCCGCGTCCTTATCGTTAAAGGTGTACGCCATGCTTACACCAGCTATCGGTATCTGAGGAGCGCCTAGAACTTCAGTCGGTTCTGGTATGTTCGCCACTTCATAAATTGTTGGTGCTATATCGATGACATGATGGAATTGCTCACGGACTGATCCAGGCTCTGTAATTTGATTAGGATAGCTGATGATTACGCTGTTTTTAGTTCCGCCATAATGCGACGCAACCCTTTTCATCCATTGAAACGGAGTGCTCCACGCCCAAGACCACGGCACGCCATAATGATTCTCATGTTTGTAGCTGCCCAATTCGTCCAATACCTTGTATTGCGCTTCAATATTCGACTTCAATCCATTTTGCGTCAGCATATTATTTTCGGTACCGGTCATACTTCCTTCAGGCGACGCACCATTATCACCAGTAATGTAGATAATCATCGTGTTCTCGCCACCAGGAAGAGATCGGGCGGCCGCTAACAACCTGCCTATATGGTGATCTGCATGAGCCAAATAACCCGCGACTACTTCAGCCTGCCTTGCGTAGACTATTTTCTCTTTCTCTGACATTGACTCCCAGGAAGGAATCGATTCAGGCCGCGGAGTTAATTTTGCGTTCGCAGGAATAGTCCCCAGTTCTTTCTGCCTATTAAATGCCCGTTCTCTATATACATCCCAACCCTCATCGAAATGTCCTCTAAATTTCTCGATCCACTCTTTGGGAGCATGGATTGGCGAATGGACTGCACCCGGGGCGAAATGCATGAAATAAGGTTTGTCTGGCGCGATGGATTTTTGCTGGGAAATCCAGCCAATTGCCTGATCGACCAGGTCTACCGTTAGATGATATCCGTCCTTATAAGAATAAGGCGGCTCAACAGGAGTGGTATTTTCCCACAATTGAGGTTGATACTGGCTAGTTTCCCCGCCAAACCATCCATAGAAATACTCAAAACCCAGCCCGGTTGGCCAGAGATCATAAGGACCAGATGGATTCACTACCCAATCCGGGGTGTTGTGCCACTTGCCAAACAGTGACGTGTTATACCCATTTAGTTTCAAAACCATGGGCAGTGTTGCTGCCTCAGAGGGAATTATGCTGTTGTAACCGGGGTACCCGGTAGACATCTCAGTGATAGTTCCGAATCCTACTTGGTGATGATTTCTGCCGGTCATCAAGGCAGCTCTGGTAGGGGAGCAGATACTCGTTGTGTGAAAATTATTGTAAAAAAGCCCCTCCTTGGACAGCTTGTCTAACTCTGGTGTAGCGATTAGCCCACCGTTAACGCCCAATTGCCCAAAGCCTACGTCATCTAGCATCACAAGAATGACATTGGGCGCCCCTTCCGGTGCTCGAATTCCTTGCTGAAAACTTTGTTTAGAGTTTTTGTAAGTGGTTCCAATCTCTCCTTGAAATTTCTCGGCTATGGGGAGTACGGACCTATCGGGTTCTTGAGCATTAACACCGCCGATTCCCAGAATAATCGTGAAGGTTAACGTTGCCGTGAAAAATTTCATTTTTATTTCTGCTCCAGAGTATTGGAAATTGTGCTTTTAAGTCGCCGTTTAATCACCCTTTGAGGCAGGGTTGCCTTAGCGTAGTACAGGTCAGAGAAGGCGGTTATGTCGTTATAGGCAGCCCAGACAGCGCCTCCTTCATCTTCGAACACGAGTAGTTTTTGACAAAAAGCATCGAGTCCCAATTTGGGCGTGCTTTTCATCGCTTCGGCTCCAGGCTCAGGAGCGCCAAATAACAGAAGTCGTGTAGGATTTAACTCAATGCCAAGTTTGTTAGCATCATCCTGGAAGTCCAGTTCACCAAACCATATTGTGTCCGGTAGTGAGTTAATAGTTGCTTTCAGTTTTTCTATCGTAGTTCCAAAGTCGAAGTCAGATTTTATTTTTACAATCGCAAAGCCTTTTTCTATCAGTTCTGTTTCAACTTCTGAGATCGTGGAGTTGCCGACTAAATTCAAAACTGAATTCAGTTTCTCCGAGTAATTCACCAGCAAACTGTCAGGTAAGTCATGGCGGCTCGCGATGAATTCGGCAGACGTGAAGGCCAATATTGCATCATCGCCACCAGGCTCAGAATACGCCAGCAATTTGAAAGGAAGATCGAGCGCGATCAATTGATCATTATTTTCAAGAATTATTGAATTGACTTCTGGGTCTGAAAATAACGTCGCTATCGCGGGTGGCGTATACGCATTTTCCTTTTGCGCCATTCTGTGATGATCTAGAGATAGCTGCCAGTCATACGGTGCTATCGCGGCCTTTATTTGATGATCTAACGCATCCACTTTGGCAGAAATTTCGGATATTGCACTCGCATCTTGCTGGGGCTCTTCCGTACAGGATAGAAGTGCAAATAGTGTGGCGATGATTAGGGCGCGTTGATAGGAATTCATAACGAAACGGTCCTCATTTCTTTGAAAGGATCACTTCCTCAGTCTGCTAAATGCCCTTATTTAGTCGCTGGAACTGTTTTCAATCACCCAGTCAGAGACCATTGACGCAAATTCATCGCTTCTGTCCTGGTATGAAAAATGCCCGCAGTTTTCGAAAACAGTAAGTTTGCTTTTTGGAAGAAGCTCGTGAATTTTTTTGCCTGTCTGGACGAGCAGCAACTGATCGAGGTCTCCCCAGAAAATTTGTATGGGTATTTTGATTTCTGACAGGCGCGGCTGGATTGAGTCAATTATTTCCGGATAGGTGCGAAACCACTCCATGACAGAACCGATCCTGCCTTTATAGGAGGAAACGTAGTCGGCGAGCTCTTCGGGACCTGGGGTGTAATTGACATAGCAAAGCTTGTTTGCTCCCGCCACAAATGTCCCAGCTCCACCAATTCGAAAAATGAGGCGCCACAAAGCTGAATCAACCATGCGATCTATGATGGAACCGTTGAATGTAGGTGATACGCATGGGCCATCTCCGATTACAAGGCTTTTTGCACGGCAGTCACCTCGCAACGCGTAGTGAAGCGCTACCGGCATACCAATATCGGGGCCGACCAGGTGGAAATCAGAGATGTGCATCTGGCTTACAAACTCCGCAAGAATTCGACTTTGAGTTTCCGTATTCATCACTTCGGCGCCGCCTTCACTGCCACCGAACCCAGGGAGATCATAAGCAAAGAGCTGAAAATTCTGGGCAAGTAGCGGCCAGATTTGCTCATAGCACAAGATGCTTTGGGGTAAAGGATTGAGCAGCAAAATGGTTGGCTTGCCTTCCGAGCCGCCTCGTGCGAAACGAATACTCTTACCTTCTATCTGCGTGTACTCAGGTTTGATATGAAAAACAGACTGCTTGTCTTGCATTCGCACCGTTGACTTTAGGCGTGCATTGCGAACAGCCTTGTATTCAGGCGTTATCAACATCAACGCACTTGCGACAAAGCGATCAAGCGCATTTATTTGATTGTGTTTCTTACTCATCGTATAAATCTCTATTTTGTGTGAAGCGGGTCAGGCAGTACTTTGGCGTGAGCTCCGTCCGGCCATTTCTGAACGTCAGGTAATCTTGGGCTGTTTTTCAAAATCAATGCCCTCCCAGAACCAAGGTCTGGACCGGCAGGAGCAGGGCTTGTATGCGCAGAATCATTGCGTGGACCACGCCAATGGTGTCGATGGCATGGAGCCCTAGCCGTTGCAAGGTGCCAATTTCAGGATCCTGCAAAGCCTCATGGTTGCTGGTGTAGGCATTGGCGATGCAGCTTCCACCCTGGGGCAGGTCGTCAAGCTGGCCGGGGTTGAGTGGCTCCATGATGACGGTGACGGAGCCCGGCTTAGCGAAGTTTTGCACATCGAGCAAGGTGTCGGTCGAGCGCACCTGGCCTGCGGCGATTACGTCCTGAACCTCGGTCACCACCACCGGTACGATCTGCCAGGGCTTAGCGATACAGGTGACCTCGCCGATCATACCCACCTTTAACACCTGAGCCCCGATCTGCCCAAAACCGGCTAACAGGCGAGTCACCTCGAGATCCGGCACTAGCACGCCGGCGGGTCTGAGCATCGGGTTGACCAAATCGCCCGGCTTCACCGCGAATTGCTGTACGACACCGGCTGCCCCTGCCACGATTAAAGTCTTCTCTAGCTCGATCTCGGCCTCTTTCAATGCCGCCTCTGCGCTCGCCTTCCGAGCGGGGAGCTTGAACTTAATCTCCGACTGGGTGGCTTCACGGCTCGCTAGTGCCGAGTCCAGGACGCCCTGCTCTGTGTCAACCCGGATACGCATCCGCTCGACCTCTCGATCCGAGAAAGTATTGGCGGATTTGAGGTTTGCTTGTGCACGGGCCTCATATTCCTCTAAGGCCTGCTGCAGCCTACCGCGCGCCTGGATAATGCGGCCATCCGCTTCCGCGAGCCTGGACTCGGCCATGATCATGTCGGCCTCGATTTCCGCTATACGCCGGCGGGCAGTCTCAACATCTGCTTGCTGCTCGGAACTTTCCAGCCTTAGCAAGGGCTGACCTTTTTCCACCCGTTGGTTGAGTTCGACGAAGGTCTCAGCCACTCGACCCTTGATCTGCGGTAGCACAGCCACCGTACGGAACACGGCCATGGCGGATTTTGTAGAGGGGTGATAGTAGAAAATCGCCGTGATCAGGCTTACGGTCAGAATCAGGCATAGCGTGATACCCCAGCGCAGCTCGTACCACACCGAAAACAGAGTAATCTCCTGCCCGAAACGTTTGCCCTGCACGTAACGACGAACCAGGTAATCCGGCAGAATGGTAACTATTGAACACAGAAAAAGCTCAAGCATCGCCTAGTCCCCTTCGTGCGGTGCAGGCGGGTCTTCGTCAAACGACAGCTCTTCCCGTGCCGGTGGTGGCACTGAGCCCTCGGGTTCCGTGTTTTTGGCGATTCTATCAAGCGAATCTACGACTGCACTCACCGGCGTTTTGATATCCGGTAACGGGGCCAGAGCGAGCAACAACCCTGCGACCCAAAAAATGTGGTTGTGAGTAAAAAGCGCCAGCAGCGCCAAAACTGCGACAATTTCAAACTGAACCTTCTGGCCGCGATGTGCCACCTGCTCCGGTAACGCGTGTAGCCGTAAGTAGATGACACCTGCACCCATCACTGCGACCAGCACGAAGGCTGCCATCAGTATGAAAAGAACATCGGTTTCT
>Ga0224504_10001241_pt1 | contig 11399 bp, 11 predicted proteins | sample SF_Oct11_sed_USG_3_FD_170160 | JGI IMG/M metagenome (GOLD analysis project Ga0224504, IMG submission 170160) | Sediment microbial communities from San Francisco Bay, California, United States - SF_Oct11_sed_USGS_24 | ecosystem: Environmental > Aquatic > Marine > Sediment | place: USA... | reverse complement strand
CTTAGAGACACCGTGCTTCGCTTGGAACCCAGCGGCGAGTAAGTTCTCACTCGGGCTGAACTCCTGCACGATGACATCGCCACTACGATCAAACTCAAAGCCGTAATACTCAAGCTGTTCCTTGATGGGATCGTAGTACTCGCTCGCAGGGTAACGCTCTGACATTTTTCGGAACGTGCGTAAGGCATACCGCACCGCACCGATCTCGGTAAGGGTCGGGTTGTAGTAAGTGTTAGAAGCTGGGTTCGCTATGTTGGCGAGCATGGCATCGGCAAACTTACGGAAGATTGGGCCGATGTTTTCAGTCCAAACTTTGTCTTTGCCCCATGTCTCCTCAAGTCGCTCCTGCCGCTCGTTGGCTCTGCTACGCTCGGCATTCAGCTTATTGACCTTCGAGTCTCGCTGTGAAGGTGACTCTTTGAAACGTGCTGGTACACGCTTCAGCATCTTGCGATCTTCCTTCCGTGCGACAGCACTGAACTCTTTAGCGAACTGCTCTGGGTTCATCTTCTGGAGCTTGATCCGCTCCAATGTGATTGCGATCTTCCGTGCCATCGCAGCATGCGCATTGGATACATTGCCAGATGCTAATGCTGAGTTAGCGAACTCAACCATCTCAACCAACGCGGCTCGTGCCGCCAAGAAATCCTTTGCGGTCTGCGTCAGCGTTCCGTCCACATTTGTATTGTCTGCAACGTACGTTCCGTACTCACCAGTAGTATCGAATCGATCCATGAACTTCTTCGCACGGTTCAGTGCGAATCTCAGACGTGTGTTAGCTTCCTTGACTACCTTCTTGAGCTTTATCTCTTGCTCAACCGTACGCTCGCCGTCTTCCTTCTGATAGGTCAGCGGCTTGGTTACAGTCTCCTGTGTCTTACCGCCACGAGCAACGGTTGTCGTCGGGGCAGCACCGACATTCTTGATCGGGTTCTTGCGTTGTAACTGGGCCGCACGTTCGCGGCGGATGAACTGCACCTTCTGTGAAGGAGCCTTGTTCTCGTTCTTGTACTGTTCGACACGTGTCTTGCCAGTGTCAGCGACTCCTTCAGGACCCTCGAACCGGGCCTCACCTTCGGTTGCGAAGCCACCGACTTTCTTGCCAGCTTCCTCGTCAGCCGTACCCTGCTTGCGATCTGCTTTGGCTTGGGCGGCAGAGGCGAAGGCAGCTTCGAGTTCTGGTGAACTGGCAGCACTGACCTTGCCCGGCTTAACCTTCATATCCGGTCCAGCTATCGCCTGCGCTTTATTTGTCATACGTGTTGCATACGACTGGGCAGCACCACGAGTCTTGAACTCACGTGACTCGCGAGTCTCAACAGGTGTTATGGTTTTGTTCGCCTGCGGTACCTCTGTGATAACGCTGTACTCGGCGAAGAATGTTGGGAGTGCTTCGATGTCCTTAACGGAGATTGATTCGTCGAATTCTTCCGGTTCTATCGACACTTCCTTGGGACGTGTCGGTTCTGTAGACACGTCCTTCTTAGGTAAATCACGTGGCGGTCCTTCCGGTGGTCCCTTGAGTACCTTCTTCGGAACACGCTTTGTAGTAGAGATGCCAGCTTTCGTTGGCTCTGCCGCCACACGAAGCTGTTTCGATGTGATGATGCCATCAGGGAAGTCGGCGGCGAGTTCATCAGTACGTGCGTCGGCCTCCTCTACCGTATCGAAAGTTTCAGTGACGATTTCATTACCGTCATCATCCGTCATCTGGACTTGGAATGCACCTGCTTTCGACTGGTTTTCGGCAGCGGTGAGCGTAGGTGCTTGACCTTGCGCAAACATATCCGGCATGGCTTCATCAACCAACGCCGGGTCCTCGGTACGCAAGTCAGTCTGCTCGCGCTCGATCTGCTCACCACGTCGGGCCAATGCTTCCGGTCCTGACAACACACGTGTGGAACCATCAGCAGCCCACTCTTTCTCAAGTGCGTTGGCTTCTTTCTTGGTTGCCACCAATGACTCACGAGCTACCGCGCCGTCCTGATCGAGTAGCTGGACAGCGTACCCGGCCCGTACGTTCGGCTTGCCAACGCCAGCCATTGTCAGTTCACCAATGATGGCCTGCATCGACCCACCTTTAGCACGTAAATTACGCGCATGGGTTGCAGCCGCTTGATTCTTCGCGATCAGGGTACCGCCCTTACCGTCGAAGTTTCGGATTTCTACCGCACCTTTCGGAATCTGCGGTATAAACTTCTGTTCAGGTGATACGTACACCGCACTCCGGCCACTTGCCTTCTTCATGTCTGCAAGCTGGGCCTCAAGATCGGCCTGCGGTTCTGCGGTTGGTTGATCCAATTCGTCAGGGATCGTCTCTGTCGGAGGGATGGGTGCGTTACGCTGACCACGTTCCCTACGTGTGAGTGGTAAGTCCATCTGGCCCGGCTCACCCGGCACTGCGGCGATAGGCCGCATACTCGGATCAGACATGGGTCCGTTGTCGAATAGGTCGCCCTGCTCAACCGGACCCGGCTGCACAACGTCACCGCCCATGCCAGTGAACGGACGCTCCATCGGATCGACTGGATCAGGGTCCTCGGCGGTCGGTATGCCCTGCTGTGGCCCGAAGCCCGGTAGGTTAAGCTGACCGCCCTCGTCCTCAGTAGGTGGGGGTGTGGGGCGATCAGGGCGCTGTCCGAACGCTCCAGAGAAGCCACCACCGATCAGGCCACCAAGTACGGCACCCTCGACTGCTGACTCCGCTACGCCTTCTGACAGGTTCCTATTCTCGTCGTACAGTCGGGCTGACAGGTTGGTGGCAAGTTGCTCTGCCGCGCTCTGTGGCCCTTCCTGTGCAGCTTCCGCTAGGAAACCGCGCCCGACTCTGCTGCCTGCTCCTAACCCGCCACCGGCTCCTGTCTTGAGGAACACGGGTTCGAGGTATCGACCGGCTGTAAGTGAGACGGCGGCAACGAAGGCTGCTGCTGCGGCTGGAGACGCACCCTGCGCCTCGGTAATGAGTTGATCCCTCGCAGCGGCTTCGTCATCCAGTTGTTCGTACAGTTGGCGGTATCGCTGTGATCCTGCCAGTAGCTCCTCGTGGGGGGCTTGCTCGATTTCATTTGCTATTCCGTTAGCGACACCACCCATCGTAAGGCCAGCTTCAGACGCACCTAAGTAACTCAGGGCTTTTGCTGACTGCATGCCACGGAACCATATTGCTGCCGGGGCGAGAGTCGCTAGTGAGGACGGCAGGGTACGGGAAGTCTTGAGCAGGACGGACATAGCGAACTCGCCCGGCCCACCCTGCCAGATTGTCTTGCTGGGATCAGTACTCAGCCACTCGCGACCCATCTCATCCAACGCTGCCGCTGATACCGAATTTGATATATCCTGCGACCAGCCTTCGACTGCTTTGCGGCCAGTGGTCAATGCATCCTGAACACCTGTTCCACGAGTGTACTTGTTCTGCCGAGCTAGGTACTCAGCACCGCCGACGACTTGCGAACCTACGTCGACAACACCTGCACCAAACTGCTTCGCGACATCGCCCATAGACGACTTGCCACTGGCAGCTACTTCGCTGGGCGGTGTCCACTCGGGGATACCAGACGACAGTCCAGCATCGGGAGCGGAAGATGGGGCTTGATCGAGGAGACGGTCAGCACGACGACCCGCCTGACGCGGGAGGGTGCCTTCGTCTAACTCACCGAATTCACGGTTGAGATAATCCTCTAAACCTGCGATTGACATTACTGGCCTCGGGCAGATTCGAGCAGTCTTTGCACTCCGTTTTGCGGGTCTTCTTGGTAAGCAGCAAGTACTTCATGCGTTACCGTATTCATGTCCAAACCGCTCAACTGCTCGTAGATAGTCATAGCACTGGCGAGTGAACGAGTGACGTTGGGGTCTTCAAAACCTTCTTCCATGATCCCAGCTTCAGCCATTCTCTCCCCGTACTCCTTGTCGCGCCGGTCACGGTCTGCTGGACGTAACCCGCCCGTACCGCTAGTCAACTCCCCTATCCGATCAGTCTCAGCGTCATATGCTGATATGTCCAAACTACCCTGACGGTAATCATCGATGGACTGCAATTTGTTGATCTCCAATTGCAGGTCGCGACCATCTTTTGTCCATGAACGGAAAGCATCAGGGTTCTGCATGTTCTCCATCATGGTTGCTAATCTCTCAGTGGTGATGAGCATCGGGGCACCTGTTGGCTCTCCCGTTTCCTCATCAACGCCCATAGATACCATCGCTGGCTGTCCAGTCTTCGGATCAGTAACCGTCCCGAACTTCACGCCAACGCCGTTGGGGAAGTACTGGTATGCCATCTGCAATGCCATAGCTGCTTCCCGGTTCTGTCCGGTCTGCATGTACAGCAGTGCCTTGTTACCCTCACGCTGGAAACCAGCCATCTGGTGATGCGTAATCTGCTGGTCTACCTGTTGGTGAGCTTCCAGCGGATTCATGCCCTGCTTCGCAAGGCCCATAGTCATACGGCGGCGGTACTCAGCCCAGTCGCCGGTAGACATAACTGGTATGTCCTCGGGGCGCATGCCTTGGTCGACAAGCAACTTATAATCCAAGTTCTCAAGCGACTCCTGCTTCGCGTCATCAATGGCAACCTCGGCTACCGCTTCAGCCGACGCTTCTGGATTGTCGACCGAAGCACCAATGGCATCGCCCTCGGGTGTGGTTGGTACGTCGGAGGTAGGAACGCCTTCCTCTGCATTGCCGTCAAACCCAACCAAACCAGCGGCGAATTGTGTGATTGGGTTATCGACAAACACATCCTTGGCTAACGCAACACCTGTTCCAAGACCTGCACGAACTTGCTCGGATGCTGCGGCACCGTAGTCGCGAGCATTCTCTGCATCGCGGAATTGCTGTTGCGCACCGCCGCCGCCTTCGTTAGCGACTGCGATGGTGTCATCAAATACAGACGACGCGGAACGGGCGAGGTCTTTGCCGAACTCTCTGATACCGCCACCGGAAGTGGGGATGTCTTTGCGGCCAGCACTGTATTTGCCACGTGTGTATGGGTTCTGGTTCCTGTGTTCACCACGGGACCGCGCAGCACGGTTCGCTGCTGCTTCTTCGGGAGTGGTGTAGAGGTCGTCACCGTACGAGCGTTGCATACGTTCGTGGTCAACCTGACCACCATCTGCGTAATTGGGGATGCCGTATGTGGTTGCACCGGATGCTTGGAGTCCTGCTTCCTGAACTTCTGGAGTAGCGATAGCCATCTGTGCGGTGGCTGCACCTTCCTCACCTTTACCGCCGAACATGCCACCCAGCTTACCACCGAGGAACTTACCGAAGCGGAGCAGGGCAGGGTCTTTGTCCTGTTGGAATGCAGGGTAATCTGCATCGAACGCAGCCTGATCGAAGTCACCGCCAAGCTGACGCATCTGGTCAGCCATTGCCGTATCACGTTTACCCTGTATATCAAGCGTCTTCTCGGCGATGCCGAGTTTGCGCATCTGCTTGAACTGCTTGTTCTTGTCCATCTGGTCACGGGCAGCTATACCACCTTGTAGACCTTCGACGAACGCTCCCGCTCCGATACCTGACATTACTGTGCCCTCTGCTGTGCAGCAGGTGTATGGTACTTCTCAATCAACTTCTCGAAGAACTCCTCACCCTTTGCCTTTACCACATCGGCGGGGATGACGAACTCACCCTCCGACAACTGTGCTGGAACCCGATCATCAATGCCAGAGCCATCACCCATGCCACGTTCCTCAACGTAGCCTCGTTCAGATGATCCCTGCTCGGGCATACCTTGCTGGGGCATTGCGTAGCGGGGATCACCTACTCGACCTTGAGCGGCTACTGCACCACTGGGAAGTCCTTCGACCTCGCCACCGTCAGCCATGAACATACCTGCGATACCACCGGCAGCACTGAGCATACCAGCAGTCTGCTGTTGTTCGGCATTGAACACTGACATCTGATTCTGGAATCCAGAATTTTGAATGTCTGCGCTCTGACCGTAACCAGCTAACGCTGCGTTGGAGAAGCCGAGGCCCGACTGAACTGCACCGGCTCCCGACTGGGTTGTGTTCAGGGCGTTACCCTGTGCGGCGCTACCTGCACCAACTGCTTGTCCATAGAAGCCAGCCGCGTTCGACAGTGCGCCGCGACCCATGTTGATTACGTCAGACTTCAACGCCCGGCCAATGTCTTCAACGCGGCGGGTTGCACCCGTGGCAGCTTGGGCTTGAGCCATTGCCTGCTGGGTACGAACACCAACGTCGAGTGCTTGGTTACGTGTGCTGGAAGGATCGACACCGTAGCTTTCGAGACGCGACAGTGCATTCCTGCGAGTTGCGTCGAACTGCGTATTGACATCAGCGATTGCGCCACCGCGCTCCCGCTCACGACGTTCCGGTGTATCGTAAGAAGCTGCTTCTTCAGCGAAGGCATCCTCGAACGGACGATAGAATTCCTCGTACCGCTGGCGGTCTGCCTGCGCTGTCTCGAACTGCTCCCGCATCGCGGGAAGCTGAACGTCCAGCACCGTCTGCAAAAGCTCGCGGTTCATGGTGTCCTGCTCACGTGCCCATGCAAGTTGCTCACGAGCGGTCTGCTGGTTCATGCGACCGACTTCTTCACTTGCCTCTGACACACCCGAAAGATCAGGTGGCTTCGGTGGGGAACTGCAACACATAACTCTTACTCCGAAAGATTCTTCTGGTAGTACACCGCACATGGGCGGTAGTTTCTCCGCTCCAAGAACGGCCCGATATCAACACCGCCCAGCGGTGCTTTAGTAGTCATACCGACGTACTGGCATCCGAGGTCGCGTAGGGCACCTTCTGCATACGCGAGAAGCTGCGCTCCAACTCCTTTGCTTCGGACAGAGGGATGAACGTAGAAAGCATCTTCTCTTGCGTTCTTCGCTCGCCGGGCATGAAGGTCATCGTACAGGTAGTACTGTATGTACGCCACCATCTGCCAGCCAACTCTGACTGTGAAACAAACAAAGTCGCTCGACTTCTCAAGCGCCATGTACTGTTCGTAATCTGGCTCGAACGGCTCATCAAGATAAAGCACTTCAGTCTCATTGAAGTGCGCCTCGTGCAGAGGTCGAATCTCGTCAAGCATGTCCGAGAAATGTTCTAACCCAATCGCAACGCTTCCGTCTATCAAAGGCTGCTTAAAATAGTAAACCGGCATCTTCTGTTGTAGTTGTGTTTGCATTCTTACCTTCCGAAAAATTCCAATATGCTCTCCCAAAATATCCTAAAGAAACTTACGATAGCAGTAACCACAAGAAGAACGCCGCCAACAAGACCTCTGTATCTGGACAAATCCTTCTCCAGCACATCCAGCTTCTCCTCGATACGCTCCATCTGCCGAGTACGTGTGTTTCCTTGAGCCACATAGTCTTCGACTCGCTGCTCAACACGGGCGATTCGTTCCCTGATTTCATGGGTTTCTTCAGTGTGTTCTGACATTGTAATCCCTTAGTTAGCATCACACCGTTCCCACTCGGGATCGGCTTCGCAAATTTTAGCTTTCAACCGTTCCATCTGACGAGCGTATTCAGCAGCGAGAGCGGAATTGCCCTCGGCCACAGCTTCATCGTAGTCATCGAGCCGGTCGTAGTATTGTCCGTAAGCTACATCCACGGCAATGGCCTCTACTTCGGAGGCGGATGCAAACGTAGAGAATATCCACACCATTGCAGATGCGGTTAGCCCGATCAGGCCAAAATTCAGCTTATCATTGAGGGTTGCTTTCATCTGCCACATCCTTATCCCGCAAACCCGGTGCTTGAATCTTCGACGCATTTTTGTGTCGAATACCGTAGATGGCAAGGAAGATTGTGACTGTCAGCCCGACTGCCCAATAGGGCATCTGCTCAAGGTATTGAAAGCCTGTTAAAATATAATCTTGTACGACCGGCACGAATGCACCGACGTACGGAAGTAGTACAACTGCAAGAACGACTTCATCCTTCGAGGACTCACGCTGCATGTTTACATACGTCTGCTCCCAAGTCTGGATGTGCTGCTGCTGGGCGATCTTCGCTTGGGCAACTGCCTTCGCGATATCAATCTTGCCTTGCAGTTGAGCGAGTTTGAGATCAGACTTGAGCTTCTGACGTTCCTTCAGGTATTCACCTGCTATCTCGCCAAGCCCGAATAATGATTTTAGCCAGTTCATGCGGCCATTCTACCCACCTGTTAGAGACTGGGCAAGCCTTTCCAGCCATTTAGCCGCACGATTATTCCATCCGTGAGCGAATACAGCCTGTGTTGGGTCCTTCGTGACGAGCTTCCCGTACAGTTTAATGCGGGATGCGCTGACACTCAGGTGCAGTGAAATGGGGTTTGTAGCGTTGGCAGCTTCTAGGGTTTTAGGGCCAATCACGCCATCGGGTTTCGCGCCGACTGCGCGTTGGACCCACTTTGAGGCTGCTCGGGTGCCGTGATTGACACCGCAGTCAATGACCATCGCCCGGACCATTTCAGGTAGGTGATGAAAGCGGGGGGCCAGAACATACTCTGTCTCATAGAACTCCCGTGCTTGAGCTTCGGTGATTGACTGTACGTCAGCGGCGGTGCATTCATGCCCTCGCCATTCACTCCAAGCCGCTAGTGTGATGCCCCACTTCGTAGGGCCACCACGGTCGTTCGGATGATCGGTGTAGGTATCCCAACCCTCCGCTTTCATAACATCAGTGATGATGTCGTCGATCACTCGGCGGTGTCCTCTGCCGGTGGGGGAATCTGCGGATCGACAGGTGTCAGTTCAGGCGGCACCTGCTGTGTCGGTGTCAGTCCCAGCGAACCGTTACCGATAGCCAGTAGCAACTGCTTCAGGAGGAATACTCCGTCGTTCATACGTACTGGAATGGCTAATTCGGACTTGTCGCCGAACAGTTCCAGACCCGTGCCAATGGCAATTTCAATCTGCTGCTTGTTCATATTCATGGTAATGCCTCTTGTTGTGGATGTGCGAGTATAGCCCACTAATTTATATTAAACAATCTCACATTCCGCCTCGCCTCGGGCACGGAACGTAATCGTGTAATCGTCATACCCCGCCTTGCGGAAGGTGAATTGCTGTGTGATCTCGCCAGTCTCGACGACGACATCAGGGAAGTCAAGGCTCAACGCTGCAATAACGCGCCTGCCGTACTTTACATCCTGTGTCGGGGCGAAGAATGTTGACTTGTCGTCGCTGGTATAGGTACCAACTGCCGAGAAAACCGGTGCATTACTGATAGTATTATTGTTCGCGTTGTAAATGTTCACTGAGTCAGGTTGCTCACCAAGCTCAAATATATCTGCACCCGTGCCCGTGTAAGCACCGGGGTTCCCCTGACTGACTCCAGCGGTGTTGTACCAAAGGTCAGCAGCAGCACCGCCGCCGCAACGGATATAGCAATTGGTTGAAGTCATTATCAACCATAGCGCAGCGTCAGTATCGGCAGCGATGAATGCGGGATCAAAGTCGAAAGCGTAGTCGTACGAGTTCAGGACAAGTCCGTTTGCATGCACACGTCCGTAAATAGTTGGGGCGAACGCACCTCCGGCGCTACGTGCAGCCGACATGACTGACCCTGCGTGGATAGCACTCATGGTTTGGGCGCTACCATCCATGACCATGCAGGATGTTCGTAGTAGGGGGTATCGACATCCCTGACAACAAGGTTTGCTGTTCCTTTCGGATACATAAATTGGGTATGCCGTGGTGCTACCTCAATCGGGTGCCCATCGATATATTCCACGAGCATGTATTTGGAAATCCCGCGAAACTCCACCGGCATTATTGGGTTCGTTGGCTCGGGTGGAAACTGCAAGTCGAGGGTGCGGCCACCGGACTCCGCACCGTGCCAGCCGACAGCAACGTCATCGGTGTAGTCAACCCATTCCTGATACCCCTCGAACCACTGACACCAGAACCAGCCGGGTATGTACCAATTCGGTTGCTTTACTCCGTCGAAGTAATAGCGAACAAAGCCGCCATCTCCGTTACCAGCCGCATTGTATATGGACCGAAATATGTAGTATCCCGGCACTGTTAGCGGTGTACCGGAGGGGCCGCACAAATGACCTTGCGACTCCGCAACTGCCATCTTATTAAATATCCACCGGTCTGCCTGTGGCACCAGCGGGTACGAATGTCTGTCATCTATCAGTCTGTCTAGCTCAACCATTTTCTACTTCCTCATGGGTCCATGCCTGTAGTTCATTGCACCACAGCCGTCTCATATTTGGTTGGAATCCCCAAGTACCGTACTCGGGCGGTTCATACTCAGGGTTGAATTGACGGTAGTCGTCGATCACTGGTTGCTTCATCTCCTCAACCATGTGCCGGGGGCCAACATCAATGATTGTATCACCAAGCGTCTCTACAAGCATGTACCGCGAAATCCCTGTCAGTTCTCTAGGCAGCGGGAACGTAGGGTCATGCTCAATCATCGTCTCCATCTCGCCATCGAACTCAATCGTAGTTTGCGAGGAGAAGGGTACGTCATTGACGTATAGGTGCCACGACCGGAACGCATCTGTCCATCTGGTGATAACGTGTCCAGCGGGTTTCTGGATAAAGCCGGGGGCATCGAGTACCACACGACGGAAGCCACCTGCTGCCATGCCTTGAATGTTGAGTATGGGACGTACGCACCAAACCCCGGCTGGTACCTTTGAACCAACTGGGTACGCTTCGTAACCAAACCGCTGGCATAGGTCGAGCTTGTTGTATATCCACCGATGCTCGGGGGGTGTGAGTTCGTAGGCTTTCCACTCGGAGATGTATGGATCAAGGATCATTATGTGCCCTCTACCTGAAGGTCAAGGACCGATGAGTCCACCGCACTACCTGTACCAGTAGCTCGAATCTCTATCGTTGCATCCATAGTTGCTGTACCCGTACTCGGAGTCTTCGCTGTACCGTTTGCACGGGATACACCGAACGCACCGTTACGAGAAGCATCAGCCATGTCGTTCGATACGGTGTCCAGCAAGTACCACGTATCCTCCGTGCGTTGGGAAGTACCATCGAAGAACAGATGCTCCGTGCCACCAGTACCACCAAAAGTCTTACTTGTGAAACGTATGTCCCAGTTCAATCCTTCATTAGTGTCAGGTTGATCCGGCCACCAGTCATCTGTGTGATTGTTCGAGTCATCGGACTGGGTTGTAAGGTCAGCCCATACAACCGAGGCAACAGTAGTACCGAAGTAATACCTTACGCTACCATCGGAGTCCCAGCCGAGTTGGATACGGCTAGGGGTTGGCGCTACTGACGAATGCGAGTGGGTGATATTCTGCATACCTACGTTGGTGCCACCAGCGGCGGGGGTTGGGTTTACATTCACGTGTACGCTAACTGAACCACGTTGTCGCTTCGGCCCAGTAAACGACCGCATCCCGAGGACATGATTCATGTGCCCCCGCTTCAGTCGCCACATATCCTCCCAGCAACGTCTAGGA
>Ga0224504_10001240_pt1 | contig 11403 bp, 11 predicted proteins | sample SF_Oct11_sed_USG_3_FD_170160 | JGI IMG/M metagenome (GOLD analysis project Ga0224504, IMG submission 170160) | Sediment microbial communities from San Francisco Bay, California, United States - SF_Oct11_sed_USGS_24 | ecosystem: Environmental > Aquatic > Marine > Sediment | place: USA... | reverse complement strand
CTACTCAGCGAAGAACTTTCCATGCTGGCCCGACTGACGTCGCGAGAAGCCGAGCAGGAGCACAACAAACGCGCCTAGTTTACCCGCAAAATTTACAGCTTGATCTTGCCGGAACAATATAGCGCACAGCGGCAACTCAACTACACTTGGTTTATGGGAAACAGTGACATAACCGCATCACCGGAAAACGCTGTAGCAGCAACCCGTTACTGGCACAGCCTTGATGACGGGCGCGTCATGTGCGATGTCTGTCCACGTGCCTGCAAGCTGCACGAAGGCCAGCGTGGACTGTGCTTTGTGCGCGCCAACCACAATGGAAAAATTGTCCTGACCAGTTACGGTCGCTCCAGCGGCTACTGTGTCGACCCCGTTGAAAAAAAACCGCTGAATCATTTCCTGCCAGGCACACCGACACTGTCATTTGGTACCGCCGGCTGCAACCTGGCTTGCAAGTTCTGCCAGAACTGGGATATCAGCAAGTCACGCGAAACCAACACCCTCGCAGACAGCGCCTCACCGGAAACCATTGCCACAGTTGCAGCAAGACTCAATTGTCGAAGTATTGCCTTTACCTATAACGACCCGGTCATCTTCATGGAATATGCCATTGATACGGCCATAGCCTGCCGTGAATATGACATCAAAACAGTGGCAGTGACCGCCGGCTATATCTGTGACAAGCCACGCCGGGAATTTTTCGATTATATAGATGCTGCCAACATCGACCTGAAGGCATTTTCAGAAAAGTTCTACTGGAAAATTACCGGCGCGCACCTGCAACCGGTACTGGATACACTGATATACCTGAAACAGGAGACCGATGTCTGGCTTGAATTGACCACCCTGCTGATCCCCGGTGAGAATGATTCCGAAACGGAACTGGAATCCATGACGCAATGGGTAGTGGAAAACCTTGGAGCGGATGTCCCTATGCACTTTACTGCATTTCACCCGGACTGGAAGATGCGGGATATACCGGCCACACCGGCGGAGACACTGACACTGGCACGCAGCATCGCATTAAAAAACGGCGTGCATTACGCCTACACCGGTAATGTCATCGACAAGACGGGCAGCAGCACCTGGTGCCACAGCTGTGGTGGTCTGCTGATCGGGCGTCAGCAATACACGCTGTCAGAATGGAACCTGGACAGCAACGGCTGCTGCCAGCACTGCGGCAGCCGTTGTAGCGGTGTATTTGACAGTAAACCGGGAAGCTGGGGAGCTCGACGCCTGCCCGTCAGACTGGCAGACATCGCCCCGTCATCCTGAAACAGCAACCGGCAATCAGGGCTGGGGAGCTCCCGGCACAGCCGGCGGTGCCTGTCGCGCCCATGGCGGCATCGGTCGCCGGGCTTCGCCTCCCGGCATACGAGTCGGCATCCCCTCCGGGGCAGCAAACAGCTCTTGCCGGTGTGTCTGCATATACGCCATTTTCTCCTGCGGTGTCATATCTGCCATCGCCGCACGCGCAGCAACCATTTTCTTGCGTCGCGCGTCGGCCTGCTTGCGCAGTTCTTCATGCCGGTTTGCAACCTCAACCTTCTGCTCCAGTATGCGCTGCATGATCTCGTCCTGGTTCTCGACCAGGTAGTTGTGCTGGTCTTCTGCCTGGTTACGCATCTGTTCCTGCCGCTTCTCATAATTCGCCAGTTTCTCCTCCCGCTCTCTCAGGTAGGTTTCCATACGCGCTTCCTGGTACTTCTGCCGGGCCTCACGCCATTTTGCTGCCAGCGCCTCACGTTCTTGCTGCTGCTTTTTGAAAAAAGCCCGTTGCTCTTCGTGAAATTGCTGCATGGCTTGCTGTCGCGCGGACAATTGTTTCTCCTGTGCCGCAACCGGCGGTGTCGGTGTCGGCCGCATTGCCTGCGCTGGCGGTGTCGGTGTCGGCCGCATTGCCTGCGGTGGCGGTGGCGGTGCCGGCCGCATTGATTTGTGGCGCGCCAGCGCCTCTTCGTGGCGCTCTTCAGCTTCTTCGTGACGTTTTTCTGCCTGCGCACGTTTACGGTCAAACGACTCACGGTAGGCCCGGATACGCTCTTCCATAACACTCGGTGCTGACGCCTCGGTCGAAGCGCTCTCGGTCAGGCCCTCTTCGCCCTGGACCGGTGACAACATCATCATGGAAGATGCAACTGCAAACACAATTATCCTGAATGACATGACTGATCTCCTTGTTAGTTATTTTGATCGAACCCTCGGCAACAGGCCAAGTATAGCCCAATCGCGGATTGAACACCTTGCCGCGCGGCAACCGTTACTGGCACTTGATGACTGGTTCCGCCAGAGCGGTTAATTTTATTAAAAACATGATACTTACCCGATAACCTGCGCATGGGAATACGCTTCACCTGCTCCGGTATGGTCGCATCAAACACCACCCGAGCCCCTCCGGTTGCGACAAACTGATCAGTGCGTAGCGGCGGTCACGGCTGAATTCAAGATGCGCCGAGGCCTTGCCCGGTTGCGGTCGCAGCATTTTGTTTTCCGCAAGCACTTGCCGGTTCTGCATATCACTCACCGTCACCATGCTTCCCCAAAGATTCGGTGTCGCCATCCGCTACGGTGACAGGCTGATCGCCCGCCTCGAACAGCATAAAAATGTAGAGTGGATCAGCTGAAAATACCCACCTGTCCGGCAAACTGCCCCGGCATGCATCACTGCAGACGATAGCAACCTGTTCGTATCACTTGAAAATTCTGCTGTGTTTTTCTCTGGCGGAGGATGCCAGGGGGATTGAACGGGATTGAACGGAATTGAAGGTATCGCAGTAATACGCTGTTACACACCCGCTATGTCGTTCTGCACCTGCGACTATCATGAAACCGGAAAGCCCCAGCCACAAACAGGCTGGCTACCACGGCATAAAACTGTTCATGCGGCCCATTGGACGCATACTGTTACTCATATTACCCATTTCGTAGCGAATAGCATCACCGGTCAGGTTCATGGTCCGCATATTCTGGTTCATGCCTTCCATGGAACCATTCATACCATTCATATTGACCAGCATCGGCTCAAGGTACTCAAGTGAAATCATTCTTTCCGCCATGTCCTCAACAGACTCGGACATATGGTAAACACGACGTGTCATGGTGCGTACATTTTCGGAAAGGTAAATAACACTCTCTGATATATGGCTGAGATGTTTACCCATCTCAGGATCCATGCCACGGGCCAGCGTATGAATATCCTTGCTCAGACTGTAGATAAGAAAGAAACCGTAGGCCGCCAGCACTACAAATGCCAGCATGGCCGGATAGATAATCAGCTCCCAGCGACGTGCGCTCGCTTCAAATACGCGCACAAAGCGGTCCATTGAATCACCTTCAGGAAACATCTCGCGTGGAGCATTCTTGTCAGCAGGGTTACCTGGCTGCTTGTCTATATTGGTTATTTTCTCACTCATATTAACGACGCCATCTCATTAACATTCAAAAAACACTGGCTCGCTGCCGCGACACATCAGACACGCTATTGCTATTATCATCATTAATTTCTGCGTCAGTCAAATAACAGGCCGGATCTTCTGCCCAGGGATCACCGCTTAATTGCATTGCTCGCACCCGGGTATTTCCACCGCATATATCAAAGTAACGGCATGTTCCGCAACGGCCTTTAATCAGTCGTGGCGCGGCTTTCAGGCCACGCATGATGGGATCGGAGGTATCTGTCCATATCTCGGAAAACGGCCGCTCACGCACGCTGCCGAGACTGTAGTGCCACCAGAAAGTATCCGGGTGAACGACGCCAAGATTATCGATATTGGCAATATTGACACCGGAGCTGTTACCACCCCATTGCCGCAGCTTTGCAGCGATATGCTCTGCCATCTCGGGGAAATGCTGCTTCACCCACTGCAACAGGAAGACACCATCAGCATCATTGTTGCCGGTCACAAATTCGAGATCATCGCCTTGCTGTGCGTGCCGCAGCGCCGTCTCAAATAACTGCTCCATGGTATGACGGGTTATTTGCAGCTGCACATCGCTGTCGCGATTACGATTACCGCGCCCGGCATAATTCAGATGCGAAAGATAAAACTTGTTGACACCTTCATCTTCCATCAACTGCAGCATTTCCGGGAACTCGGCTGCATTATCCTCGGTCATGGTAAAGCGCATGCCAACTTTTATATCGTGCTCACGGCACAGGCGAATACCTGCCATTGAAGCATCGAAAGCACCCTGCTTGCGACGGAATTCGTCGTGCGTTTTTTGAGTACCGTCAATACTGATACCGACATAGTCATAGCCAATCCCGGCAATGGCATCAATATTGTGCTGGTCTATCAGCGTACCATTGGTCGACAGACCGACATAGAAACCCATGTCCTTGGCACGCTGCGAGATGGAAAATATATCAGGACGCAATAGCGGCTCACCACCGGACAATATCAATACCGGCACACCAAAACCCTTGAGGTCATCCATCACGGTGAATACTTCTTCGGTGTTCAACTCACCCTTGAAATCAATGTCTGCTGATATCGAATAACAGTGCTTGCAGGTGAGGTTGCAGCGCCGGATCAGATTCCAGATCACCACTGGCCCCGGTGGCGTACGGCGCTCCAGCAGCGGCGCAGGATTTACCAGCTCCTGCATGTATTGAGAGACTCTGAACATGGATCTACCCCTTTATCCGCAAACCGGTTTTCTTGAGAATACGCTTGCTGTAAAGCACTTCGTGGCCACGACAGTGCTCGCCCAGCAGCTTTGCAATAGCAATCACCTTTGTTTCAACGTCCTCACGGCTGCGACCATGCACCATGGCAAACAGGTTGTACGACCACAACGGCAGGTGCCGCGGTCGCTGATAGCAGTGACTCACATACTCCAGCGCACCCACCTGCTGACCCAGTTCACTGATCCGCGCATCACTGACATTCCAGACTGACATGCCATTTTCCGTATACCCCAGCGCATAGTGATTGGGCACAGCAGCAATACGGCGAATAACACCGCGTTGCTGCATCGCGGCTACCCTCGCAAGCACATCCTCCACTTCGAGACCCAGTTGCGCGGCCAGTGCATCGTAAGGTGCTGCAACCAGCGGCAGGCCCGCCTGCGTGGCCACGATAATCTGTCGGTCGATAGCATCCAGCAGCTGTCCGGCTTGCTGCGTCATGTCAAAATCTGGCGGATTCCCGGTCACGATGTCTCCTGCACAGTTAACTGCAGACCAATAAAAAATTCTTCCTGTTTCGGCATGTCATAGACCTGGCAGCCGGACGTTTGCTCGATTTCCCTGATAACGACAGCGGCCTGTTCCGGCTGCTCTGTGGCCACTACAAACCACATATTCAGAAGATGATCGCGCTCATAATTGTGAGCGACCTCCGGGAAGGCATTAACCAGTTCAGCGATCTCGTCATAGCGGCCTGCCGGTGCCTGTAATGCACACAGACTCAGGGCACCGCCGATTTTTTCAGCATTAAACATAGGGCCAAAACGTGTCAGCACCTTGTCATCAAGCAGGCATTGCAGACGCGACAGCACCTCATCCACCGGAACATCAAGCGTTGCTGCAACCGCATCGAATGGCCGCGCACATACCGGCAGGCCTGCCTGCAGGGTATTCACCAGCCTGGCATCAATGCTATCCATGAGCGCTCCTCGCGGTTTCGAGACTGCCGTCCTGCTCAACATAACGCGCACCACGCTGTTTGAAATCCCGGCCACTGAACAATACGCTGTGCGGGACATCTTCCAGCCCGTGACAGGCAATAATCTGTTCAAGGCGCAGCAAAACACTGCTGCGTTTGCGCCCGTGAATCATGCAAAACAGGTTATAGCGCCATGTCGGCAAACGCCGCGGGCGCTGGTAACAAAGGGTTACGCAGGACTCGCCGGCGAGCAGCCCGCCAATGCGCTCAACGTCGGCATCTTCGATATCCCAGACCACCATGGCATTTGCGTTGTATCCAAGCGCGCGATGCCGGACGACGACACCCATGCGCTTGATCAGCCCGGCAGACTGCAACACCTGCAAACGCAGCATGACCTCGTCCTCAGACAGGCCCAGCTGTGTCGCAATAGCTGCATACGGTTTTGCAACCAGCGGCAAACCACCCTGGATTGCTGCAACCAGTTCACGATCCTTGCCAGTCAACACCATAACGGAAACCCCAGATCTATATAAAACGAGCGTTCCAGCGGCAGGTTCAGCAGCGGCAAACCGGTACTGTCCTGTATCGCATCCAGCACCTGCTGAACATGTTCCTCATCAGCAGCTGTCACTACAAACCACAGGTTATAGCTGTGTTCACGCTCGTAATTATGATTCACTTCTGAAAAACTGCTGACAAAGTCAGCTACACCCTGCATCCGGTTTTCCGGCACCGACAGCGCAGCCAGGGTGCTGGCACCGGCCCGCCTGGGTGCAAATACCGGACCGACGCGGCTGATCAAACCGCGTTGCTGCAGTGAAGTCAGTGTTTCAATTACAACGTCTTCGGTCACGCCCTGCTGTTCTGCCAGCGCCTGAAACGGCGAAGAACACAGCGGAAAGCCACGCTGATATTCATTCAGCAGACATTTTTCCAGTGCTGTCAATTCAGCCGGCGTATCAAGAATGGCAATCGAGCCATCCATTGGCTGTGTGTTTCTTCTGGACATTGTTACAACCCCGTCCGATGCGCCCTGGCGGTAAAAAATATCCCGCTGGGTTTTTCCACTTCCAGTTGCGCAATGCGTTGAAAACTTTTTGTGTCGTATACCTGCAGCTGGTCAAGATCACGCACGGCTACCCAGACGTGCTCGCCGCGCGGTGTAAACTCCATATGCAGCACGCCCTTGCCTGGCTGCATCGAGTGCGTTACCTGCAAGCTCTGCGTATCGATCACCTGTACCGTATCATTGCGCGGGTGTGCAAAATTCACCCACACCTGGCGACCATCCGGTTGTGCCACCACAAATACCGGTTGCCCGTGCACCGCAATACGACCAACCTGTTTCCAGCTTCGGGTATCGACGACCAGTACCTCATGCTGGCCGACAGCGGGCAGAAAAGCATAATCACCGGCAATTGCCCAACCCTCCAGGTGCGGCATCTTGTAGACCGGTAACTTCTCCTTGCCACGGCCATAATTGTCGAGGATGCGCTGCACACCGCCCTGTGGCTGCCACAGATCCAGCAGTGCCAGACCATCCTCACCGAACAGTCCGGCAATATAAAACCGGCCATCCGGGGTAATCAGTGCGTCATAGGGCAGTCGCCCGATATCACTAAACACGCTCACTTCAGGCTTGGCCGGATCAGAAACATCCACAATGCGGATTTCACCGGCATCGTAAAGCGTGTAAACAAACTGCTGTCCCGGCGCATCCACCAGCCCCACAACCTTTGATGACTTGCCATCAGCGGTAACGGCCGGCAAATCAGCAACCAGTGCCAGCGAATCGGCAGCAAATATCTTCACACCGCCCGGCGTGTAGTTGGATACCGCCACCAGCGAACCATCCTGGGAAATGGCACCACCAATACTGTTACCTGCCTGTACCACCCGCTTTACCAACACGCCACACAGCAGGTCTATTTTTGAAAGTCCGCCATCGCGGCCAAAAATATAGGCGTAGCGTTCATCACGGGAATAGACAGCCGAGGCATGTGAAAGATCACCCAGCCCCTCAATCCTGAAGAGACTGGTTTTTGCCGTAGTGTCAAGAATCTTTACACTGCCGGTGGCACGTTCAATCACCAGCCCCATATCGCCGGTACCGCGAGTAAGACATTCAGCATTTACGGTTTGTGTGAAGCTGAAGAAAAACAGAAGAAAAAGAACAATCCACATGTTGCAGGAGCGCTTCGCAAGCGCGATTCGCGGATGCGATCCGCTCCTGCGGATAAAAGGAGACAGTCTCATAATCCTTCTCCCCTGAGCATGGCTTCTACCAACCAGCGTGCTTCCTGCTCGGTCAGCAAACCGCGCCACGGCGGCATCGGGGTACCCGGCCGGCCATCGAGGACCGCATTCTCCATCAGCGCAACAGGCCGATCACGCAGGTTGCCTGGCAGCAAGGGCGGCCCAAGGCCGCCCTTGCGGGTCATGCCATGGCAAGAGCCGCAGTCATGCTGGAGGAGATACAGCAATTCAGCCTGTCTTGCAGCGTCCAGCGCAGCCGAAACCGGTGTCAACTGGATCATCATGGCCAGGGCTAACAGCCACTTGCTCGTTTTCCTCACTTCAACTACCCCACAGATAACACAATTAACCTGTCATTTTACAATGGTAATAACTGTAACTCTTGATCTACATCAATTTGGACGAAGACAAAAACCTTGATCCTGTGCAGGAAGGATGAAGCAATGAGGACCCACATCTTACAACCGGCTTCTGGCCATTTTCCGGATTTCGGTGAACATTAAAGGTAAACCATGCAAGACAATCACAAAATTGTGCCTGTGGTTGACCTATATCAAGTACACAGGGAGACGTGGGTTCGATAATGACGCCGCACTGTTAAATGAATCCAGCCATAACGGGTGGCGCACCATTGTCAGAACCAGCTGCATCCCGTTGAGCGCCAATCTGAAGAAAATACAACTTTGTCCTGTTCAGAGTGCAGCACCACAGGACTGTGACACAACGCAATCATAACCGTCGGGAACAAAAGGAGTAATCAAATGAGAGTGAAACACAAAATGAAGTACGGGGCAGCAATACTCGCCACGTGCATGGGCCTGGCAGTGTCGACAGGAGCTGTCGCCGCCAAGGAAGCATTCAAACCGCTTAATGATGCAGAATTTGAACAGGCAAAAAGTATGTACTTCCAGCGCTGCGCCGGCTGTCACGGTGTGTTACGCGCGGGCGCAACAGGTAAAAGCCTGGAACCCCAGCCGAACAAGGCGAAAAAGAGCAAGGGCACACTCAAGCTGGGAACAAAACGGCTGACCAAGATTATTACGCAGGGCACCGAAGGTGGCATGAATAACTTCGATGACATCTTCACGGCCGAGGAAATCGACCTGCTGGCCAGGTATATCCAGATGGAGCCACCGGTTCCACCGGAAATGCCACTGTCACTGATGAAAGAGCGTCACAAGGTCTATGTTGACCCGAAGGATTATCCCACCAAGCCGCTGCATGGCCGTAACTGGGAAAACTTCTTCGTCGTGATTGAACGTGATGCCGGCAAGATCGCCGTTATCGATGGTGACAAGCATGAAATCGTGGATCACATTGATACCGGTTACGCGGTACACGTCGTCAAGGCAGCCGAGCACCACAAAACGCAGCACACCCCCAAGGGTGAACCTGCCGGTCGTTTCTGGTACACCCAGGGCCGTGACGGCAAGATGACCAAGATCGATCTGTGGCAGAAACCCGGCAACATGCTGGTGGCAGAAACCCAGATGGCCTATGACGCCCGTGACGTGGCCGTATCCGGCGATGGCAAATACGTGATTGGTGGCGGTTACTGGCCTCCGCATTTCGTCATTCTCGATGCCGTCACCATGGAGCCGCTGAAAGTGGTCTCAACCCGTGGCATTAATGTCGATGGTGAATACGTTAATGAAGCCCGTGTTGCCGCCATCTACACCACACCCAACGAGCCTACCTTCTGGGTTGCCGTGAAGGAACTGGGCCAGATGTGGCAGGTTGACTATACCGACCTCGATAACCTGGATATCAATCAGGTGAATTCAGCCAAGTTCCTGCATGACGGTTTCTTCGACCCGACCGGCCGTTACTTCCAGATTGCAGCCAACGCCTCCAACAAGATGGTGATTGTCGATTCCAAGACCGGCAAGCTGGAAGCCATGATCGATACCGACAAGAAACCGCATCCGGGTCCCGGCGCCAACTGGAACGACGATACCTGTGGTCCGGTCGGTGGCACCACTCACCTCGGTGTTGGCAAGGTCACTGTCTGGGGCAATGATCCCAAGGGACACAAGGACCAGGCCTGGAAGATCTGCTACGAGCTGGATACCGACGGTGCTGGCGTGTTCATCCGCACCCATCCGACCTCCCAGTACGTATGGGCGGACCAGACCAAGCATCCGGAACCTCTAATCCAGCAAAGCGTCAAGGTCTTCGACAAGAAAACCCGCAAGGTCGTGAAGACCATCCAGGTGACCAAGGAAGAAGGCAAGGCCGCGGTGCACATGGAGTTCAATGCTGATGGCTCGGAAGTCTGGGTCTCTGTCTGGAACCGTGCGGATGCCTCGAACCCCACCGGTGAAATCGTGGTCTACGATGCGAAGACGCTTGAAGAGAAGAAGCGCATCAAGGGCCTGACCACACCGACAGGCAAGTTCAACGTCTACAACCGTGTGAACCACGTAACGTAATGGCCTGTGCAGGCATTACCTTACGGTAACAACTGAAGAACAGGGCGGGCATAAGCAATTGTGCCCGCCCTTTTTTAATCCGGACAAGAATTTATTACACAAGGGCCTGCGAGGTAGCGGGGTTTTGTTTAATAAACAAACTAACGCAGACGGGTATTGACCATGGTTAAACCAAAACCGAAACCAGGCTTGTTTTCACGCAAGGTACTGTTGGGAACCACACTTGGCGCAGCATTGTTTTTCATGATTGTCGGTGTCATTTTCTGGGGTGGTTTCAATACCGCCATGGAGGCAACCAACACCCTGGACTTCTGTATTTCATGCCATGAAATGGAAGAAAACGTGTACCAGGAGTACAAAAAAACCATCCACTTCACCAACCGCAGTGGCGTACGTGCAACCTGTTCCGACTGTCATGTGCCCGACCCCTGGGTACACAAGGTGGTGCGCAAGATCCAGGCCAGCAACGAGGTACTCCACAAGGTGCTGGGGACGATCGATACCCCGGAAAAATTTAATCAGAAACGTCTGAAACTGGCCAAGAATGTATGGAAGGCCATGAAAGAGACAGATTCACGCGAATGCCGCAACTGTCACAACTTCAATTCCATGAAGCCCGAGGACCAGAAAAAACGCGCGCGCAAGCAGCATATCAATGGCATGGAAGCAGGCAATACCTGCATCGACTGTCACAAGGGTATTGCCCACAGCAAGGTGCATGACCAGTTAACTGAAGAAGAACTGGAGATACTGGAAATCCCGCATCCGGAAAACAAGCGGCCAATCCCGCCACAGTGGCTGGCCTATATGGAACAGGGCAAGAAAGGCGGCAAGAAAAAAGCAGCAGAAGCGGAACAAGCAGCCGAGGAGACACCTGCAGAACCGGTGGCCGCTGCCCTTACCGCTGCAGCACCTGAAAGCACAACAGCAGAAGCCGCAGCTGATGAAACCGAAAGCACTGAGGCTCCTCCAGCGGCTGCCACAGGCGGCTCGGACATCGACTGGAGTAGCGTGGAACCGGTTGAAATCACCCTGTTCTACCCGGGCCAGGCCTCGATGGAATGGATCCTGAAAGGCAGTGATCACAGTGGCAAGCGCTCGTTCGC
>Ga0224504_10001239_pt1 | contig 11407 bp, 13 predicted proteins | sample SF_Oct11_sed_USG_3_FD_170160 | JGI IMG/M metagenome (GOLD analysis project Ga0224504, IMG submission 170160) | Sediment microbial communities from San Francisco Bay, California, United States - SF_Oct11_sed_USGS_24 | ecosystem: Environmental > Aquatic > Marine > Sediment | place: USA... | reverse complement strand
CCGTTGCAAAGATTTGCCACCCAGACCCTGGCGGTGCCTTTGGGCAATAAATGCTCGAATATGGTGTTGAGTGACACTTGAAGGCTGGTCGATTTCCTCTGCTTCCAGGTACTGCAACAACAGATCAAGATCACGCTGGTAAGCTGTCAGGGTACGCGCAGACAGGCCACGTTCATTCTTAAGGTAAGTAAAGAAATTGTCGACGTGCTTTTTCATGCACGGTCAGCTTACACCAGATTTCCGGGTAGTGGAGGCTTTGCTGATTTTTACGCGTGAAGGCGTATGCCGGGTTGAAACTCAGACTAGCCGGGGGATCTGCGTCGTCAGGCTGATTTACGTTGTTTTTGTGGAACTTCCAGTGCCAGGCGACTGGTAACAACGTTCGCGAGCAAATCAAGGAAAAGCGTTCCCATTCCGGGGTAAAAACGTGCCGGATCGCTACTGCCGATGGCCAGCATGCCATCCTTGCCCAACGGCACCAATGCCATGGATTCCACCCACTGGGCGCGCGCGCCGAACAGGAAATCGCGCTTGTTTCGGGTTAGCCGGCCACAGACGCTTTGACCCTTGTCAAGGTGGTCCTGAAACTGTTGTAAGTCCGGATCATCATGACGGGTATGATAGAGGGGTGTTTTTGGCCCCGCTTCAATTTTTAACTCAAACAGGGTGATGTTGAGAATATCTGCTTTGAACTCAGTTAACAGGGCATCGCCAAGCATATCAAAGAACGATGGCAGATCACCCATGGACATTAACTCCAGCGTCAACTGGTGTAAACGGGACATGAGTTTTTCGTTTTCTGCCGCGATTTGTATCAGCTGATTATACTGTTGTTCAAGTGACTCATTTTGCTGACGCAGGTATTGCACCTGTCTTTCGATCAGGGAAATAGCCGGTCCACTGGCATGATTCAGTTCTAAATATTTCAGCAACGAAGGTTGCCGCTCCAGAAAATCAGGATTCTGGTGAAGGTATTTTGAAACGATATCTTCAATTGTCCTGGAGTTGTCACTCATGCAATTTTCCTTCATAAACGTGAGTTGCAGGTCCCGTCATAATGACGGAATCTAGCCCCCCCGTCCATGTTATTGTAAGGCTTCCGCCGTTCTGAGTCACGTTCACTGTTCGATCAACCAGATCGGCCCGGCGCAAAATGCTCATTGCAGCGCAGGCGCCGGAGCCACAGGCGTTGGTTTCAGCAGCTCCGCGTTCGAATACCCGAAGGCGTATGTTGCACCGGTCAATGATCTCTGCGAAACCCGCGTTGCAGCCCTGTGGAAAGGCCGGATTCGAACTGATGGCGGCACCCAGCTGGGTAACATCAATTGTATCGAGGTCATCTGCTACCAGTAACGCATGGGGATTACCCATAGAGACAGCGCCCAGCCTGTAAGTTTTCCCGTCCAAATGCAGTGGGTACCAGCCATCAACCGGCTCCAGTAAAACCGGGACCTTTTGTTGATCAAAAACGGGCTGTCCCATTTCGACGCGCACCATGTCGTCGTCCAGGCATTCTATTCTTATCACGCCAGCAGGGCCGGCCAATTCAAATTGGCCGTCTGGTGTTTCCCCAAGCATTTGCAGATAGAAACCCAGGCAACGAACCCCGTTTCCACATTGCTCGGCACGGCTTCCGTCTGTATTCCAGATCTCAAATGATGCCAGGTGCCGGTCATTTGATGGTTGACGAAGAATCAGAATCTGGTCGCAACCAATGCCGGTGTGGCGGTTCGACAGGCTTCTTGCTATGTCTCCATCAATGACACAATCCTGATGACGTAAATCCAGCACGATAAAGTCATTGCCGAGCCCATGCATTTTTTGAAATGTAACAGACATACTTAGTGTAGTGATGATTTCTTCTTGTCTTCGTTTTCTTCTTTCTTGTCGGCATCAGTAGTTAAGCCTTGTTCTGTTGTTGCTTCTTCCTCGGGCAGGTAAAGCGGACCCTTGTTACCACAGGCGCCCAACAGAACAATACATATCAATATAATTAAAGTGGTTTTTACAGTTTGCATCAGTGCGCAAATCCAGATTGAATGACTGCTACACTATACGCCATGGACAGCAGCAAATCAGCATACAGCAAAGAAGGCGGGGAACTGCTTGAATACGTAGAAGTGACTACGGCCGACAATCCGGAATACTCAGTTATCTGGTTGCATGGTTTAGGTGCCGACGGTCATGACTTTGAACCCATCGTTCCATATCTTGGTTTGTCTCCAGCAACCAGGGTCCGTTTTATCTTTCCGCATGCATTGATGCGGCCGGTGACGGTCAATGGCGGAGCAGTTATGCGTGCCTGGTACGACATCATCGAGATCAGTACCAGCAAGGGCCAGGATGAAGCGGGTATCAACCATAGCGCCGACAAGGTTCGTGCGTTGATTGAGTTTGAAATTTCGCGGGGCATTCCTGCATCAAAAATTATATTGGCTGGCTTTTCCCAGGGCGGTGCGATGGCATTGAATGTCGGCTTGCGTTATGGGGAGAAACTGGCTGGCATCATGGCCCTGTCTGCTTACCTGTTGTTTCCCGAGCGTCTGCAAAGCGAGTTTTCAAAGGCCAATTCTGAAACACCGGTATTTCTCGGGCACGGAACCCATGACCCCGTGGTGCCTTACTTTCTGGGACAGGAAGTCGAATCAGCACTTCAAGCCGGGCAGTGGCCGGTTGAATGGCACAGCTACCCCATTCCACACTCTGTGTCACAACCGGAGATTGCGGATATCGGGCGCTGGATGCAGGGCTGTTTTAGCTGACCGGTCAGTTTAAGATTCAATGAATGACTCTAGGGAAACCGTAAGCAGCAGGCAGAATGAAACTGCGTCGCGTGGGGTCTATCCGCCTTCGTTTTGCCGTTGGAGATTATTGCTGGCCGTGATGCTCATGACACAGATATCTGTGTTGCTCATGGCTGTTGCCACCCTGGGGCAATTCAGCCTGGTTTGGCTGGGTATCACATCACTGTATGCGCAGGCACTGGCGCTGGTGACAGCTTTGGGAGTGTGTATTGCGCGGGCCTGGCTTGGCCGGCTTTCAGCACGCGGTGCGTGGCTGGGCAGCTGGTTGATTGCGGTGGCGGTCGCACTGGCATTCAGTTATACGGCAGGTATCATTGGTACCGTGCTTGCCATGGGGCCAGGCAGAGAGGGTTTTACGGTATTTGTGTGGCAGAGTGTTTTGGCCGTTGCGCTGGTTGGCGTGGCTCTTTTACGTTACCTGTTCATACGGGCGCAATGGCGTGCACAGGTACTGGCACAGTCAGAGGCGCGCGTACAGGCATTACAAGCCCGGATACGGCCGCATTTCCTGTTCAACAGTCTCAATACCATTGCCAGTCTTATTCCCGAAGAGCCCATTGCTGCGGAACGTGCCATCGAGGACCTGGCCGACCTGTTTCGTGGCAGCATGCGACGGGCTGACAGTTTGATCAGTCTTACGGAAGAGTTGGACCTGGCAAGAAGATATCTTCAGATGGAGCAACGCCGTTTGGGTGACCGGATAGCTGTCGATTGGCAGGTGAGCGAGTTACCGGAAGATGCATCGGTGCTGCCTTTGACCTTGCAGCCATTACTCGAGAACGCCGTTGCACATGGTATCCAGTCACGTGCGGATGGCGGCGAAATCCGGGTTTACGGGCGTGCTGAGAAGGATAATGTTGTCATTACCATCTCCAACCCGCTGGGTTTGGACGGGTATGACAACAGGGGGCATGGCATGGCCCTGCTAAATATTCGCGAGCGCCTGGAATTGGCCTTCGGACCAAACGCCAGCCTGATTACACACCAGAATGACGAAAAGTTCTTTGCCGTCTTAAGTTTGCCGTATGTTAAGAATACTGATAATTGATGACGAAGCACCGGCTCGAAACCGCCTGCGACGGATGCTGGCGGACGCACCTGCAGTGCATGTGGCAGGTGAAGCTGCTACCGGGCAGGAAGCGTTACAGCTGATTCCGTTAAAGGAACCTGATGTCTTGTTGCTGGATATCTCGATGCCGGGATTGAGTGGAATGATGCTGGCAAAGATGCTGCAACAGGAACGTCAGGCACCTGCTATCATTTTTTGCACAGCCTGGTCAGACCAGGCGGTAGAAGCCTTTGAGTGTGATGCGGTCGATTACCTGGTCAAACCCGTCCGTGCCGAGCGGTTAATGCTCGCATTGGACAAAGCCAGGCGGTTCCTGGCAAAACCTGACGGTGCTGCAAGCGGTTCCTTTCTTCGGTCTACATTGGGCGGTAAGGTCAAACTGATACCGATGAACGAGGTGATTTACCTGCGTTCGGAGGATAAATACACCACGGCGGTGCATGTGGGCGGTAAAATGGTGATTAACCAGTCGTTGGCGGAACTTGAACATGAATACGCGGATATGCTCGTGCGTGTTCACCGCAGCGCACTGGTGATAAAAAAGTGTATCCGGGGGCTGGAAAAATCTCCTGATGGTCACCATTTCCTTCAGTTGGATGGTTGTGAGGACTGTCCACAGGTGAGTCGTCGTAACCTCCCTGCAATAAGAAAACTCATTCGGGAATTAACATGAAAAAAACTCTAAGAATCGCAACACGCAAGAGCGCGTTGGCCTTGTGGCAGGCAAACCATGTGCAGGACCTGTTAATAGAATCTCATCCTGGCATTGAAATTGAACTGGTAAAAATTGTTACCCAGGGTGACCGTATCCTTGACCGGCCGTTAGCAGAGATTGGCGGAAAAGGCTTGTTTCTGAAAGAACTGGAACGTGCGATGCTGGATGGGGAAGCCGATTTGGCCGTGCACTCCATGAAAGACGTGCCAGCTGAGATGGCAGAGGGCCTGGTACTTGATGCGGTTTTGCCCAGAGCCAATCCCTATGACGCACTGGTGAGCCGAAATGGTCAGTTGTTGGGCGATCTGCCCGCTGGCAGCCGTATTGGCACCTCGAGCTTGCGTCGCAAGTCACAGTTGCTGGCATTAAGGCCTGACCTTGAAGTCGACGATCTGCGCGGTAACGTCGATACGCGGCTGAGAAAGCTGGATGAAGGGCAATATGATGCGATTATCCTGGCCTGCGCTGGCTTGCAGCGTCTCGGCCTTGGGGAACGAATTACTGAAACACTCCAGATGCCCGACTGGTTGCCTGCATCAACACAGGGCATCATCGGTCTGCAGTGCAGGCAGGATGATAGTGAAACGCGCTCATTAATCGAACCACTGGCTGATTCAGACACGATGGTCGTGGCCAGTGCGGAAAGGGCAGTTGCCCGGGTTCTGGAAGCCACTTGCCAGGTACCGTTGGCAGCTCATGCGGTATTGATGAGCGGTACGGTTCACCTGAAATCAATCGTCAGTTCGATAGACGGCAAGGAGGCGATCCGGGCTTCGGGAGAATCGCCGGCTTCAGATGCCGTTGCCCTGGGCGAGCGGGTGGCCGCGGATCTTCTGAGCAATGGTGCCGGAAAAATTATTGCAGGTCTGTAAGGATAATCAGGCCTGAAGCCTGAATTTATGACACACGTTCTTATCACACGCCCATATGATGCATCGCAGCAACTGGCTGATCAGCTTGTTGCCCGGGGTTTGTCTCCCGTTGTCATACCGTTCTATACCTTCAAGGCACGCGATCCGGATATTGATATAGGCTCGGTCTGGTCTGCAAGTAGTTCACGTAAGCTGGCGGTTTTCACCAGCCCGCGTGCAGTCGAATTCGGACTTCCTGTTATTCTCCGCCAGCATCTTATCGATGACCTGGAGATCGCGGTTGTTGGCTCAGCCACACGGGCATGTCTTGAAACTGCCGGCTATGCGGTGCATTTACAAGCGACAACCGGGTTTACCAGTGAAGACCTGCTGCAGATAACAAATCTGGCGGAAAATGCTGGTGTGGCTATCGTTTTTTGTGCGCCCGGTGGACGGGAAACACTTGTAGAGGGCTTAACCGGTCTGGGCTGGAATACCCTCAAGGCAATGGTCTATGAGCGTGTTCCATTGCAACCGGATTCCGGGAATATTGATCGTTTGCGCGATTCCGATGATTTAATCAGTGTCTGGACCAGTATTTCGGCACTGAAACTCGCCGAGGAATACCTGCCGCGGGATCTGTGGGGTAAAATACTTGATTCACCTGCGCTGGTGATCTCCTCTCGCATCCAGCATTATTTGAGTCAACGTGGTGCGAGCAGTGTTGAACTGGCCGATGGTCCGGGAAATCCCGATTTGTTAAAGTCAGTATTACGCCTGACGCAACAGCAAACGGCTGGTTGATACCGATGCAGGACCTTTAACAGGTGCCAAACCGGGCGGATTTAGTTAGCATCAGCAGCTAACAACCTGGCAAAACAAATTCAGACTTCAGGATGGAAAGAGAACAATTGAACGAAGAAATTGATAGCTTGACGACTGACCCGGTGGACAGACTCCTGAAGGAGAAGAAACCTGCTTCGTCCGGAACGGCCATAGCGATATTGGCATTATTGGTGGCTATGGCCGCAGTCAGTGCATCCGCCTGGCAATGGTGGCAAACCCGTCAAACGGACCCGGCCGAGGCCAATCATAAAGAGACATTGTCACAACTGCAGGAATCCCAGCAGCAACTTGCCAAATCAGTCGCCTCTTTTGAAGAGCGCCTGGGTGCGACACAACCTGCCATTGATCCGAATGAGCAATTACGCAGGGATGAGCGCCTCAAGACCGTTGAGAATCAACTGGCAGGTTTGCAGGGTCAGACAGGTGAAGACCAGGCTTCAATCAGTGCAGTACAGGGTAGTGTTCGCTCACTGGAACAGCGTCTCTCGGCAACAGAGTCAGGTCTTGTCACGGTTGCTGCTGCCAGTCAAAACAGCAGTGTGGCCCTGGATATCGCAGAAATAGATTTTCTGTTACGAGCCTCAAGTGAACGATTACAGTTATTTGCGGACCCGGTCGCGGCTGATCTCGCATTGCAGGCAGCAGATGTTCAAATTGAGGCACTGGATGACCCGATGTTCCTGAGTGTGCGCCAGCGCATTGCTGCGGCGCGGCAGGCTCTGGCACAGGTACCTGAAATTGACCACGTGCAACTCACGTCACAGATTAATGATTTGCAGTCCAAGGTCTCCGGTTTGCCATTTCGGGGTGAAGCCACGGCACAGCCTGAGACCGAATTACCGGATGATGCGGGTTGGTGGCAGAGTTTCAAACACACCTTGTCTTCACTGGTAACTGTAAGACGCAGGGTTCCGGAAGATCAGTCCCTGTTAAGTCTTGATGACAAGGATTACCTGCGCCAGGGGCTGTGGTTACAGTTTGAGTCTGTGCGACTGGCAGTGATGCGAAATGACAGCAGTGTTTATAACGGATCACTTGACAGGGTTAATTCCACAGTAGAAAAGTTTTTCGAGAACGGCTCATCCCAGGTGCAGGCACTGTTGCTTGGAGTTGCGGCATTGAAGCAGGTCGATATCGCACCTGAAATGCCGGACATCAGCGGTCCATGGACACAGCTACGCCAGTTGCGGGATAGCCGCAGACTGTTGCAGTCCGCAACACCCGTTGAAATCGTGGAACCTGAAGAAAGCATGGAACCTGAAGAAAGCATGGAACCTGAAGAATGAAACGCAGTTTTCTTCTGTTGTTGATATTGGCGCTGTTGTTGCTGGCGAGTGCACTGGCACCATTGCTCAAATCCGATCCGGGTCATGTACTAATCAATGTTGGTAGCTGGACGATTGAAACCAGCGTCCTGGTCCTGGTTTCTGCCCTGCTTATATTATGGTTTGCGGTACAGATGGCCGTCTGGATCTGGCGTATGCCGGTTGAGGCTGCACATAAGATGCGTGAACAACGTGCCTTCAATCAACTCGAAAAGGGTCTGCTTGCACTGACGGAAGGGGATTGGAGAACGGCAGAAAAGGCATTGGAGAAATCCGCCAGCAAGCAGGGAAAAACCACGGCACATTACCTGGCAGCGGCACAGGCAGCGGATAGTCAGGATGCCGATGACCGACGCGAATACTATCTTGAGCAGGCTGACAGTGGCGGCTCAAAAAAACGTTTCCTCGTTGAGTTGACAAGGGCGCGTATGTTGCTGGCCAATGGCAGTAGAGCCGCTGCGCTGCCTATCCTGCAGGATCTGTATAAACGCCGTCGCAAGCATCCACAGGTACTTGAACTATTGTCCCGTTGCTACAGAGAACTGGGTGACTGGGATCAGTTACAGGGCTTACTACCTGCATTGCGTAAGGCCGGGGTGCTGGATGAAGAGCAATCACAACAGTGGGAGGAAGAGGTCGCGGTTAACAAGCTGCGCTCGGTTTCAACAACTGAAGAGTTGCAGTCCTCATGGAAGAAATTACCTCGTGCCATGCGCCAGCATGCACCGGTTGTCGAGGCGTTCGCCCTCGGTGCGGCCAAGCTGAAACGAGCCGACCTTGCTGAGCCGGTAATCGTTACAAGTCTGAAACATGAATGGAATCCAACGCTGGTTTTACGTTATGGCGATCCAGCTGCTGATGACAGGATCAAGCGCCTGAAACAATGTGAGAAATGGTTGCAAAAACACCCCGAAGACGCCGGACTGTACCTGGCACTGGGACGCTTGTGCGCCGGAGAATCACTGTGGGGCAAAGCGCGTGAGTACATGGTGAAAAGTCTCGAACTGGAGCCAAGCAGCCTTGGTTATGATGCCTTTGGTCAGCTACTCGAACGCCAGGGTGAACTGGAGCCCGCAATGGCGTGTTTTCGAAATGCACTGCGCATGAATCAGGGCCAGGAGCCAAAACCACTGCCGACAGGTTTAGCGCGACTCACTTCAACCTGATGTTGATAAACGCGGTGACTTTGAACGCATTCCGTTGGATTCAGCTTAAACACGGGGCTTGAGCAACAAATGACTGATAAAGACTTTTCACAAACGGCCTTTCTCAAGTTTCTCAGAGAGAGCGCCGTTTCCGGGGTTACCAGTCCGGCGACAGCGCGATCGCGTAAACTTGCGGCGGAACACTTGCTGATTCAGCTGAAACCGCATGAGCGTGCCGATTTGCGCTTACTGGATGTTGATGAATTGTGTTCACGGTTTCATAAGCTGCAGGGCTCGACCATCCGTCCGGAAAACATTCAGCTCTACAACGAGCGTCTTTGTAGCGCCTTGAAAGATTTCATATCCTGGACTTTGGATCCGGCCGGTTTTCAGTCGGTGGAGGGAGAAAAGCCGGATGCAGTCCTGGTAGCTGCCCGTGATGATGCAGGGCAGGCACAGGCCCGTGAGGAACTTGCGCTCAACCCGCCTCGCAGCCCTCATGAGATCTTTCCCGTACCCATTAGGGAAGACCTGGTGGTTTATCTGCAAAACATTCCCCTGGATATGACGCAGGACGAAGCCCGCAAGATTGCTGCCGTGGTTCAAGCCCTGGCGTTGCCTGAAAAGGATCAATGAGTTGAAACGGTTATTAGTACTGGCGCCGTTGATTCTGTTTGGTATTGCCGGGTCTTTATTGCTGTTCTTTTTCCTCAGAGCCGGTACTGAAGGGGCATTTCAAAATAACCTGTTGCCCGAATTGATCGGGTTCTGTCTTGAGGGTTTTTTTCTGGTTGGCTTATTTTCGTTAATTCAGCTTCGGCTCGAAAGAGAGCGAAAGAACGAATTGCGATTGAGCCTGCGTGGGGCGCTACGGGAAATATTGAGTCATATGGATCTCGCGCTTCTTGAGGAAAATGCTGAACCCGCAGACTCTCAATCATTGGATGAAGACCCGAAACTGGTAAGGGCTCTGTTTGCAAAGTTGCACAAAAGCGACCTTGATATCAGGAGCTTGCTCAACATCAAGGAAGCAGCATCACGTAATATCAATACGATGCATGATCTCATTCCGGTGGCAGCCCAGCTTAGCGCAGATCATATGCGCTGGTGGTTGGCGCTTGCTGAAAGTGTGCGAAGGTTATCGGAGGCTACAGACAAGCCTGGTGTTGATTTTGCCGCACAAAAATTTCTGATGAATCTCGGTGAGTTCGATATGTTGTCGCTCTAGGCGGTTTCCAGCCCTGCGCGATATGGGAGTCTAGTGAGACTTAGCCAGTACCCTGATTGGTACATCCAGCCCGAATTCAAACGAATCAAAAAATATCCGCCGTTTTTCAGCGCCATTTTCCAAAAAGGCGCTGCGGCTTGCATCAATCATTGCCGGCGGGCCGCTCATGTAAATATCGAAACCGGAAACATCCTCATACTGCTGTAACACGGCTTGATGAACAAAGCCGTTAAAGCTGCCCGAGGCTTCAGCATCTGCTGTTTCAATCAAGGCGGTGGAATACTGAATATGCTCATGTTGTTCCGCCCACTCTTTGGCCTGCTCGTGCATGTAGAGATCGGCAAGGCTGTTTGCTCCCCAGAACAGGTGGAGCGGGCGTTTATCATTTTGGGCCAACAGATCTTCGAGCATTGATTTCAGGGGAGCGAAGCCCGTGCCGCCGCCCATTAATATCATCGGGCGATCGAGTCTGTCATTGCGGACAAAGAAGGTGCCCAGCGGTGCTTCGAGACGCAAAATATCGCGTTCCTTTAGCTCGTCAAAAACCCAGCCGGTGAAACCGCCTCCATCGACATGGCGGATATGCAGCTCAATCTCGTCTTCGGATTGCGGTGGACTGGCGATGGAAAATGCCCGCCGTTTGCCGTCGGGCAGTAGTATTTCCAGGTATTGCCCGGCCAGAAACTGCAGTCGCTGAGCATTGGGCAGCTTGATTTTTATGCACATGACATCGGGTGCAAGCAGTGTTTTTTTAGTCACACGTGCCGGCATTTTCCGGATATGAATATCCCGTACAGCCTCTATTTCACGGGCGCGGATAACCAGGTCGCCAATTGGCTCGGCCTGGCAAAACAGAGCCTGGCCCTCACCAATTTCTTCGCGGCTCAATGCCAATGGCGGATGGAAGGGGTAGTGAACTTCACCCGATTCCAGGTGGCCTTTACAACTGCCGCAGGTGCCGTTTTTGCAACTGTAAGGCAGCATCACGCCCTGACGCAGCGCCGCATTCAATACTGATTCACCCTCATTGACGGTGAAAATCGCACCGCTATTGATATTTTTGACCTGATATTGCTTCATAACACCTGTTGACCGAATGACTCATGGGAACTAAAAATAGCAGCGGCGCATTGTCGCCGATGTGGTAACCTTTGCGCCACTTTTCTAACAGTTCGGAGCTGTTTAGACCGGATAATGATATCAACATTTACTTCAATTCTGCGGTTTATCTTCCGATCTCTGTTGCTCATCGGTTTTCTACTGTTCTTTCTGGCACCATCATTGATGCGGGTAAACTATTACCGACGGCTGGGAACGGCGGAGGGCTCACGCAAAGCGGACAGGGCTGGCGTCAGGCTGTCAAATAAGCTGGCATGGTTATTTGGACTCAGGGTACAGGTTAGCGGTCAAGCGCAGGACGGGCC
>Ga0224504_10001236_pt1 | contig 11424 bp, 12 predicted proteins | sample SF_Oct11_sed_USG_3_FD_170160 | JGI IMG/M metagenome (GOLD analysis project Ga0224504, IMG submission 170160) | Sediment microbial communities from San Francisco Bay, California, United States - SF_Oct11_sed_USGS_24 | ecosystem: Environmental > Aquatic > Marine > Sediment | place: USA... | reverse complement strand
TGCCTGAAATCTTTGAGATCTTGCGGTTGCAACATCTCGCAATCGTCACTCACCATCTGCGCGATATCCACGGGGTAGTATCGGCAGTCGCCCGGCCGGTCGAAATAGATACTGCAAGTGTATTTGGTGTCTCCGGGCAACTTTTCCAACCATGGGCAACGATCCAGAATTTCACCGGTTTCCGGGTTCGCCCAGATTTTTCCGTCACGGACGTAACGGGCAATATCGGGCCTGGCAGTTTCCCACCAGTCAATCTCCTCAGGTGAAGCCGACAGACCGCCTCCCCCACCGTAGTTAATGCAACACTTGCCGCACTGGTTGCAATCTCTCAACGCATCGATTCCCCGGCCCCAAACTGCCGCCAGCCCTCAAATTAGCCACGATTGTCGCACACCTCCCGGACCACTGCGGCGTGCCAGTGACGGCTACAGATCTGGGAGCCAGTTCTCCCCAAGCCGATACTCAACCTGTTCACCAGCTACCGGACAGTGAAATGCCAACAGGTACGCAGTCAGTTGCAGGTCTACGCCGTCTGTCGCACCGGCACCGTACAAGCGATCGCCTAAAATCGGGTACCCCAGGTCTGCCAGGTGGCGCCGAATCTGGTGTTTACGCCCGGTCTCAATGGTCACATCGACAAGTGATCGGCTCCTGTCATCACTGGTTTGCAGCCAGGAAATCTCGCTGACCGATTCTCTGTCGCCGATGGGAAGCTCGACCCGAACCGGGTTGGGCTGCCCGGAAAAGTCACCCGCGACAACTGCCCGATAGCGTTTTTCCATTTTGCGATCACGAAACAGCGCCGACAGTATGGCCGCAATGCTCCTGGAATGAGCAACCAGTATGAGTCCATTGGCAGCCCGGTCGAGGCGATGGACGGTAAAGGCAGGACGCTCAGGGCGCAGGTGTCTCTCGGCCCAACGCACGACAGTGCAGTGATCACCCCACTTCGAGCCCTGAGATCGCAATCCACAGGGTTTGCGCCATACTGAGTATGCTGCAACATCGGCTATCAGCGCCGGTTCCGGAGGAATCTCCGCCAGTATCCCGGCGTCATAATAAAGATGGACCTCATCACCCACACTCAACGCCCGCTTCACGCGCCGCAGACGACGCGTGTTGCGACCCCGGGTCACCCAGACAGCGCCTTGGGACATGGCAAGTTTGATGCGCTGTTTCGAGAGCCCGGTGGCCTCATGCAGCACATCGACCGCACTGTCGTCCGGTGATTCGATCACCACATGCACTTCAGCGTGGTCTGTCGCGCCGCTCACTAATCGGTGTCTTTAGGCCGGTAGATCTTCTTCAGCGTTGATGACTCGAATAACAGTGCCGAACAGGCCGTGATGAGCGCAACGATACCGAGGATGACGAGCATACGCGTGAAGGGCTGGCCTTGAGCCGCACGCATTTGAACCAGCATGTAAGTCGTGTGCGCCCACTCGAGCGCGCCGAGAACGAGCACGGCCTGTATCAATCGGGCAACCCACAGTCGACGAATGAAAAGCAGGCCGATCAATATAGCCAATCCGAATACGGCAAGCGAATTGCCATAGCGCATGAAATGGGCACCGAGGACGACAAGGCTCAGCACGATAGGGAAGTAAACCAGTACTTTTTTCATTGCTGCATGATGACAGATGGCTCTGGCGATTTGTATGACTCAGCCAAACCTGCGAAAAGCTCGCTTACACAATCCCCCGTCAATTCGGGATTTTCCCGAATTATGCAGAACTCAATTATGTGCTATCAATAAGGTACCGGAGGTTCGAGTTCGCTCGAACAGGAGGCTTGTCATGAGAACACGAGTTTTACTGGTAATTTTCCTCGCAAGCCTTTTCGCGCTGGGTGGGTGCGATAAGGAGGCCAGGATGTCATCGAAAGGTTTTCGCCTTCCTGATGGCGATGCCGAGGTCGGCCGCGAGGCCTTTCTTCAGTTTCAGTGTCATCAGTGCCATTCGATCCAGGGCATGGAACTACCAGAAATACCGGGGCAGGATCCACCCTACGTCGAACTCGGCGGCAAGGTCACCAAGGTGAAAACCTACGGCGAATTGATCACAGCAATCATCAATCCGTCGCACAGAATCGCTCACGGTTATGCGAAAGAAGTCGTATCGGAAGATGGCGAATCGAATATGTACATTTACAACACGCATATGACTGTCCAGGAGTTGATCGACATCGTGATGTTCCTGCAGCCAGAATACGAAGTTGTCCCGCCGCCAAACCGGTACAGAATGTACCCGATGAACTGAGCCTGTCGCTGCGGATACAAGACCGGGGTCCGCCTGACTCCCCGAGCTACTTGTGCTTAAGCGCCGCGATAGTTCGTCGGGCACGAACGCGGCGGAGGTCATCGAGATTTTGCATGGTCAAGGTGTCTGATGCCCTGACTTTTTCATCCAACTCGGTGCTCAGCGCCGGCACATTCTCGAGCTTCAGCTTGTAGCGTCCAAGAGTAATGATGTCGTTATTTCTAAGGACCGTTTTGTACACGATTTTTGAGTTGACCGTCGTACCGTTAGTGCTGTTCAGGTCAGCCAGGACGATAGCGTTTGGGTACACGTGCAACAGCGCATGAATCTTGCTCACGTAACCATCCTCGACCACGATGTCCGCGAGTTCACTGCGCCCAATCACATACTGCCGCTCGGTCAGTTCATGTTCCGAAATTACCACTCCATCACGCGTGACGATGACTTTCGGCGCTGCCCTTGTCGATTGTTTTTCAATCTTGGCCTCGAGCATTTCTTTGGCGCACTCATTCAACCTGCCGGGCCAGCCGCACGATGTTTCCCGCAGTCGCTCACAAGAGTCGACCGAAAAAACCTTTTCTGCACGTTCACCACCAGCCGCAATAAGCTTCGTGCGAAGGTAGATCATGGTCTCATGTGAGGTTAGCGGATTCAGCGAATACGTCGATGGGTTGCGCCGTGAAAGATTGCTCATGCTGTTGTCACGCAACATGCCTGCAAGCCGCGCTTTGCCGGTGAGAACGATGCGCAGCGAATACTTGCCACGCACGTCCAGCGCTGCAAGCCAGTTAAGAAGACGCAAGGCACTCGCAGACGCCCTGTCGGCGTTATCAACAATCAGTATCGGCGATACGCCGCAACGCGCCTGCTGGGCCAAGAAATTGCTCAGCGACTGGAGAAGCTGATCATCTTCACCGATGCTGGTTGGCAAATCGAATTGCGTACGCAGATCGGATAGAAGACGTCTCGGCGCCAGGTGCACGCCGTCAACGAAGGCAACCGCCGCATCACGTGCAGACCAGGTGGACTGCTCCCTGACGATCGTAGTCTTACCCGAGCCCTGCGGGCCCTGCAATAACGCGACACCGTTCGACTGCGCCAGTGCTTCAGCCAGAAACCGCAACGCGTCCTGATGCGATTGGTAGGCAACAATCAAACTGCTATCGGCGTTTTTCCCAAACGCCTTACCGACTATGGATGACTCATTTGTTCGCATGGTCACTTCTTTTTATTGTCGTGGCCTCCATTATTACGCTTGCGCGCAGCCTCGCGTGGCCGAGATTCCATAATACCGCTGAAATTCGTCTTTTTCTCGGGGCATGAAGGCCTTATATTGTAAATACGACGAATTTGAGGATGATACTGTGGCCGGTGGCTTTGCGAAAGACGGTGCCGTTCAGGAGCAGATCGACGCGACGATCGAAGATGCGGTCAAACACGCTCGCGATCAGTTGCCGCGCGGGGAAAGCCTGAAGAACTGTGACGAATGCGATGCACCAATTCCCGAGGCCCGACGCGAAGCCGTACCGGGCGTCAGGCTATGCATTACGTGCCAGTCCGCGCACGACAAGGAAGCCAAGGTTTCCGCCGGCTACAACCGACGTGGCAGCAAGGACAGCCAGCTCAGGTAATCTCTTGGTCCAGCAGTGTTTTCAAGCGCTTAACCTCCGCCTCCAGATAGCTGACTCTTTCCTCCAGATCAGCCACATTAGTCCTGTTCGATGATGGGCTTGCCTTTGCTGACTGAGCTGCGCTCGCGTATGCGTCCATGTCGATCGGCCCGCAAAACAAGTGCATGTACTCGGAGTCTTTCCGGCCTGGCGTGCGCGGCAAGTTGATCAGCATCGGTTCGCCGTCTCGCTCGATCAAACCGTTTACAGCGACAACAACTTCGTTGTTGTCGGCGAACGAATGCAGGCGACCACTGCGCGCTCGCAACTCCCCAGGTGTCTGTGGCCCTCGAAGCAAGAGCAGGCAGACTATTGCCAACTGCCCCGGATCGAATTGCTGCTCGCTGTACCGGGTATTGCAGAATCGTTGAGCGTACTTCTCCGTCCGGCTCTTGAAGTTCTCCTCCGTACGCACAAAATGCTTGTTTTCCAGCGTCCGAATTGCGTGCTGAACCTCGCCAGGTTTCAACGACATCACGGGATCGCGCGACGATTTCTGATTACACGCGTTCGTCAGCGCATTTAGCGTCATCGGGTATTGGTCCGGTGTGACGATTGATTTCTCGATCAGGCAACCGATTACCCGGGCCTCGATATCATCCAGTTGTGGTAGCACAGCATATCCCCTGCTCGGCTGCTTTTAGTCGACGAGCTGATTCTGCCAGACAATTGCCCGGAGCGGACCAGTTGGATGAATAATCCTTCTTGCGGGGCGCCTGCTACCTGAGTATCGCGTCAGTCAATATATCGTGGATAACCCGGGTTGCGACCTCGACAAGGAGTATCTTGCCATCGACGACAACGCGCTCGAAGCCGCGTGGCGGTGCGGGCAAGGCAATTACAAGACTGTCGGGCAGATATTGCTTTGCGATACCAGGAGGCAATGGCTTGCCACGCGCGAGGTTTTTGGCGATACCTGGTGGCAAGCTACTGGATTTCTTGCCACGTTTCTTTTGCTGGGTTGCCGATTCATGGTCGCGATACCAGGTCGCGATGATGCTGACTTCGTCCCTGGAGAACTTGACGCCAGCTGTGAAGTCCGCAGCAGCCGACGAATAAAGGCCAAGCGTGCTTACCAGGGAAAATAATGCGATGAAGAATGTCCGGTTCATGGGCCTGCCCCATTCACGAATGAAGACACCAATCTAGTGATGCAGGCCGACGAAAACTGTTAAGCGAGTCACATCGCAAAGACGGCGTTACCTTATGTAATGCCGCCCTCTACTGCTTGCTGCGATAAACCCCGAAATAGACATACGGCTCGCTCGCCTTCTGCCCGGGTTGGACGGGATCCGGGATCATGTGTCTGATCGGCCTGATACTCTTCAGGTACGCGACAATTGCGTCGACATCATCGCTAGTCAGCTTTGCGTAACCCTGCCACGGCATCGCAGCGATGCGGCGGCTTCCGTGACGACCAATGCCAGCGCTGAGTGCATCAGCTACCTGGTTATCGCTCCATAAGCCGATGCCTGTTTCTTCATCGGGCGTAATATTCGGCGGGTACACGACACCTGGCCGTTCAACGCCAAGCGGACTTTCCCACGCGATGCCTGTCTGCGACCCTGCCAAAAGACTGTTCAAGTCCGGTGCCCCGTCAAACGCGCCGTTCGTGTGACAGACACCGCAACCCAGCAACTCAACCAGGTATTCACCACGATCTATCGCGTCACGATCTATCGCGCTATAGCGCCCGGGCTCCGGCCCCGGTGCATCGATGACCGTCGTAATGTTCAGCTGTTCATAATCCTTGAGCGGGTCGTATGGCTGCTCGCCGGCACAGCTCAACAAAGCTAAAGCCGTGAACATCACAACTGCATGGATCCTAATTCGATTCATGTCTGACTCAAGAGCTCCTGATAGACAGACAAGGTCTGTTCGACCGTTTTGCTGGTGTGAAAGTCCCGCTGTATGCGCTGCCGTGCCTCCGTACCCATACGTCTGCAACTATCCCGGTCAGCGTACAACTGCGAGATTGCGTCGGCAATCGCACACGAGGAGCCCGGTTCGATAATCAAGCCCGATTTGCCCTGCTCGATCAGCTCGGGGCTGCCCCCCGAGTCGGTGACGATCGGCGTCACGCCATAAACCATCCCTTCGATTATGGCTTTTGGCAAGCCCTCGCGTTTCAGCGCGGGCAGAATGCAGGCATCACAGGCCGCCAGGACCTGGGGGGCGTCGCTACGAAATCCAGCAAGGTGAATGCGGTCCTTTGCCGGGCTCTCCGCAATGCTCTGCATTGTCTTCTTGCCGTCGATGTTGCCGATCAACAGGAAATGGATCTTGGCGTCGTCCGGTAGTAACTTCGCCGCATCTATGAGGTAAGGCAGGCCCTTGCGAGGCCGCTCGTTCGCCGTGCAACCAACCACGAACGCATCCTCCGGCAGGCCGAGTTCCGAACGCGGAATGGCCGGCGCCTGGTACCAACCCAGGTCATGCCCCTTGTATATGGTAATCGCCTTGTCCGGCGGAAACCGCCACCATAGAAATCTCATATTCACGAGGTAGCGGCGAATTGCATCAGCAACACAAATGATCTTGTCGACCCGGGGATGCAGGTAGGTCGTCCACGACGCAGGGTCGAAAACAGAAACATTGGCTTCGATGCCACGATAGGCAATAAACCTGGCCGGTAGGCCCTTGCTGGCGCGCAGACCGTTGGCAACGGCCTTGTTGTTGAACGCGTGCAGAATGTCGAAATGACCTTCGACCAGGCGTTGACGAATTACTGCCGCACCAGCCTTGTCCAGGCGACCGCTCAAATTTAACGTATGTACCGTGACGCCCGCGTCGATCAGTCTTTGCCGGTGTGGCGCATCGTCAGGACACATGACCTCGACATGCACTCCCGCATCCAGCAGGCCAATGAACATCTGCGTTTCGGGAAGATCGCTATGTGCGGTAACGGCCAGCACTCTCATTGGAATATACTCAGTTCTTTCGAGCGACGGAAAAAGACATGTTGGATCAGATCAGCGTGGTCATCATCACGCGGAATGCCGCGGCAACATTAGCGGATACGCTGGAATCGACTCGCAGTTTTGCCGAGGTCGTAGTTTACGACAACGGTTCTAACGACGCGACAATGCAGATTGCCCAGGCCCATGCGAACGTTTCGCTTCACCAGGGTGATTTCATGGGTTTTGGACCCACAAAAAATCACGCAGTGTCGCTCGCCCGGCATGACTGGGTACTGTCGCTGGATGCCGATGAAGAAGTTTCGTCGGAATTAAAGCAGTTTCTCGGACAATGGAAGCCAGGAAGTGATGACTGCGTAGGCGTCATTCGTCGTGACAACTACATGATGGGCAAACTTGTCGATAAGGGCGGCTGGGGCGCTGACTGGCTGGTTCGCCTGTTCAACCGCAATGTGCATCGATTTAATGACAATGCCGTCCACGAGTCGGTGCAATTATCGGCCAAGACCGTGCAGGAAAAAATCCCGCTTCCGATCAGGCACAACGCAGTTCAGCACCTGGGGCAGTTCCTGCAGAAGATCGACCAGTATTCGGAAATTCGTCGCCAAACCAGTAGCAAGACCATGCACCCGGCTCTTATCGCCCTACGGAGCTTTTTTGCGTTTTTCCGCAGCTACATCATCAAAGGCGGCGTACTGGCAGGTTGGCGTGGACTGGTGATTGCCTGGAGCGATTCCAACGGCGTTTTCTTCAAATACATGAAGGTATATGCGGACCACCATCACTGAAAGCCCTCCCACGAGGGCGTATAATTGAGAATGTGTCAAAACGTAATTCATCGGATGAAACCGTGATCAGAACATTCATTAAATTCCTGCCAGTATCTATCCTCCTCGCCACGCTTGCCGCTTGCGGCGGTGGTGGTGGCGGCGGTGACGGCGGCGACACTAACCCTAACCCACCACCCGATACGGGCTGGCAGCCGGGCGTATTCCTGGATGAGTCGACCTATGCGCTCCGCTGCGCGACGCCGGGCAACAGCATCAATATCTTTGCGGACGGCTGCCCCTCCGTACAGGATGTCCAGGGCACGGTGCTCGACGAGAACAACTTCCTGCGCTCCTTTAGCAACCGTACCTACCTTTGGTACGACGAGATTGTCGATCGCGATCCCAGCCTGTATGCCGACCCGCTCGAATACTTCGATCTGTTGAAGACAACGGCGTTGTCGCCGACGGGCGCACCCACAGCCAAGTTCCATTTCACCCAGGACTCACAAGCGTATTGTCAGCTTGCGCAGGGCGGCGTGTCGGCGGGCTACGGTGCTACCTGGTCGATCATTGCCGCAAGTCCGCCTCGCCAGATTATCGTCGCCTATACCGAGCCGAATACGCCGGCAACGGCGAATGGAATACTGCGAGGAGCCGAGATCCTCGAGGTCGACGGAGTCGCTGTTGTTGACGGAAGTGCTGACGCCCTGAACGCCGGCCTGTTTCCGTCAGAACTCGGTGAGTCCCATACTTTCACCGTTCTTGATCCCGGCAGCGCAGTTCCAAGGCCCGTCACCATGACTTCGCAGGAAATTACGCTGGCAATGGTACAGAACACGCAAGTGATCAACACGCCGACGGGCGACGTTGGCTACATGACCTTCAACCTGCATCGCGCGCCGGCCGAACAGGAACTTATTGAAGCGATCAACACGCTGCAAGGCGTTGACGACCTGGTGCTCGATATCCGCTACAACCGTGGCGGCTTCCTCGCGATTGCCAGCCAGGTGGCCTTCATGATTGCCGGCGATGCGACACTTGGCCGCACGTTCGAAACCCTGCAGTTCAATGACAAGTACCCGATAACAGACCCGATTACCGGGCAGCCTATTGAGCCGGTGCCGTTCTACGATGAGACCCTTGGCTTCTCGGTGCCCGCCGGTGAGCCTTTGCCGACGCTCAACCTCTCACGCGTGTTCGTGCTAACCGGATCAAATACAGCGTCGGCCAGCGAGGCCATCATGAACGGGCTCCGCGGCATTGGTGTCGAGTTGATTCAGATCGGTGCCACAACGCGCGGCAAACCGTACGGTTGGTATGCGCAGGAAAACTGCGGCACGACGTATTCCACTATCCAGTTCCGCGGTGTCAATGACGCTAACTATGGCGACTACACCGATGGCTTCACACCGTCGGCTGTCGATGACGGCGAGGCGAATGTCCTCGGCTGCCAGGTAGCCGATGACCTCTCGCAGCAGCTCGGAAACCCGGCTGAGAACCGGCTGGAAGTCGCGCTGGCCTACCAGGCCGGCCAGGGATGTATCACGCCGGCAGGCGTCGCGTCAGGTGACGTGGCAGGCAAGGCGCGCATTGAGCTCAACACAACCGACGGCTACATTCACCGTTCATTCTTTGATTCGAACCGCATCCTGGGGCGACCCTGATATGAAAATCGTTAGAGCATTACTCGGCACATTGCTATGGTTCACGCTGACGGGCTGCCAGACCGTCGATACCGATCTTGATCAGCCGGCGCGCATTGTGAATGCCGATGCCGATAGCCGCGCGGCGCTGCAGGCGGCGGTCAACGAGGCGCTGGGCAACGACGTCTTGCTGGCGGAGGACGCCCTGACAGATGGCAGCCTGCTGACGATCGAGCGCTGGCCAGCGGGCACGATGGAAAATCCCGTGCCACAGGGGCGTATTCTCGAAAAACCGATTCAGTTTCGCCTGGTTATCAATGACTCAGACTGCATTCTGATCGACCAGCGGAACGCGTCTCGCCATGTTCTGCAAGACACGGAGTGCGCGGCTGAATAGAAGTCGCCGTTTTGGGACTTCGCCATCATGCCAATGACGGCGCGCTAGGCCGGCTGTATCTGATGCACGTGCACGTCCCGTTGCGGGAACGGGATCGAAATCCCCTCTTCGTCGAAACGTTTCTTGACGATCTCCATGAGATCCCAGTAAGTATCCCAGTAGTCTTCGGTACGCACCCAGGGGCGGCAGAGAATATCCACAGATGACTCACCGAGCGCAGCTACCCGAATGTTGACTTCCGGGCTTTTCAGGCAGGCGGCGTGACTCTCGACAACCTCCTGCAAGACGGACTTCGCTTTGTCGATGTCGTCGCTGTAGGAAATGCCGAAGGTCAGGTCGACGCGGCGCGTCTTCTGAGCTGTTAGATTGGTGATCACCTGTTGCCAGATGAGATTGTTCGGCACAACGATGACCTGGTTATCAAACGTCTTGAAAGTCGTATTAACGAGGCTCATTCGATCGACCTTACCGGTGATACCGCCTGCATCGACAAAATCACCGACATCGAACGGCCGGTAAAACAGGATCATGAGCCCCGACGCAAAGTTCGAGAGCGTATCCTGCAACGCGAATCCCAGGATGAATCCGGCGATACCAAGGCCAGCGAGCAAGGGTCCGACCGATATGCCGAGCTGAGAGAGGGCGAACAACAGACCGATGAAGAGCACCAGGTTTCTGGCTGTTGCGACGATCATGTCCTTCAGCAAGTGAGAGAGCTTCACCTTGGACGACTGCATCGCCCGAATCATCGCCTTCTTGACAAGCTTGGACAGGTAGACGAATGCGATCAATACGAGGATAACGATCAGTATCCGAAATACGACGCGCGGCCCCTCGCTCTTTGTGTACTCGACAGCGGCCTTGCTCCAGTCACCCACGAGTCCGGCCACCAGTCCCACATCGAGCACATCAGTCGTCAGCTCGCCCGTCGCCCTCAACAATTGCTGCCGATATTGACGTGTCTCGAGTCCCAGCCTGTTCATAAGGTTCACGACACTCTGCAACGCCTGTGATGCGACTACGGTCCGTGCTTGTGCGGCATTCAGCCGCTGCGGCAAGTCGGTGTCCGTGGGCATCGTTGCTACAGCACTTTTCAATATCACCACGGCATCCAGGGAAATCTTCAGGAATACCGAGCGATTGGCCGAAGAGTTACTGAGTTCCTGTTCCAGTTGGAGCCGCAAGTCCGATTCATCAACGCCAATGCCTTCGACAAGTTCCAAGTAGTCCAGGAGGGCTGCATAGACACCGTCAAGATCCGTTACGATTTTCAACAGCTGCTGATCCGCAACGACAACATCCGCTGGCGCCATGTCGTCCCGAGGAAATACGACTTGCGCCTCGGCTCGCTCCATGATTTCTTTGCCGACCGAGGGCACATGATTCAGCTCGCTGAGGATTGGATCGAGAAACCTTGAAACATCTTTTCCGGCCTCAAGTTGCTCGACCACTGCGTCAGCGAGTTCGATCGTCGATCTAAACCATTGGCCAAGAGCGACATCGAGCCTCGCGGTGATGACCTGAGCCTGCAGACCCTCCGTGCCAAGCAACTGCGACTCGATGCGTTCCGCATCCTTGCGCATGACAACCACCAGGGCAAGCCGCTCATCGAAATCAGCCGCAACCTCCGGCGCCAGGGGCTCTGCTACCGGCGGAGCATCTGTTTCCGCGGCAGGGTCCATCGCGTCCGCACTTGTCTCCGTGGCAGGGTCCAGATCGCCTGGACCTGTCTCTTGTGACCACAGGGTTGGCGACGCCGACAAGAGCA
>Ga0224504_10001235_pt1 | contig 11434 bp, 9 predicted proteins | sample SF_Oct11_sed_USG_3_FD_170160 | JGI IMG/M metagenome (GOLD analysis project Ga0224504, IMG submission 170160) | Sediment microbial communities from San Francisco Bay, California, United States - SF_Oct11_sed_USGS_24 | ecosystem: Environmental > Aquatic > Marine > Sediment | place: USA: California... | reverse complement strand
GTCCCGAAACAATTCAGCTAGCGGTTTTGATCGACCGTGGTCACCGTGAGCTGCCGATTCGGGCTGATTACGTTGGCCGTAACGTGCCAACCGCGCGAGAAGAGGATGTCACCGTGGTTTTTGACGAGCAACATCCGACCCAGGTTCTGCTGTTAAAATAATTGACTACTGATTTGGTGGAAGGAGAATGCGCAGTTTACGCGCAGCCGCCTGATCGGACTTAATCTTTAAGGGAGGAGAGGTATGTCATTCAAGCACAAGCATATTCTCGGTATTGAGCATCTGTCGAAAGAGGACATTACGTTGATTCTCGATACCGGCGACGCTTTCAAAGAGGTCAACTCGCGCGACATCAAAAAAGTGCCGACCTTGCGTGGTAAAACCATTATCAACGCCTTCTTTGAGGCCAGCACCCGCACCCGACTTTCTTTTGAGATTGCTGGCAAACGCCTCTCTGCTGATACGGTTAATATCTCCGGCTCCACCTCTTCGGTAGTCAAAGGGGAAACGCTAGAAGATACGGCGAAGAATATCGAGGCGATGGCCCCGGATATTATCGTGATTCGTCACGGCCACTCCGGCTCGTCACAATATTTGGCCGAGCGGGTAGGTTGCTCCATCGTTAACGCTGGTGATGGCGCTCATGAGCATCCCAGTCAGGCTTTGCTTGATCTGATGACCATACGTGAGCATAAGGGGAGCATCGAAGGTCTGGAGGTGGCTATCGTTGGCGATATCACTCACAGCCGGGTGGTGCGCTCCAATATTTATGCACTGTCGAAGATGGGGGCCAATGTCCGCCTTTGCGGCCCAGGCACCATGCTGCCCGTTGGCATCGAAAAGCTTGGCAATGTCACCGTTTGCACCGATATGCGCGATGCGATCAAAGATGCCGACGTGGTGATGATGCTGCGTATCCAATTGGAGCGCCAGAGCAAGATCATGCTGCCGAGTCTGCGTGAATACGCCCGCTTCTACGGCTTGAATCCGACCAATATTCAGTTAGCCAAGCCTGACGCCATCGTCATGCATCCTGGGCCGATGAATCGCGGCGTGGAAATCTCTTCGGTAATCGCCGACGGGGTGCAAAATGTCATCCTCGATCAGGTGGAAAATGGTGTGGCGGTGCGGATGGCCTTGCTCTATCTGGTCAGCGGCGTCGAATCGATGCAGACCCAGTGATTCTGGATAAAAGCCAGTAATTTTTGTAAAAATATTAGAGGTGATAATCATGGCGAAAATACTGATTAAAGGTGGGCGGGTCATCAGCCCAGCTCAGAAACTTGATAAAGTCTGCGACGTTTTGATTGAAGATGGCAAGATCGCCGCAATTGGAGCTAAGCTTGACGCCAAAGGCGCCGAGGTAATCGACGCCGCAGGCAAGCTGGTTACGCCCGGTCTGGTGGATATTCATGTGCATCTGCGCGATCCGGGCCTGGAGTACAAGGAAGATATCGTTTCCGGCACCCTCTCGGCAGTAACCGGCGGCTTTACCGCCGTGGCCTGTATGCCCAACACCCAGCCGGTTAACGACAATCACACCGTGATCAGCTATATCCTCAACAAGGCGGAAAAAGAAGGTCATTGTCGGGTTTTCCCTATCTCCAGCATTACCAAGGGGCTGGCGGGCGAGTCGATGACCGAGATGGGCGAGCTGAAAGAGCTTGGCGTCTATGCGGTCTCCGATGACGGCAAGCCGGTGAGCAATCCGCAGTTGATGCGTCGGGCTATGGAGTACGCCAAACCCTTCGCTATGACCATTGTTTCTCACGCGGAGGAGCTTGAGTTGGTCGGCTCTGGAGTGATGAACGACGGCCCGGTGGCCACCGAGCTGGGCTTGAAGGGTATCCCCTGGGTGGCTGAAGATGCCGCCACCGCTCGTGAAGTGATGCTGGCCGAATTTACTGGCTGCCGCCTGCATGTGGCGCACGTCTCCACCAAAGGTTCGATTGAAATCGTGCGTCAGGCCAAGCAGCGTGGCGTTGCTGTTACCTGCGAAGCCACGCCGCACCACTTTATGCTCACCGACGAAGCGGTGCGCGGCTACAACACCAACGCCAAGATGAATCCGCCGCTACGTAGCGCCGAGGATATGGCGGCCGTGCGCGCTGGCATCGCCGACGGCACGGTGGACGCTATCGCTACCGATCACGCGCCGCATCATATCGATGAGAAGAACGTTGAATTCAGTATCGCCATGAACGGCATTGTTGGTCTCGAAACCGCGCTGCCGCTGAGCTTGAAGCTGGTGGAAGAGGGCGTGATTGATCTGCCCAAAGCAGTAGCGCTACTCACCTGTGGCCCGGCTGCTGCGCTCACGTTGCCGGTAGGCGAGTTGGAAGAAGGTCTGCCTGCCGACGTTACGGTGATTGACCCTGACCTTGAGTGGACGGTTGAGGCGCAAAAGCTGGCGAGCAAGAGTAAAAACACCCCCTTTGACGGCTGGAAGATGAAGGGCGCAGCGCTCTACACCATCGTCAACGGACAAATCGCGTATAAGAGAGGTTGAACGAAATGAGAGCAGCTTTAGCCCTGGCAGACGGCAGGGTTTTCTACGGTCGCGCCTTGGGGGCGCAAGGGGAAATTTCCGGCGAGGTGGTCTTTAACACCAGTATGGCCGGTTATCAGGAAATTTTGACCGACCCTTCGTATCGTGGCGAAATCGTCACCATGACTTACCCGTTAATCGGCAACTACGGCGTCAATAAAGAGGACGTGGAGTCGTCTAAGCCGCATCTGGCCGGGTTTATCGTCAAAGAGGCTTGCCCCTTTCCGAGTAACTGGCGTAGCGAAATGTCGCTCGACGCTTACTTGAAGCACAACAACATTATCGGTATAGAGGGCATCGACACCCGCGCTCTGGTGCGGCATATCCGTTACAAAGGCGCCCAGACCGGCATTCTCTCAACTGTCGATCTTGATGCCGAGAGTTTGGTCGCCAAAGCCAAAGCCGCTCCGTCGATTGTTGGCCAAGATCTGGTGCAGGAAGTCACCTGCGACGAGGCTTACGAGTGGACCGAAGGCGTATGGGATCTGGAGCAAGGCTACACAACGGGAAGCGGCGACGGGTTCAAAGTTGTGGCCTACGATTTCGGCATCAAGCGCAATATCTTGCGTAATTTTGTCAGTCGCGGTTGCAACGTTACAGTTGTCCCGGCCACCACTCCGGCTGAAGAGGTGCTGGCGATGAAGCCAGACGGCGTCTTCTTGAGTAACGGCCCCGGCGACCCTGAGCCGATTACCTATGCGCAAGAGAACATCCGCGCCTTGCTCGGTAAGGTTCCTCTCTTCGGCATTTGTCTCGGTCACCAACTGCTCTCCATCGCTCTGGGCGGCAAGACCTACAAGCTTAAATTCGGCCATCGCGGCGGCAACCAGCCGGTGCGGCGCGGCGACGGGCATAACGTGGAGATCACCTCGCAGAATCACGGCTTTGCCGTTGACGCCAAGTCCTTGCCAGCCGATGCCGTTGTCACCCACATCAACCTCAATGACAATACGGTGGAAGGCTTGCAGCACAAGACGTATCCGGCGTATTCGGTGCAGTACCATCCCGAATCCTCGCCAGGGCCGCACGACGCCAACTACCTGTTCGAGCAATTCATCGCGCTGATGAAAGAGCATAGCTAGAGTCGCGTAAACAACATAGTTACCTTACGGGTCGAAACAGATGTTGGCCCATGACACTTAAGTTACGGATATAAAATGCCAAAAAGAACTGATATCAAAAAAATTCTGATCGTTGGCGCCGGACCGATTGTAATCGGTCAGGCCTGCGAGTTCGATTATTCCGGCACTCAGGCCTGCAAGGCGTTGAAGGAGGAGGGCTTTGAAGTGGTCCTGCTCAACTCGAACCCGGCGACGATCATGACCGATCCCGACTTTGCTGATCGCACCTACGTTGAGCCGGTCAATCCCGAATCGCTGGCCAAAATCATCGAAAAGGAGCGCCCCGATGCGCTGCTGCCGACATTGGGCGGACAGACCGCACTCAACTGCGCGGTGGACGTGGCCAAAAACGGCACGCTGGATAAGTTTGGCGTTGAGCTGATTGGCGCCAAGCTCCCGGCGATTGAAAAGGCGGAAGACCGCACCCTGTTCAAGCAGGCGATGGAGAATATCGGCATCGCCGTGCCAAGCTCCGGTCTGGCGCATAACCGCCAGGAGGCGATGGAGATTATCGAGGAGATTGGCTTTCCGGTCATCATTCGCCCATCCTTTACCTTGGGCGGCACCGGCGGCGGTATTGCTTATAACATGGAAGAGTATGAGCAGATCGCCATGTCCGGCATCGACGCCTCGCCCACCGATGAGGTTCTGGTGGAAGAGTCGGTCATCGGCTGGAAAGAGTACGAGCTGGAGGTTATGCGCGACACCGCCGATAACGTGGTGATCATCTGCTCCATCGAAAACCTGGACGCCATGGGCGTGCACACCGGCGATTCAATCACCGTGGCTCCGGCGCAGACCCTTACCGACAAGGAATACCAGATTCTGCGCGACGCCTCGTTGAGGATCATTCGCGAGATCGGCGTCGAGACCGGCGGCTCCAATATCCAGTTCGGCATCAACCCCGACGATGGTCGCCTGGTGGTCATTGAGATGAACCCGCGCGTCTCGCGCTCTTCGGCGTTGGCGTCTAAGGCCACCGGCTTCCCGATTGCTAAGATCGCGGCCAAGCTCTCCGTCGGCTACACCCTTGATGAGATTCCCAACGATATTACCCGCGAGACCTACGCCTCTTTTGAGCCGACCATCGACTATGTGGTCACCAAGATGCCGCGCTTCACCTTTGAGAAGTTCCCGCAGGCTGACGATATGCTGACCACCCAGATGAAGTCGGTGGGCGAAGCCATGTCGATTGGCCGCACCTTCAAAGAGAGCTTGCAAAAGGCGCTACGTTCGCTGGAGATCGGCTCCTGCGGTTTTGAAAGCCGTTTCTTTGATGATTCTGCGGAAGGGGTTCAGTCTCTCGAAGAGTCGCAACGCCGCGAGCTGGAGAGCAAACTGAGAATTCCTAACTGCGAACGCCTCTGGTACTTGGCCGACGCCCTGCGCGCTGGCTTCAGCACGGAAGAAATCTTTGCTCTGACCAAGATCGATCCCTGGTTCATCAACAGCATTGCCCAGATCGTAGCGATGGAACAGCGCCTGATAAAGGCCAAGAGCCTGCTGGAGCAGCCAGAAGGCGAGGTGTTCCGCTCGTTGCTGCGCGAAGCCAAGCAGATGGGCTTTGCCGATATGCGTCTGGCGCGACTGTGGAACGTCCACGAAGACCGGGTGCGCGCTTTACGCTACCGTCTTGATATCCGCCCGGTGTTCAAACGGGTCGATACCTGCGGCGCCGAGTTCGAGGCCTTTACGCCTTACCTCTACTCCAGCTACGAAGAAGAGTGCGAGGCCGAGCCGACAGATCGCAACAAGATTATGATTCTGGGTGGCGGCCCCAACCGCATCGGCCAGGGCATCGAGTTCGACTACTGCTGTGTCCACGGCGTGTTTGCTCTGGAAGAAGATGGCTTTGAAACGATCATGGTCAACTGCAACCCGGAGACCGTCTCCACCGACTATGATACCTCGGATCGTCTCTACTTTGAGCCGCTGACGCTGGAAGATGTGCTGGAGATCGTACATGTTGAGCAACCCAAGGGCGTGATCGTCCAGTTCGGCGGTCAAACACCGCTCAAATTGGCGGTAGCGCTGAAAAAAGCTGGCGTGCCGATCATCGGAACCAGCCCCGATGCTATCGACCGCGCCGAAGACCGCGAGCGCTTTCAGGCGTTGTTGGTCAAGCTGGACTTGAAACAACCGGCCAACGGCATCGCGCGTTCGGTGCCGGAATCGGAGAAGATCGCCGCCCGCGTCGGCTACCCGGTGGTGGTGCGTCCCAGCTATGTGCTGGGTGGACGCGCTATGGAGATCGTCTACGATGTGCAGCAGCTACGCAACTATATGCAGTATGCGGTGGAGGCTTCACCTGATCATCCGATCCTGATCGACAAGTTTTTGGAACAGGCGATTGAGGTGGATGTGGATGCTCTGGCCGATGGCAAAAAGTGTGTCATTGGCGGGATTATGCAGCACATTGAAGAGGCGGGTATCCACTCTGGCGATTCTGCCTGTTCCTTGCCTCCCTATTCGCTGAAAAAGCCGATTCTCGATGAGATCCGCCGCCAAACCAAAGCCTTGGCGCTGGAACTGGGCGTCTCCGGGCTGATGAACATCCAGTTTGCAGTCAAGGGTGATGAGATCTACCTGATCGAAGTAAACCCGCGCGCCAGTCGCACCTCGCCCTTTGTCTCCAAAGCCACCGGCCGTCCCTTGGCCAAACTGGCCGCGCGGATTATGGCGGGTAAAACTCTCGACGAGCTTGGGGTCACAGAAGAGATTGTGCCCGAGCATATCTCGGTCAAGGAATCAGTCTTTCCCTTCTCCAAGTTCCCCGGCGTCGATACTCTGCTTGGGCCAGAGATGAAATCCACCGGTGAAGTCATGGGCATAGACGCCGAATTCGGTAAAGCCTTCGCCAAAGCCCAGATCGGGGCCAACGTGCGGCTGCCGGTAGCAGGGCAGGTCTTTGTCAGCGTCAAAGAAGAAGACAAGCCAGACATCATCATCCCGGTGAAAAAGCTGATCGACGTAGGCTTCGAAGTGGTGGCGACTAGCGGCACTGCGGCCTTCTTAAGCGCCAACGGAATACAGGCCAAACCGATCAACAAGGTTAAGGAAGGACGACCGCACTGTGTTGACGCAATCAAGAATAGTGACGTAACGCTGGTGTTCAATACCACTTTCGGTACTCAGTCGATAATCGACTCCTTTTCCATCCGTCGTAACGCGCTGATGTACAACGTCGCCTACTTTACCACCGTAGCCGGAATCGTCGCCGCCGCTGATGGCATCGTAGCGCTCAAGCGCGAAGGGCTTGACGTCACGCCACTTCAGGAGTATTATCAGGTCGACGGGTAGTTCTTTGCCCGTCCTTGTATATTCATCGAACCAGGTGCATTCGGGCGAGATTTCTCGCCCGAATGCTTTTATTGAGCCGGACAAAAACATCTCATGACCGGCGTGAGGATTAAAGGAAGCGATTGTTATGTCACAAAGAGTACCAATGACTCCAGAAGGACACCAGAGTCTTCAGGAGGAGTTGAAGCACCTGATGCGTGTTGAAAGACCGAAGGTGGTTCAGGATATTGCCGAAGCGCGCGACCACGGTGATCTTTCGGAAAATGCCGAGTACGACGCGGCCAAAGAGCGTCAAGGCTTTATTGAGGGACGTATCTCCGAGATTAACGGCAAGATTGCCCTCGCCGAAGTCATTGACACCTCAGAGTTTGAATCCGACAAGGTTGTGTTCGGCGCTACCGTCAAACTGTTTGATACCGAATCGGATAACGAGGTAACCTATCGCATTGTTGGCCAGGATGAAGCGGATCTCAAGCTGGGAATGATTTCTATCAACAGCCCGGTAGCCAAAGCTTTAATCGGTCACCGTATTGATGACGAAGTGCATATCAGCGTTCCATCAGGCACGCGTGTTTACGAAATTATCGACATCGAATACATCTAAAGGAGTCGTCTCATGGCTAAAGTTAACAAAGATATGACGTTTCACGAAGTGATGCAGATGAGTCCCGAAGTCGCCAAGGTACTCGGTTCCTTCAATCTCGGTTGCGTTGGTTGCATGGGCGCGCAGCATGAAACTCTGGAGCAGGGCGCAATGGCGCACGGTCTTGATGTCAACGACCTGCTGGTGGCCCTGAATAATATCTTCGAAGAATAAGTACGTCAGGGTTCGGGAGTAACTGTTCCCGAACCCTGATTTACACGACTTGCAGGGCAGGGCAGATGACTTCACCAGGCATCGACCGATCCCGTGATCTGCTCGACACCCCGGTTCTAAAGCTGAAGGGTGTGGGTCCGCGCGTCGCAGAAAAACTCTCCCGTCTCAATATTTTCACCGTAGAAGATCTGCTCTACACTCTCCCCCATAGATACGAAGACCGTCGCCAGTTCCGCAAGATAGGGCAGTTACGCGAAGGGATGCATGAGGTCTTTTCCGGCACAATTATTTCCTGTAGCGAATCTGTAACTTCGCGCTCCAGACGCAAACTGTTTGAGGTGATCGTCAGCGACGATTCCGGCCATGTCTCTCTTAAATGGTTTCACTATCGCAAAGATTGGGTGACCAAACGCTTTACAAAAGGGCGACGCGCCGTCTTCTCTGGCGAAGTCAAACGCTTCGGCCCCATCCGCGAAGTGCACCATCCCGAAACCGAGTTTTTGGCTCAGGGCCAATCGCTGGATGATTTCAAGAGCGCCGATCCCTTGGCCTTTGGCCGCGTCCTGCCGATCTACCCCTTAACCGAGGGTTTGACCCAGTACGCCGCCCGCAAGATTTGGAAGCAGGCGGTCGATAACTTTGCCCAACATGTTACCACCCTGCTGCCTGCGCGCTTGTTGCGCCAACAGCAACTATTGCCCCTTGCTCAAGCGCTTGCTCAGGCCCATTGGCCGGAGAACGACTGCAACATTCAACAGCTTGAAAATGGCCAGGATATCGCCCGGCGCACTCTGGTTTACGACGAGTTCTTCTTCCTGGAGCTGGGGTTGGCGCTGAAACGGCGCGGCGTGGTGATGGAAGCGGGCATTCCGTTTCAGGTACAACACACCTACACCAAACCGTTGGCGGCGATGTTGCCCTACCGCCTGACCAATGCGCAACGGCGCGTACTCGGCGAGATCAAAATGGATCTGATGGCGCCGCACCCGATGAACCGGCTGATCCAGGGCGATGTCGGTTGCGGCAAGACCATCGTCGCGCTGATGACGGCGCTGGTGGCCATCGAAAATGGTACGCAAGTGGCGATTGTCGCCCCCACCGAGATTCTGGCCGAGCAGCACTATCTGCAATTTCATCCCTGGCTCAGTGAGTTGGGGCTAAAAGCCGTGCTGCTGCGCGGCAAGATGCCCGCAGCGGAGAAACGCGCCATACTCGAGCAGTTGCAGAGCGGCGAAGCCCATCTGGTGGTCGGCACCCATGCCGTATTGCAGCAGGACGTGGCGTTTAAGCGCTTGGGCCTGGGCATTGTCGATGAACAGCATCGCTTCGGCGTCAAGCAACGGGCGGTGCTGCGCGACAAGGGCGATCATCCGCATATGCTGGTGATGACCGCCACCCCGATTCCGCGCACCCTCTCGCTTACCGTCTATGGCGATTTAGCCCTGTCGGTAATCGACGAGATGCCGCCGGGACGCACCCCGGTGGAAACCCACGTCGTTACCGAAAATCAGCGCAGCCGCGCCTACGAACTAATGCATCAGCAGATCGAGCAAGGCCATCAGATATATCTGGTCTATCCGCTGGTGGAAGAGACCGAGAACAGCGATCTGATGGCCGCCACCGAAGGCGCAGAAAAGTTAAAGGCCGAAGTCTTCCCCGATGCCGAAATCGGCCTGCTGCACGGGCGTATGAGCGCTGAAGAAAAAGAGCAGATCATGCAGCGCTTCAAGCGCAAAGAGATCGATATCCTGGTCGCCACCACGGTAATCGAGGTCGGTATCGATGTCGCCAACGCCACCGTGATGGTGGTAGAACACGCCGAGCGCTTCGGACTGGCGCAACTGCACCAGCTACGTGGCCGGGTAGGGCGCGGCGAGGCTCCGGGACTGTGCGTACTGATAAAATCGTTCAAGTGCAGCGCCGATGGCGAAAAACGCCTGGAAGTGATGTGCTCCACCACCGATGGTTTCCGCATCGCCGAAGCCGATCTGGAGATACGCGGCCCCGGCGAATTCTTAGGCACCCGCCAAAGCGGCTTACCCGATTTTCGCGTCGCTAATATCTTGCGTGATGGTTCGCTGCTTGAATCGGCGCGGCAGGATGCTTTTGCCTATGTAGAGCAGAACGATGGGCAGTGCGAGAAGGATGTGTTGGATGTGCTGCGCACGCGTTGGGGGAATCGGTTGGAGTTGGTGATGGTGGGGTAGGGGCTGGCCAGAGAAGAATCATAAACTAAAGGAGGCCTATTAACCAAACGATAATAAGCCCCCTGTTTTATTGCCCTACCACTGGATGTGTCTTTTTACCCTGGGGTGATGGCTTCTTGTGGACAACTATCAATGCAAGCTTCGCAGTTAATGCACTCGGATTTAAGGAAATGTATATAGCATATATATCCTCTTTTTAAAAAAGCACCCGTAGGGCAAGCATCTATACACATTGCGCAACTACAACCGTTGCACTTACCTGGGTCGAACGTTACGGTATCTCCGGCCATTGCATGTCTCCTTAAGTATATTAGAAAATAATATTATTGTTTTTGTGGTCTTTAATATTAAATGTTTTCGCACTGGTCTCTCTCAAGATTAGGCCTTTATTGTACTTTCTTTCATGTGATGTAAGGTATGCATTAGAAACAAAGCAAAGGTAGCCTTGCTCATAAAGGTAATCGACAATCTTTATCACATTAGCCTTAGCTTCCGATTCGCTGATTGGGTAACTTTCTGAAATCATAATTGCGATCTCTTCAAGCGTAACCTCGCCATTACAAAGCTGCACGACCATAGAAGCAGGACCATTAAGTTTGAGATACTTATTAATGGTCAAGTCTCCCTTGTTGCGAAAAAACAGCACAGCATTTTTCTGGAAAACCATATGACTCTCTGGGGCTTTCAACGGTAAAAACTTGTCTTCCAAAGCCACTAAATCAACACCGCTATGTTGCGATACTTCTTGAGAAGTCGCAGCGCTAAGCATATTTGGAGCGAAAAGTGCGCCCAAAGCAACTGACGCCCCGGTTGCGGTTGCAAACTCTCGTCTGCTCATCCCACTTTTTTCCTCTGACATCCCATTCCTCCTCAATCAGGTTTGCTCGCCAACCAAAAGTCAATTGTTGACCTACAGGCGCTAATGCGAGACGTGGTAAAGTATTGAAAGGTATTAATGCAAAACAAAGGCCAGTAACTAGCTGAAACTCTGACGTTTATTGCAATTGTCTTACGGTCTACTCACAGGTGTGTCACAATTGTTTTACGTGGTTTTCTAACTACTCAAGCCCACGACAAAAAAGGGATTTCTTGGATATGGTCAAAAAATTAATATATTTTTGATTATTCTGTCTGCTCTCAACGGAGCTACCATAGTTTGCAGTTATATGACGGCACTATGGAGATAAAAAATAAGCTTTTTTCGATACGCCTCCAGTTGCTTGTTTAGTGTATTCGATCGACAAATATGATTAACTGTCACAATTAACAACTTCATCGCACACGTACTGTAAGACAGGATCAAACCATGCCCAAACCCACCCCCAATCCCCCAGGAAAACCGGCCAAAAAGTACAGCCAAGCCGCACGTCTGCACGATGTCATCCGCATTCTGGAGGCGCGTTACGGCGTTACTGTAGACGAACTGGCGGAAGAGTGCGGG
>Ga0224504_10001234_pt1 | contig 11435 bp, 10 predicted proteins | sample SF_Oct11_sed_USG_3_FD_170160 | JGI IMG/M metagenome (GOLD analysis project Ga0224504, IMG submission 170160) | Sediment microbial communities from San Francisco Bay, California, United States - SF_Oct11_sed_USGS_24 | ecosystem: Environmental > Aquatic > Marine > Sediment | place: USA... | reverse complement strand
CGCTCGCAACGCGTTACCGCGAAGAAGAAGACCTCGACGCCGCACGCGAGCTCGTTATGGCGCATCTGCGTTTTGTTGTGCATATCGCCAAGGGCTACACGGGCTATGGCCTGCCACTGAATGACCTTATTCAGGAAGGCAACGTCGGTCTTATGAAAGCCGTCAAACGTTTCGACCCGGCTTACGACGTACGACTCGTCTCGTTCGCCGTGCACTGGATTCGCGCCGAGATTCACGAGTTCGTCCTCAAGAACTGGCGCATCGTGAAAGTTGCAACGACCAAGGCCCAACGCAAGCTGTTCTTCAATCTTCGCAAGAAGAAAAAGACACTTGCCTGGCTCTCTGCTGCCGAAACGAAAGCGGTTGCTGATGACCTCGGCGTAAGCGCCAAGGAAGTCACGGAGATGGAAAAGCGCCTGCACTCGCGCGATGCGATCTTCGATCCAACCCCGGACCTCGATGACGACCGTAACTACACACCAGCAGCCTACCTGCCGGCACCGGACTCCGATCCGGCCAAGCAGGTCGAGACCGCGGACTTCAACCATGACGCGACGACACGGATGACCGCCGCGCTGAACGTCCTCGACGACCGTGCCCGTCACATCATCGAAGCTCGCTGGCTAACAGAGAGCAAGATGACGTTGCACGAGCTTGCGGCCGAGTACGGCATCTCAGCTGAGCGTATTCGCCAGCTCGAGGCCAACGCCATCAAGAAGCTGCGTGGAGCGATGGCCATATAGGAATAGCTTTCAAGAAACCAGAAAGGCCGCCTTGCGCGGCCTTTTTTGTGCCCTGATCTGCTATGTTGAGCGTCCGCAGAAGGTCAGGATTAAACCGGTTTGAGCCAACTCTTCCAGGAATTGAAACGCCGCAACGTGTTTCGCGTCGCCATCGCCTATCTTGCGGTTGCATGGCTGGTTATCCAGGTCTCCGATATTGTTCTCGACAATATCGCCGCGCCGGAATGGCTCATGAAGGCACTCTTGTTCTTCCTGGCCATCGGCTTTCCAATCGCCGCATTGTTTGCCTGGGCTTACGAGATGACTCCTGAGGGCATCAAGCGCGAGAAGGATGTTGATCGCTCCGTCTCGATTACGCAGGACACCGGACAGAAACTCAATCGTACGATTATTGCTGTGCTGGTCGCAGCCGTCGGATTCCTGCTCGTGGACAAATTCATGCTTCAGGAGGCGGCACCGGAAACGGCTGTCACGGACAAGTCTGTAGCGGTGCTGCCGTTTGTTGCGATGAGCCGCGGTCAAGATGATGAATACTTCGCAGATGGCCTCACCGAAGAGATTCTAAACTCGCTAACGCGTGTACCGGAACTGCTCGTTACTGCGAGAACGTCCGCGTTTCATTTCAAAGGACAGGACATCCCTGTTCCGGAAATTGCTGCGACGCTCGGTGTTGCCCATGTCGTTGAGGGATCTGTGAGGCGTGACGGCGAGCGGCTGCGAGTTACGGCTCAGCTAATTCGCGCCGCTGATGGCTTTCATCTCTGGTCCCGGAATTACGATCGCGAGACGGCCGATACATTTGGCGTACAGACCGATATCGCCGAGGAGATATCGTCAGCGCTGGGCGTAGTCCTCGATGACAAACAACGCGCGCTTATGCGTGAGGCAGGCGTGCGCGACCCCGAAGCATTTATCGCATTGCAGAAAGGATTTGAGGCGTTCGATGCGGCCCACGGAACGGCTGACCAGATTGACCTGCTGCGGAACGCAAATACCTGGTTTGAAAAAGCACTGGAAATCCAGCCCGGAATATCTGATGCACATATGCTGCATGCCGATCATTACGCACACGTTCTGTTGTCTTCGGTTGATAACCCCGAAATATCAGTATCGGAACAAACGGCCGCGTACGAGAAGCTGGTTGAGGACTTCGACAACGCCGGTCGCACGGCTGGAGACCAATCGCGCCGCACCTCGGCGGCAATGGATCTGGCGATCATTTCGGGAAACTGGCGAAGTGTACCCAAGCTCTTCCAGCAATTAGTTGAGGGCAGTGGCTGTGGTACGTCTGGTTGGGTCGATGCGGTTTCGGCGCCTTACGGAACAGCCAATGGCCTCGGCGTCATAGCGCAGCGTTTGGTTGACTGCGACCCGCTCAGTTTTAATGGCTGGCGTTGGCTCTCATTGTCCCAGATATGGGAAGGCGAGTTCGATGCGGCACGCGAAACCTCTCTGCGCGGATTCGAGGCTACTCAGCATGTACGCATCGCTCAGCAGCTGTTTTTTGCAAACCTCGCCGCCGGTCGTATTGACGACGCGGAGCAAGTCATTGCGACACACATTCGAAATGAACGCGATGCACTGCCTCTTCAACGAGCGATCGCCACAGCCAGAGGCGACGTTGCCCTCGCAAAAGAACTGCATGCGCGCTTCCAGGCCACTGGTGCACAATTGACGACTGGCACAATCGCCGCCCTGGCGAGGATGGGTGATCGCGATGCGGCCAATCAACGAGCAGCGGAGGTCGATGCACACCCGTTTGGCCACCTTCGCCTGATGCTCGTCCCCGGTACCTGCTTTTGCGGCGCGCCCTGGGACCTCGAGTACACACCGAATTTCGCCAGGCTACTCGAAGATGCCGAACTGCCGTGGCCGCCAGCAGCACCCATGAACTGGCCGCTGAAAGACTGGTAGCGACTCAGGCGTAGTCACGCCGCCGATAACGAACCCAGCCACCGTCTTCGATGCCTTGCGGATCGTGATGCGTCCAGTGCACCAGCCCGCCGAGATCGTTCCACTCGTACATTCCTCGCACACGCACGCGGTCACCCATGCCGAGCGGAACACGCTTCGCAAGATCGATGTTATGCGCAATGAGCAGCGTCTGGCGATTGCCGATGTCAATGATGAAACGCTGATGGTGTGAGCCGTCATCATCATCCGACAACAGGCGCCTGACGAAGCCCGTAACTTCGATCCACTCGCCGTCATCTCGTTTTGTGAATGTTCTGCTCATAAAAAAAGCACGGCGGGCCGTCCCTGGCCACCGTGCTTCCTTGTTTTTTGTTGCGAGCTAGCCCTGGGTGACAGGCACCATCGTGATTTCCACGCGGCGGTTGGCCTGGCGGCCCACTTCTGAACTGTTGTCAGCTATCGGGCGCGACTCACCCATGCCCACCGTGATCAGACGTTGCGAGATGACACCTCTACCCTGCAGATAGGCGGAAACCGATCCGGCACGACGCTCGGAGAGGCTCTGGTTGTAGGCATCACTGCCCGTACTATCCGTATGGCCTGCAACCTCAACAACGGTCTTGTCGAATTCACCGAGCACCTTGCCCACCGAGTTCAATACATCGAAGAAGGCCGGACTGAGATCCGAGCTGTTTGTCGCGAAAGTAACGTTTCCGGGCATGTTCAGCGTGATGTTGTCGCCATCACGAAAAACGCTGACGCCGGTTCCTTCGAGTTCTGCGCGAAGCTCGGCTTCCTGTTTGTCCTGGTAGGCACCAACAGCACCTCCCGCGAGCGCCCCAAGTCCGGCACCAATCAAGGCATGCTGACGGCGTTCTACCGCATCATCGCCGGAAATCAGACCAACAACGGCACCAATGCCGGCGCCGATCAGGGCGCCCTTGGTCGCCTGGCTCGTCTGCTCTTCGCGCGTGTAGGGGTCAAGTGTCGTACAAGCGCTGACAAAGACCGTCATGACGGTCATTGCGAGAATCATTTTTCCAGATCGTTTGTTCATGATCTTTCCTTTGGCTTACATAGGTTTTGCGAATTGTAGGCTGCATTGTAGTGCCCGCCTACCTGAACGCATGCTTAATTGACCTTGTTATGTCGAGAGAAGTCACAGAAACCGCGTAAACTGTGACGTATGACCGAAATCGATAACTGGCTGGAGCGCTACGAACAGGGCCACCAGGGTCTCACGAATCCGATTGTCTACTGGGCGGCCGTCCCAATGGTCGTGCTCGGCACGATAGGCCTGCTCTGGTACCTGCCTGCCCCTGAGGAATTCTATAAAATCTCCCCGCTACTAAATTGGGGCAGCGCTTTCCTGATGGCCACCGCCATCTACTACTTTATAATATCACTGTCCCTCGCGATCGGGATGCTACCGTTCCTGCTCGGCGTCGCCGCGCTTCAGCTGTGGCTGGCGCAGTCGCCCTATCCGCAGCTGGGCGTTGCAGTCGGCCTTCTGGCGGCGGGCACTATCGGGCTGTGGATGGGTCGTCGTGGCCCGGGCAGTTTGCGCGGTGTTTTGCAGGATTTCCAGCTCATGATGATCGGCCCGGCCTGGCTCCTGTCAATAATGTACAAGCGCTTCCGTATTCCGTTTTAGAGCTAGTGCCGCCGGCGTAAAACTCGTCTAGAATCTACGCCCCAATACCCAAATCCCAGGAAGAAAACCGTGGGCGCAAAAGCACTCGATCCACTCGATCTCTACGATATCCGCTCCGAGCTCGGCGAAGACGAAGTCATGGTCAAAGACACCGTCGGCCGCTTCGTCGATGATCGCGTCATTCCGCTCATGCGTGAGGCATTTGAGCAACACACATTCCCGATGGAGCTTGTCGGCGAAGTTGCCGAACTCGGTCTGTTCGGTAGCTCCATCGAGGGCTACGATTGTGCCGGCCTCAATGGCGTTAGCTACGGCCTGATCTGCCAGGAGCTCGAGCGTGGTGACAGTGGCCTGCGCAGCTTCGTGTCTGTGCAATCGAGCCTGGTCATGTTTCCAATACACGCCTATGGCTCCGACGAGCAAAAAGAGCGCTGGCTGCCCGCCATGGCACGCGGCGAAGCAATCGGTTGCTTTGGACTGACCGAACCACACGGTGGCTCGGATCCGGGCAACATGAAAACGCATGCCAAGCGGGATGGTGACGACTGGATCATCAATGGCTCCAAGATGTGGATCACCAATGCGACGATTGCGGATGCTGCCGTGGTCTGGGCGAAGACAGATGAGGGCATCAAGGGCTTCATCGTTGAGAAGGACATGCCGGGCTACGTCACACAGGAAATCGAAAACAAATTCTCTCTGCGCGCATCGGTGACCGGTGCTCAGTTCTTTGACAACGTGCGCGTACCGAAGGAAAGCGTCCTTCCGGGCGTGTCGACACTCAAGGGCCCACTGAGCTGCCTTACCCAGGCACGTTATGGCATCGCCTGGGGTGTCATCGGCGCCGCCCAGGCGTGCCTCAGCGAAGCGCTGAACTACTCGCAGGATCGCATCCTGTTCGGCAAACCTGTTGCGCACACGCAGTCCATGCAGATTCGGCTGGCCGATATGGCACGGCGCATCACGACTGCGCAGCTGCTGGTACTGCGGCTGGGACGCCTCAAGGACAAGGGCGAGTTAACACCGTCCCAGGTATCGCTCGCGAAATGGAACAACTGCCGGGCCGCACTCGATATCGCCCGCGACGCACGTGACATTCTCGGCGGCGCCGGCATCAGTGCGGAGTATGTGCCGATTCGTCATATGCTTAACCTCGAAAGCGTGATTACCTACGAAGGCACCGAGACGGTTCACCAGCTCGTCATAGGCAAGGAACTGACAGGCGTCAACGCATTCGGATAACGCCAACCAATCAGGACATGTGGCGCATAGCTGCGCCCATGATCCTGTCGAATATTTCCGTGCCGTTGCTCGGCATGGTCGATACCGGCGTCACAGGGCATCTCGAGAGTTCCGCGTACCTCGGTGCCGTCGCAATCGGCGGCACGATCTTTACGTTCCTGTACATGGGCATGAATTTCCTGCGCATGGGAACGACCGGCATTGCAGCACAGAGCTTCGGTGCGGGAGACAACGATGGCTTACGTGTGTCGCTCGGGCAGGCGCTCATTGTCAGCCTGGTAATCGCTTGCGCCATTCTTCTCCTGCAGGCTCCGGTTGGCAGGCTCGCTATTGCGCTGCTGGGTGGCGATGCGGAAACGCAGCAGCATGCAGCGACCTATTTTTCGATACGCGTATGGAGCGCTCCGGGCACGCTCGCCAACTATGCTCTGATCGGCTGGTTCCTCGGCTTGCAGAACGCGCGTGTGCCACTATTGATCTTCCTCACGATCAACATCACCAACATCGTGCTCGATCTGCTGTTCGTGATCGTGTTCGGCATGAAGGTCGACGGCGTCGCACTGGCCTCGGTAATAGCCGAGTACTCCGGTCTGCTGGTCGGTGGTGCGTTTGCGATCGCCGCCCTGCGAAGCCATGAGGGCAACTGGCCACTGGCACGACTGACCAACCTGTCTGCATACAAGGCGTTTTTCTCCGTGAATGCGAGCCTGTTTGTTCGCTCGATGGCGCTGATGTTCACGTTTGCTTTTGTCACTGCACAGGGCGCACGACTTGGTCCGGCCATACTCGCGGCGAACGCCGTACTGCTGAACTTCCAGAACCTGACATCGCTGGGCCTCGACGGGCTCGCTCACGCCGCGGAGGCCATGGTTGGCAAAGCGGTGGGCCAGAAGGATAAGGACGCACTGCAGCATACGGTGCGGCTCACACTGAAGTGGTCACTGATCTTTGCCGTAGGCTTCACGCTCACCTACCTTATCGCGGGCCCGCTTATCGTTCGCACGCTTACCGACTTGCCAGACGTTCGTAAGACGGCGATGGCTTATCTTCCATGGCTTATCGTGTCACCCGTGATCTCTGTTTGGTGTTTTCTCTATGACGGCGTCTACGTCGGAATGACTCGTGCCCGGGAGATGCGCAACATCATGGTGTTCTCGACGTTCGCGGTGTTCCTGCCGGCGTGGTATCTCACGCAGTCATTCGGCAATCACGGACTTTGGTTTGCGTTCATGCTCTTTTTCGCGAGCCGTGGTATCAGCATGCATGTCGTGTACAAGAAGTTCTAGGCCGCTTTCTCGAAAAGTCGATTCGCGTTAGCCCTGGCCCAGAAGTATCCCAGCGTACCCGAAACAATATTGGCTACAGCGTAGGCGCCAAAGATACCCGCAATACCGAACAGCTCCTTGCCGATGAAAGCCAGCGGAATATAGAGAACCAGGATTCGGGTAACGCTGATAACCACACCAGGCATCGGGTTGCCGAGGCCGTTAAACGCTGCATTGACTACCATGACGAGGCCGTAGGCACCGTAGCTGATCGGCGCGATCCACATAAACAGCCGGGTCACATCCGTTACCGCGGGGTTGTCGCTGAAGAGTCCCGGAACGACGCCCGACAACAACGCCAGTACCGCCGCGATTACGAGGCCGCTCATGAGGCAGAAACTCGCACACAGTCGTAACGAATGCTGGATTCTGTCGCCCCTGCCCGCCGACAGATTCTGGCCGACAAACGGACCGATGATCGAGGACATGGCGTAATAGATGACGAGCACCATCGACTCAACCCGGCTCGCGACCCCGAAGCCCGCCACAGCTTCCGGTCCGTAGCGCGCGATCAACGCTGTGATCAACGCCATACCGACAGGAACGATAGCGTTTGTCCCGGCCGCCGGCAGACCAACGTGAAGAATGTCGCGCCATGAGCGACGTATCTCGCCGGGCTCGGCATCCTTGAAGCTGATCATGTCCAGGCGGTAAGCCAGGAAATAGATCGTGCCGGCAAACATCGCACCCCTCGCGAGAAGCGCCGCGATCGCTGCACCATTTAGACCCAGCGCCGGGACCGGCCCGAGACCGAAAATGAATATCGGATCAAGACAGACGTTCAGTACCGCACCCGCAACCATAAGCTTGCTGGGCAAAACCGTATCGCCGGTCGCTCGCATGCTACTTGTGCCGACCATGCCGATGACGAGGAAGGGCACGCCGCAGTAAAGAATCGTCATGAACGTGCGGATCATCGGGATCATGTCATCCGGCGCACCGAGGAGGCGGAAGAGCGGATCGATCGTGAGAATTCCAATTAAGGACAACGAGGCCGTTATCAGGAATGACAACAGCAGGCTGTCGGTCGCAAGCCGCCTGGCTCGCCGGTGATCCCCGGAGCCAATTGCTCGCGCGACCACGGATGACGTACCCGCACCGAGACCGATCGCCACACTTGTGACGATCATCAGGATTGGAAAGCCAAAACTATAAGCCGCCAGCGCGCGGTCGCCGACCATACCGAGAAAGTAGGTGTCGATGAACGACTGAGCCATCAACATGGTAATGCCCAAAAGCACTGGCAAGGTCATGTTGACGAGGTGGCCGCCTACGGGGCCCTGCGTCAGTCTGGCGGGTTGGGAATTCATTCGACCTCGTTGCGTTATGATCAGAAGGGACGAATACAGGTAATGACCATGAAACTCAAGTGGAAGCGGCTCTCCCGAAAAGTTATCTACGAGAACGACTGGATGACGGTTCTCGAGGACGACGTAATCAACCCGGGCGGGGGTCGTAATCAATACGGGCACGTTCATTTCAGGAATCGCGCCGTCGCGATTATTCCGCTGGATGACGACGGCAATACATGGCTGGTGGGACAGGAGCGTTACACGCTTGGTGAGTATTCCTGGGAACTGCCGATGGGTGGTGCACCGCTCGATGAGAACCCACTCACAGCCGCGCGCCGTGAACTCAAAGAGGAAACCGGCTTAAGCGCTGTGCAGTGGTCGGAACTCATGCAACTGCACACAAGCAACTCGATAACCGATGAGGTCGGCTATGTATATGTGGCGACTGAGCTAACAGAGGGCGAGACCGAGTTTGAGGAAACAGAGGATCTCGCGATTCGCAAACTCCCGTTACGGGAGGCTGTGCAAATGGTGATCGATGGTGCCATTACCGATGCGATTAGTGCTGCTGCCTTACTTCGTCTGCACGCAACTAGAACATCATCCTTGCTGTAACCACGTAGCGAAGTGGCCCGCCTGCCTCTAACGCATCGAAGGGATAGCACGTAACCAGCGTCAGCATCGCGGCATCCGTATCGAGAACGAGACTGCCTTTGCGGGAGTCGACGATATCGACACCGACCACCTTGTAGATGTGCCGTTGGCCACGCGTGGTTTCCATGCCGAGCAGCTCTCCGACTTCGACGTTCCTCAGGAACTGAAAATGGGTGTCCCGATGTCCGCCGATAATCGCGTTACCCGTCTCACCCGGCATCGCACTCGCACTCAGATGACCTGGCCCGAACGCCAGCGTTCGTCCCGAGCCACCGGCGAGCACGATTAGATCCACGTCACGTTGCTTGGCCGTCAACCGTGCGACCGGCCAGGTATCCGCCCATGGCCAGGGCGTGGCGCGCTCCTCGCCGGCGCCGGCGCGAACCCAGGCACGTTGCATCAGCTCCTGCGCAAGCCACGCCTTGGCAGGAATGTACGCGCCCTGACCGAGCTGCCAGAAGCCCAGGCACAAGAGGGCAGACACAACCCAGACCCCGAGCTTACGAACGCCGGCCACGTGACCGTCGCCTGCCGGTTCGAAGCATGACCATGAAGAGGAATGCGGCGAGCAACCATGCGGCACCCATGATGCGCATCGCTGGCGCACTCGTGGCCGTCGCCGGGAAACCGAAGATCGCGTTCGCGCTTTGCCCGTACGGCATCAGGTTCGGTACCTGCTCGCTGGACAGCGGATCACCCGCGGGACGCACCGGGGTCTTGTCCACCGCGATCAGGCTCGTGTACTTGCTGACGAGATGGTGGGTCAACGCCGTCTCAAGAATACCTGCGCGCAACGCTTCAGCATCACCGCCCCGCCGCTCCTCGTCCATCAGCTCACCGATGCGCGCTTTCGCCCATAGCGCGGCGACACCCTCGCTCTGCACAGGCGCGTCGAGGGCCAGGTCGGCTGCCCAGCCACCTGCCACCGAGTTGCCGGTAATCCGCACCTCATCGCCACGTCGAAATGCGTTCGATGCCTGCACTTTGACTGACACCGGTTCGCCCAGGTACAGGTCGGGCACCGTGGCCGGGTAGCTGTCCACGATCACGCCGCTCGGCCAATGCAAATTGATGTCGGTGACCTGCGGATGCTCGAGTTTCCGAAACAGCGCTTCCATCTTTTCGCTGACTTCGTGCAGGGCGCTAATGAATGTGTAGGAACCTCGCCCGGCTTCCGCAGCCTTGCGCATGAACAGGCTGTTGGGCGCGGAGCCGATGCCCACTGTAAACAGGCGCGCGGTGCCAAGACTTTGTTCGATCATCGAGAACATCTGGTCTTCGTAGCCAACGCTGCCGTCCGTGATGAAGATGATCTGCCGAAGATGGGACTCCTGAGCCGGAGTACTCAAGGCGAGTTTGAGTGCGGGGCGCATTTCGGTGCCGCCGTCCGCCTGCAGCTGTTGCACAAATCCAAGCGCCTTCGCAACGTTACTGGCCGACGCCAACATGCTGTGTGGGTAAAGTGCGGTGGTATAGGAGTCAAACTCGATGACGTTAAACAGGTCGCCTGGCTTCAGCGCCTTGATCGCAAGATCCACAGCGCGTTTAGCCTGCGACATCGAGACGCCATGCATCGAACCGGACGTATCGACAATGAATATAGTCTCGCGCGGCATTTGTGCCGGCAGCGCGTCCGCCTGATTCGGCGGCATGACCATAAGCAGGTGATATGGCTTGCCATCGATCGTTTCGGCGAATGCCATCGCTCGCGGTTCAGCGGAAGGTACGGGCTGCCACACGAGTTCGAAGTCGTGGTCCATGATGGTTTTCTGGTCGGACAGTGCGACGGTGTAATGCCCATCTTTTTCCGAAACACGAACCGGGTGGTAACGGCTCGCTATGATCTCAAGCGGCATTCCAGCATTCACGTCGGCGGTCAGTGAAATCTTGTGGTTCGATGAACGGCTAACCTGCGGCGGCGTAATCAGCGATGCGTCAGCAACCTGGTCCGTGTCGGCCGACCAGCCATTTCCCTGTTTGTCCGGCAAAGCTTGTCCCGGGATATAGCGGGGCGTCAGTGTCATTGGGAATCGGATGCTGAAGCGGCCATCTTCATAACGAAGGTCTTCCAGGTACTCGATTTCGACAACCACCCGTTCGCCGGGCGCGACATTTGCCACTGACGTCGTAAACAGGTTGGCACGCTGTTGCTGCACGAGGCTGGCTTTCCTGCCACTTTGTTTGGCTTGCTCGTACTCTTTCTTTGCCTGTTCCTTCTCACGAATTTCTCCCTCGATGAAGCGTCCGCCTATATGCAGGCGCATGCGGTCAACGGCCGCCTTGTCGGGCAACGGGAAAACGTAGATGCCTTCAACCCAGTCGCCACCCTCATTGCGGAATTCCTGCCGGACCTTTACGCGCGCCACGAGACCGCTGATATCCATACGGACGTCAGTGTTCAGCGTGGTCGCCGTCGTGTACCCCTGCTCCATGCGCCACAGGAGGCTGCCGGTCTGTGCGGCATCGGGTGCGGTTTCATTCGCAGATACGGGCTCCGGCAGCGCCTGCAGTACGAGCAATAGCGCGAGAATCCATAACCAGGATCGAAGATCGGATTTGATGGTTTGCATTACGGCCTCCCTTTGGCGTGATAACCTTTTAAAGGGGGCAA
>Ga0224504_10001233_pt1 | contig 11436 bp, 9 predicted proteins | sample SF_Oct11_sed_USG_3_FD_170160 | JGI IMG/M metagenome (GOLD analysis project Ga0224504, IMG submission 170160) | Sediment microbial communities from San Francisco Bay, California, United States - SF_Oct11_sed_USGS_24 | ecosystem: Environmental > Aquatic > Marine > Sediment | place: USA: California... | reverse complement strand
GATGCGCGGCAGGTGATAGCTGCTGCCGCCGTCCGGGCTCGTGCCGATCCGGCAGTAGGCCAGCGTGAAATAGGCGTCATCCGCGGCCAGCGCCAGGTCCGCGGCCAGCATGAAGCTGAGCCCGAAGCCGGCGCAGGCGCCCTGCACGGCGGCGACGATCGGCTTGGGCATGCGGCGCATGGTGACGACCACCGGATGCAGGCGATGGATCTTCGCCTCGAAATGGCGCCGCAACGCCTCGGACGATTCGTCCAGGCGACGGTGGAACTGCTTGACATCGCCGCCCGCCATGAAGTGGCCGCCGGCGCCGCGCAGCACGACGCAGCGCACAGCCGGGTCGGCCTCGAGCCGCGGCATGATCTCCAGAAGCGCCTCGATCATGTCGTCGCTGAGCGCATTCAGGGCTTCGGCCCGGTTCAGCGTCAGGGTCGCGACGCCCTTGCTCAGTTCCGTCAATACGGTGTCGTTCATCCGCAGGGGAGTCCCTTCCTGAAAGTGAAACGGCAGCGAAGGAATGCGTCCGGCCGCCTCGTCAGGTCCGAGGTTAGTACAAGATGCGTCCGGGCGCCATCCGAGGTACCGGCTTGGCGGAGATTGACCGCCGCGCGGGTCTTTGACATCGCGGAGTTCATCGATAGGCTTGGGGCCGGCGGGGTTGCCCTGGGCAAGAGGACGGGGATCATGGATTTTTCCTATTCGCAAAAGGTCGAGGATTACCGCGCGCGGCTCTCCGCGTTCATGGACGAGGTCGTCTATCCCAACGAGCGCACCTTCTTCGAACAGCTGGAGGCGAGCGCCAACCGCTGGGACGTGCCGCCGGTCATGGAGGAGATGAAAGCCAAGGCCCAGGAGGCGGAGCTGTGGAACCTCTTCCTTCCCGAGGGCGACTACGGCGCGGGCCTGACCAACCTGGAGTACGCGCCGCTCTGCGAGATCATGGGACGCTCGCCGATCGGGCCGGAGGCCTTCAACTGCTCGGCCCCCGACACCGGCAACATGGAGGTCCTGGTGCGCTACGGCACCCAGGACCAGAAGGAGGAGTGGCTCGTGCCATTGCTCAAGGGCGAGATCCGCTCGGCCTTCGCCATGACCGAGCCGGCGGTCGCCTCGTCCGACGCCACCAATATCCAGGCGCGGATCGAGCGCGACGGTGACGACTACGTCCTCAACGGACGCAAGTGGTGGATCTCCGGGGCCGGCGATACGCGCTGCAGGATCTTCATCTTCATGGGCAAGACCGACCCCGAGGCACAGCGGCACAAACAACAGTCCATGATCCTGGTCCCGCGGGATACACCCGGCGTCACCCTAGTCCGGCCACTCGGCGTGTTCGGCTACGACCACGCGCCCCACGGCCATTTCGAGATCGATTTCAAGGACGTGCGCGTCCCCGCCTCGAACCTGCTGCTCGGCGAAGGCCGGGGCTTCGAGATCGCCCAGGGGCGACTCGGACCGGGCCGGATCCATCACTGCATGCGCCTGATCGGCGTGGCCGAGCGCTCGCTCGAGGCACTCTGCGCCCGGGCGAAATCACGCGTGGCCTTCGGCAAGCCGATCGCCGAACAGGGGGTCGTCATGGAGACGATCGCCCGCTCGCGAATGGAGATCGAGCAGGCGCGGCTACTGACCCTGAAGGCGGCCTACATGATGGATACGGTGGGCAACAAGGAGGCCCGCGCGGAGATCGCCATGATCAAGGTCGTGGCCCCTAATATGGCGCTCGACGTGATCGACCGGGCCATGCAGGTCCACGGCGGCGGCGGGATGTGCGAGGATTTCGGCTTGGCGGCCGCCTGGGCGCACTCGCGCACGCTGCGCTTGGCTGACGGCCCCGACGAAGTGCACCGCGCCGCGGTGGCCAAGCAGGAGCTCCGCAAGCAGACGCCGGCCTGGCTCTATGCCGGCGCCGGACCCTGAAGACGCCCTCGGGGACAGGCTGGAAAATCCTGTCCAAGTTGATCGAATTGACACAGGTCAACTCAACATCTAGACAGAAAAGCTAAGGTCAACGACGAATCCAAACGTTCTCCGCGTTGTCGGTCCAGGCAATGCACAGGTGACGATCAGGCGACATATCAAGGCACTGCGGTCCACCGGCTCTTCGTGCAGGGGGACACCGATGTCGAGAGTGCCTGCAACACGGCAAAGACCGAATGGAGGTCAGTGTATGAACGCGACTGTCGATCTCTCTGAAGCCTCGAACGCGCAGCGCCAAGCGGCCTGCGGCGCGCTCCCGGCCATGGCCGAAGCGACGCCGTCGGACAGCCTCGAGGCACGGGCCCCGCAGGTGCCCGCCTACCTCCGAGAGATCTACCACTGGGCCTATCTGAACCCCCGGGCCGTGCGTTTTTTCGACAGCGAGCTGATCGTCTCGCTCATCCTCTGGGGCAACCACCGCCGCTTGCGGCAAGCCGCCTTCGCGGAGCTGCGGCCGGGACAGAGCGTTCTCCAGTCGGCCTGCGTCTACGGCGACTTCTCGCCCAGACTGGCGCGCCATCTCGGCCCAGAGGGACGGCTCGAGGTCATCGACGTCGCGCCCATTCAAGTCGACGGCTGCCGGCACAAGCTGCGGGATTTCCCCCAGGCGGTCGTCCAGCACACGGACGCCGAGCAGCTCCACAAGGAGCGCTACGATGTCGCGTGCTGCTATTTCCTGCTGCACGAGCTTCCCAGCGACTCCAGACATGCAGTCGTCGACGCCCTGCTCGAGAGCGTGGTTCCCGGCGGCAAGGTCGTCTTCGTCGATTACCACAGGCCCCACTGGGCACACCCGCTCAAGCCCGTCATGAGCCTCGTCTTCGACACCCTCGAACCTTTCGCCAAGGACCTCTGGGACAACGAGGTCTCTCACTACGGCGGCGAGTCTGACGAGTTCGTTTGGCGTAAAGAGACCTACTTCGGCGGCCTGTACCAAAAGGTCGTCGCCGAGAAAAAAGCGGAGCCGGCGTGATGGACGTGATCGAAACGGACGTCGTGATCGTCGGGGCCGGCGGCGCCGGCCTGCGCGCCGCGATCGCCGTGGCCGAAACGGATCCTAGTCTGAACGTTGCCTTGACGTCGAAGGTCTATCCGATGCGCAGTCACACGGTCGCGGCCGAGGGGGGCGCGGCCGCGGTCATCAAGGACAACGACAGCCTCGAGAACCATTTCAACGATACGGTGACCGGCGGCGACTGGCTGTGCGACCAGGACGCGGTCGACCTGTTCATCAACGAGGCTCCTAAGGAATTGACCCGGATGGAGCACTGGGGCTGTCCATGGAGCCGCGAGCCCGGCGGCCATGTGGCCGTCCGCCCGTTCGGCGGCATGAAGGTCGAGCGGACCTGGTACGCCGCCGACAAGACCGGCTTCCACATGCTCCATACGCTGTTTCAGACGTCGCTCAAGTATCCCTCGATCAAGCGCTTCGACGAGTACTACGCGACCGATCTTCTCGTCGAGGACGGACGGTGCCAGGGCATCGCGGCGATCGAGCTGCGCAGCGGCCAGATGCGGGCCTTCGCCGCCAAGGCGGTGATCATCGCGACCGGCGGCGCCGGCCGGATCTTTCCCTTCACGACCAATGGTGGGATCAATACCGGCGACGGCGCGGTCATGGCCTACCGGGCGGGCGTGCCGCTGAAGGACATGGAATTCGTTCAGTACCACCCGACCGGCCTGCCGGGCACCGGCATCCTGATCACCGAGGGCGCGCGCGGCGAAGGCGGCGTTCTGATCAACAACGAGGGCTACCGCTACCTGCAGGACTACGGCCTGGGCCCACCCGATCCCTGGCCGCGCAAGAAGGCGATGGAACTCGGCCCGCGCGACCGGCTGAGCCAGGCATTCTGGCACGAAGAGCGGGCCGGCAAGACGGTCGCCACGCCGCACGGCCAGGCGGTCCATCTCGATCTCCGCCATCTGGGCGAAAAGAAGATCAACGAGCGGCTGCCGATGGTGCGCGAACTGGCGCACAGCTACATGGGGGTCGATCCGGTTTTTGAGCCGATCCCGGTCCGGCCCGTCGTGCACTACATGATGGGCGGCATCCATACCGACATCGACGCGGCGACCCCGCTCGCCGGTTTGTTCGCGGCCGGAGAGTGCGCCTGCGTCAGCATCAACGGCGCCAACCGCCTGGGCTCGAACTCGCTGACGGAGATCCTGGTGTTCGGCGGCCGGGCCGGCCGCGGCGCGGTCGAACACGTCCGGTCGGGCGGCAAGGATGTGGACCGGTCGGCCGTCGAGGTACAGGCCGGAGAGGCGCAGAAGCGCATCACGGCGCTTTTCCAGAAGCCGGACGGCACGGAGACGGTGGTCGGGTTGCGCAAGGAGATGAACGAGATCATGGAGTCCGGCGCCGGCATCTACCGCTCCAAGGAGTCCCTTGAGGAGACCTGCAAGACCATCGGCGATCTGCGCCGGCGCTACGCCGACGTCCGGCTGGAGGACAAGAGCAACGTCTTCAACACCGATCTGGTCCAGGTGCTGGAGCTCGGTTCGATGCTCGACGCCGCCCACGTGCTCGCGCACTCGGCGCTCAATCGCGAGGAGTCGCGGGGCTCGCACCAACGCCTCGACAAGACCGAGCGCGACGACGATAGCTACCTGAAGCACACCCTGGCCCACTACGCCGGAGAGGACGATCCGCGGCTCGAGTATCTTGACGTGAAGATCACCAAGTCGCCGCCCGGCGAGCGGGTCTATGGGGGCGCGGCGTCATGACCGAGCCGACCCTCCAAGTCGAGATCCTGCGCTACCGTCCGGAGACGGACCAGGATCCCGCATTTCAAACCTACACGGTTCCCTACCGCGACGACTGGGTGGTTCTCGACGCCCTCAATCACATCAAGGACAACATCGACCGTACGCTCAGTTACCGTTGGTCCTGCCACATGGCGGTCTGCGGCAGCTGCGGCATGATGATCAACGGCGAGCCCAAGCTGTCCTGCCACGCGTTCCTGCGCGACTACTACCCGAACAAAATCCGGGTCGAGCCCCTGAACAACTTCCCGATCGAGCGCGATCTCGTGACCGTTACCGACGACTTCATGGAGAAGCTCGAAAGCGTAAAGCCCTATGTCATTCCCAAACAGGAACGGGCGGTCGACGAGGGCCCGCATCTGCAAACGCCGGCGCAGCTGAACACCTTCAAGCAGTACACCATGTGCATCAACTGCCTGCTCTGCTATGCCGCCTGCCCGCAGTACGGCCTGACCCCGGACTTCGTCGGGCCGGCGGCGCTCGCCCTAGCGCACCGGTACAACCTGGATACCCGCGACGCCGGCCGCGAGCAGAGACAGGAAATCGCGGCGAGCAACGAGGGCGTTTGGGACTGCACCTTCGTCGGCGAGTGCTCGCAGGTCTGCCCGAAGAGCGTCGACCCGGCGGCCGCGATCCAGCAGACCAAGATCGCCAGCACGATCGACTGGTACAAAGCGCTGCTGAACCCCTGGGGGAAACGATGAGCCGAAAGCCATACCTGCGCAAGATGCCGAAATCGTGGTGGCTCGCTCAGCGCCGCTACACGAGCTACATGGCGCGCGAGATGAGCTGCGTCTTCATCGGAGCCTATTCGGTTCTCATCGTGCTCGGCCTGTACCGGCTGTCGCAGGGCCGCGCCGAATACGGCGCCTTCCTCGACGCGTTGCAATCCCCGCCAAGCCTGGTGTTCCACGCGGCCGCGCTCGTCTTCGCGCTGATCCACACCGTGTCGTGGTTCAGCCTCGCGCCCAAGGCAATGCCGCTGCAGATCGGCGAGAAGAAGCTCTCCGGTGGCCCGGTCGTCCTGGCGCACTATGCCGTCTGGGTCGTGGTCTCGGCCGGCGTGCTGCTCGTAGCGAGGATCTAGCGATGGCCAAGTCCAACAAGCCGATCGTCTGGTCGCTGTTCGCCGGGGGCGGCATGCTTTCGGCCTTCGTCACACCGGTCCTGATCTTCATCACCGGTCTTGCCGTGCCGCTCGGGCTGATGTCGCTCGATTCGCTGTCCTACGATCGGATGCTCGTACTGGCCCAGAATCCGATCGCCAAGATTGTCCTCTTCGCGGTGATCTTCCTGCCGCTCTGGCACGCGGCGCACCGCCTGCTGACCACCTTGCACGACCTCGGACTCCCCAAGGGCCGAATCGCCATGACGCTCTGCTACGGAGCGGCGGCATTGGGGTCAATCGCCGCGGCGGTCGTCCTGCTGCGCATCTGACGCAAGCGGGTGCGCAGGTAACACCAAAGGTCGTCGATAACGCACTTTGGCGTTATTTTGCGATCCACTCGTGCACCGGATCGTTGGAGAATCGCCATTCCCGCACGGGTCCCGCCATGACGTTCAGGTAGTAGAGGTCGTAGCCGTGCGCGGCGCCCACTGGGTGATAGCCCTTGGGCGCGAGCACCACGTCGCCGTCTTGCACCGTCATGGTCTCGTCGAGCGAACGGTCGTCGGTGTAGACCCGCTGGAAGGCGAAGCCCTGGGACGGGTTGATGCGGTGATAGTAGGTCTCCTCGAGGCAGGTTTCGACCGGGAGGTTGTCGACGTCGTGCTTGTGCGGGGGATAGCTCGACCAGTGGCCGCCCGGCGTGACCACCTCGACGACCAGCAGGCTGTCGGCCGGCTCGGTGTCCGGCAGGATGTTGCGGACGTGGCGCGTGTTGGTCCCCCTGCCCCGCGTTTCGCGGCTCATCTCCTCGGGCCGAATCAGCCGCGTGCCTCGACCGTCCTTGCCGGGCGCCGAGCACACGGCGAGTTCGAGGCTGGTCAGGGCCTCGACCTCGAACGAGGCGGCGGCCGGCAAGTAAACGGCATAGGGGCCCTTGCCTTCGAACACGCTCATCCGATCGCCGAGGTCCTCGTAGCGCGTGCCGCCCGCCGTCACATGCGCCTTGCCGGTCAGCAGCACGAGACAGACCTCGCGCTGGCCGGTGTCGCGCGCGAGCCTTTGCCCCGGTTCCAGCCTATACACGTCGAAGCCGACATAGCGCCAGCCTGCGGACTCCGGCGTAACGCCGAGGACGTGGCCCTCCGCATCGGGCTCGTGGGGGTGCACCAGCAAACGCGACATGATCCTGTTTCCTCCTCGTTCGTCCCGCTTCGTTACAACAGCCCCGCTCCCGCGGCAAAACGGCGCAGGTTCTCGTAGCCCAGTTCGGCGTAAACGCGCGGCTCGGCCTTGTCGGGATCCTGCTCCGCCTCGACCACGAGCCAGCCTTCGTATCCCGACCGGCCGAGCACGCCGAGCACGGCCGGGAAATCCACCGAACCGTCGCCCGGCACGGTGAAAACGCCCTCGATGACGGCGTCGAGAAAGCTGCCGTCCCGCTCCCGAACGGCAGCGAAGACCGGCGCGCGCAGGTCCTTGCAATGCACGTGCACGATACGCCCCGCGTGCTGCCGGGCAACAGCCGCCGGATCCGCGCCGGCGAATGCGGCATGGCCCGTGTCGAGCAGCAGACCGACGGCGTCTCCGGTCCGTTTCATGAGCTTGTCGATCTCGGCCGCGGACTCGACCACCGTCCCCATGTGATGGTGATAAGCGAGCCGCAGTCCCTCGTCGGCGACACGTGCGGCCACCTCGGTCAGCCTGCCGGCGAATTCGGGCCACTGGTCCTCCGCCAACCGCGGGCGTGTCGAGAGCGGCGTCGCCTGCGACCCGTGAACGGCGCCGGTGGTCTCGGCAAGGATCAGCACCGGGCAGCCCATCGCCCGAAGCAGGTCGAGGTGCGGCCTCATGCGCGCCATCTCCTCGTCTGCCGAGTGGGCCAGCAGCCCGCTGCTCCACCAACCGGAGATCAAGGCGAGGCCGTGCTGCTCGAGAATCGGGCCGAGGCTTGCCGCGTCGCGCGGGAACTTGTGCCCGAGCTCGATCCCGGCATAGCCCGCTTCGGCCGCCTCCTTGAGGCAGGTTTCGAGCGGGGTGTCCCCGCCCAGCTCTCGCAGGTCGTCGTTCGACCAGGCGATGGGGTTGGTGCCCAGGCGTACGGCCATGATCGTCAGTCCCCCAGTCGCTGTTTTTCGCGGGCCGCCTCGTAGGCGGCGCGGAGGTCGCGCGCCTCGGGTCGCGGCGAGACCTCCGGCACGGCCACGTCCCACCAGGCGCCGCCCGCCGCCGTCGCGGCCGCGGGATCGGTCTCGATCACGATGGCAGTGGTCCTGTCGGCCGCCCGCGCCCGGTCCAGCGCGGCCTCGAGCTCGGCCAGATTCGCAACCCTTTCGGCAGTCGCCCCAAGGCTGGCCGCGTGCCTGGCGAGGTCGATCTCCGGCAGCGCCGTATGACGCGCGGTCTCGAAGAGGTTGTTGAAGGGCGTGCCGCCCGTCGCCTGCTGGAGCCGGTTGATGCAGCCGAAGCCGCCGTTGTCCAGGACGACGACGATGAGCTTCAGCCCCAGCATGACCGAGGTCGCGATCTCCGAGTTCATCATCAGGTACGAGCCGTCGCCCAGCATCACCACGACGTCGCGTTCGGGCGCCGCCATCTTGACGCCGAGCCCGCCAGCGATTTCGTAGCCCATGCAGGAGTAACCGTACTCGAGATGATAGCCGCCGGGCCGGGACTTCCAGAGCTTGTGCAGCTCCCCCGGCAGCCCGCCGGCGGCGCAGACCACGGTCGCCTGATCGCCGCATGCGCGGTTGACCGCGCCGATCACCTCCATGTCGCTCGGGAGCGACCCGCCACCCGGCGCCAGCACGGCTTCGGCCGCCTGGTTCCAGGCGCCGATCTCGCGCGCCGCTTTGTCCCGCCAGGCCTGCGGTGCGCGGTATCCGCCGAGCGCCTCGTCGAGCGCCTCGAAAGCCGCCAGGGCATCGGCCACGAGCGGTAGGGCAAAATGCTTGGCCGCGTCGAAGGTCGTAACATTGAGCTGGATGATCGCCCGGCCCGGATCACGGAACAGGGCGCGCGAGCCAGTCGTGAAGTCCTGAAGCCGGCTGCCGGCCGCCAGGACAACGTCGGCCTCGGCCGCGAGAGCGTTGGCCGCACTGGTGCCCGTCACGCCGATCGACCCGACGTTCAGCGGGTGGTCCCAGGCAAGCGCGCTCTTGCCGGCCTGGGTCTCGGCGACCGGGATCCCCCGCGTTTCGGCGAAGCCGGCCAGGGCTTCGGCGGCACCGCTGTAGTGCACGCCGCCGCCGGCGACGATCAGCGGCCTTTCCGCCTTGCCGAGGCATGCCGCCGCAACCGCCAGCTCGCGGGCATCGGGGCGCAGGCGCCTTGGTTCCCAAACGGCTTCGGCGAAGAAGGCCTCCGGATAGTCGTAGGCTTCCGCCTGAACGTCCTGGCACAGCGCGAGCGTGACAGGCCCGCAGTCCGCCGGATCGGTCAGTACCGCCATGGCGCGCGGCAAGGTGGTGAGGATCTGCTCGGGCCGCGTAATGCGGTCGAAATATCGCGAAACCGGCCGGAAACAGTCGTTGGCCGAGACCGTCGCGTCGCCGAAAGCCTCGATCTGCTGCAGCACCGGGTCGGGGCGACGGCTGGCGAAGACGTCGCCGGGCAGGAGCAGGACCGGCAAACGGTTGACGTGGGCGACCGCCGCCGCGGTCACCATGTTGGTCGCGCCCGGACCGATCGAAGTGGTGCAGGCCATGATTCGACGGCGCTTCGAGGCCTTGGCATAGGCGATGGCCGCATGCGCCATGGCCTGCTCGTTGTGGGCGCGATAGGTGGGAAGCTCATCCCGCGCGGTGTAGAGCGCCTCGCCGAGCCCCGCCACATTGCCGTGCCCGAAGATCGCCCAGACGCCCGCGAAGAGCGGGAGCTCTTCACCGGCCAGCCGTGTCTTCTGGGTCGTGAGATAGCGCACCAGCGCCTGCGCCATGGTGAGCCGGATGGTCGACATGTCTCAGGATCCCTCCTTCGCTCGCTCCCAGGCCTCGACGATGGCGCCGAACCGCCCCGCCATGGCTCGAACCGCCGCTTCGTCGCCGAGGCGCCCGAAAAACCAGTCCTCGGCCACCGTCCCGAAGATGGTCCGGCCGACCGCGAAGCCCTTCACGACCGGCCAACGCGCAGCTGCCCGGAAGGCTTCAGCAAGCGCCTCCTCCGCCGAGTCGAGCCCGAGGACCACGACGCCTCGACAATGGGGATCGTGCCCGGCGATCGCATCGGAGATGTTTTGCCATGCGGCGGTCTCGACAAGGGGCTCAAGCTTCCACCAGTCGGGTCGAATCCCAAGATCGTAGAAGGTCTCGAGCGCGCGCGCGACGGTTTCGTCATCCATCGGCCCGTGTGGCCCGGCCACGACCTCGAGCAGGAGCTCATGCCCGGTCCGTCGGCAGGCATCGAAGAGCCGCAGCACCTCGCGTTCCTGCGCCGTTCGCAGCTCGGCCGGGTCGTCGGGGTGGTAGCAAACGAGACACTTGACCGTGTGCTTGAGCGGCCACTCGACGAGTGCCGAGCCGAGGTCCGGGCCGCATTCGAACTCCAGCGGCCGCGACCCGGGACGCTCGACCGGCCGGCCGACCCACATATCCCCCTCCCCTGCCGCGTGAAGCGCGTGCCGGCCGAGCCGCGCGTCCAGCAAGATCCCGAATCCGGGCCGGCCGGCGGCGACCTGCCGCGCCGCCTGGAGCGCGAGTTGCTTGAAAACACCGATCTTGGCCCTGTCCGCGCCACAGCGCATCGCCAGGTCTTCGAACTGGCTGCGGTGATCGACCGCCAACGCAAGCAGCCGTTCCGGGCCGCGCGGTCGCGTCGTCGCCCAGTGGAGGTGATTGAGCGTCGCGTCCCGGCGGAGTGCCCGCTCGCCGCTGCCGTGGTCGAGGAAGTGCGCAAGCTCGGTCCAGCTCGGCACCGCGGGCGCGCAGCCGTGGCGGGAGACGGCAAAGGCGCCGCAGGCATTGGCATAGGCGCAGCAGGTCTCGAGCGCCTCGTCGCGCAGCCAGCCCCGAAGGAACCCCGCCATGAAGGCGTCACCCGCCCCCAGGACGTTGTACACCTCGACCGGGAAGCCGGGCCCCGCGATCCCGTCGTCGAGCGAATCTGGGATCTCGCCGGGAAAGACCACACAACCCATGGGTCCGCGCTTGCAGACGATGATCGCCGCGCTCCGGGCCCGGATCGCGCGGATCGCCTCGAGCGTGTCCGAGGCGCCGCCCGCGATGCGAATCTCTTCTTCCGTGCCGACGACCAGGTCGCAGTTCGACAAGATCGATTGCAGCCTTGCGGTGGTCCGCGTGCTCTCCACGAAGCGCTCCTCGCCCGCCCCGTGGCCGGTCAGCCCCCAGAGCACGGGCCTGTAATCGATGTCGAAGATTACTTTCGCCCCATGGGTGCGCGCGAAGGCCATGGCCTTTCGGCTCGCGGCCTCCAGGTTGGGCCTGGAGAAATGCGTGCCGGTCACGACGAGAGCGCCGGCCGAGGCGACATAGTCCTCCTCGATGTCCTCCTCGCACAGCGCCGCATCGGCGCAGTTCTCGCGATAGAAGATGAGCGGAAAGGTCTCGTCGTCGCGAATGCCCAGGACGACG
>Ga0224504_10001232_pt1 | contig 11443 bp, 6 predicted proteins | sample SF_Oct11_sed_USG_3_FD_170160 | JGI IMG/M metagenome (GOLD analysis project Ga0224504, IMG submission 170160) | Sediment microbial communities from San Francisco Bay, California, United States - SF_Oct11_sed_USGS_24 | ecosystem: Environmental > Aquatic > Marine > Sediment | place: USA: California... | reverse complement strand
TTGGCGATTACGCGACACGTCAAGTACACCAATGCCGGGACCGTTGAGTTCCTGGTCGACAAGCAGGAAAACATCTTTTTTATCGAGGTCAATCCACGTATCCAGGTGGAACATACGATCACCGAGCAGATAACCGGTATCGATATTGTTCGCAGCCAGATTCAAATTGCACGTGGATGTTTGCTGAGTGATCCGGAGATCAGGATCAAAACCCAGGACGATGTCCATTGTCACGGGTATTCCATTCAATGCCGGATAACCACCGAAGACCCGGCAAACGGCTTTCAACCCGATTATGGCACGCTAATCGCCTATCGCAGCGCGGCGGGTTTTGGTATTCGTCTGGATGTAGGCGCGGCCTATACCGGTGCCAGGGTTTCACCATTTTTTGATTCGATGCTGGTCAAGGTGACATCGTGGGGAAGGACTTTGAGTGGCGCGATCGCACGTAATCATCGTGCCTTGCGTGAATTCCGAATCAGGGGTGTAAAAACCAATATTGGTTTTCTGCAAAACGTCCTTCGTCACCCGACCTTTGCTTCAGGTGATGCCACGGTGGCTTTTATCGACAATCATCCTGAGTTATTTGAGATATCGGAACGCTTTGATCGCGCAACCAAAACGCTTCGATATATCGCCAACCTGACGGTAAATGGTAATCCTGATATTGGCTCGATCGACCCAAAACGCGTGTTCCGCAAACCCGCAGTACCGCATGTCGACCGTTTGGCGGAATTTCCGCCGGGAACCAAGAATAAGCTAGATGAGCACGGCCCGGAGGCGTTTTGCAATTGGGTCAGACAGCAAAAAAACATCATGTACACCGACACCACTTTACGTGATGCACATCAATCCTTGTTGGCGACGCGTGTACGAAGCCTGGACATTCTGGCGGTGGCAGAGGGCTTTGCCAAGAGCAACCCCCAGGTGTTTTCACTGGAAATGTGGGGCGGAGCAACGTTTGATGTTTCGCTGCGGTTTTTGCGTGAATGTCCATGGCAGCGTTTGCAGCAAATACGCGAGGCAGTGCCCAATATACTTCTACAGATGTTGTTCCGGGGATCAAATGCGGTCGGTTACAAGGCTTACCCGGACAATGTAATCGAAAAATTCATAGAAAAGTCCTGGGAAAACGGCATCGACGTATTCCGGATTTTCGATTCACTGAACTGGATTGAAGGTATGAAACGCTCGATTCAGATTGTAAGGGAGAGAACGGGTGGTATTGCCGAGGCGACCATCTGTTATACCGGCGATGTATTGAATACCAGTCCGGAGAATCGTTATAGCATGCAGTATTACCTGGACATGGCCCGGCGCCTTGAAGATGAAGGCGCACATATGCTCGCCCTCAAGGACATGGCCGGCCTGTTGAAACCCTATGCCGCTGAACAGTTGATTCCGGCATTGCGGGCGGCTGTCGATATCCCCATACATCTGCATACCCACGACACTTCTTCCATGCAAAGCGCGACCTTACTCAAGGCAATAGAAGCGGACGTGGATGTTGTGGATGTGTGTCTGAGTTCGATGTCAGGTCTGACCTCCCAGGTCAATATGAATTCGCTCATCGCAGTCATGCAGGGTCACAAACGTGAACAGCCGTTTGATCTCGCCTCGCTGAATGAATATGCCAATTACTGGGAGGCCGTACGTGAGTATTACTATCCCTTTGAGTCCGGGCTGAAGGCTGGTACAGCGGAAGTCTATGAGCACGAAATTCCGGGTGGGCAGTATTCAAACCTGCGTCCACAGGCCATTGCGTTGGGTCTTGAGCATCGTTTTGAACAGATCAAGAAAAACTATGCGGCCGTAAATCGGATGTTTGGTGATATTGTCAAGGTCACTCCTTCCTCCAAGGTGGTCGGTGACATGGCAATGTTCATGACGGCCAATGGCCTGAATGAGAAGGACGTAATGGCCCAGGGAGACACGCTGGCTTTTCCAGATTCGGTCATCGATCTGTTTTCAGGCAAACTCGGCCAGATGGACGGTGGGTTTCCGACTGAGCTTTCTGCATTGATACTAAAGGGTAGAAAGCCTTTGGACGGCCCGCCGGGTGCTGCGCTGGATCCGGTTGATTTCGAAAAAGGTTTCGCTGCTTTTAAAGATGAGTTCGATGATAGCCTGACGGAGCTCGATTTTCTGTCCTACGAAATGTACCCGAATGTATTTCGCGGTTTCTATGAGCATCAGAAAGAGTTTGGCGATGTGCATTACCTGCCCACGCAGACATTTTTTTATGGCTTGAAACAGGGTGATGAAATTCTCGTCAAGTTACAGCGTGGAAAGACTATTGTTATTCGTTATGTCTATCGTTCGCATACTGACGAAAATGGCTTTTGCCGTGTCACCTTCGATCTCAACGGACAGGCGCGCAGTGTGCAGATTAGAGATGAAACGGTTGTTCCCAAGACCGCCGCCCATCGCAAAGCCGTGGAACGTAATGAAATTGGCTCACCCCTGATGGGAAGGCTGGCGTCGATTCTGGTTGTGGAGGGTGAAGTGGTTGATAAGGACATGCCCGTGTTTGTGATCGAGGCGATGAAAATGGAGACCACCATCACGGCACCGTTTGAGAGTACGATCAAAGCCATACATCTGCAGCCCGGAGAGCTGGTGGGACAGGGTGACCTGGTCATTGAGCTGGAATAACCAGCCGGGCCGCAGTACTCAATAAGGTCGCCGGCTCTTGATCGATATCATCAAAAGTCCAGCTTTTAACCCCAATTTCTCGGTTTTGATGGAATTTATTCGCCTGAACTGCTTAAATTGAAGTGAACGCAGACTCTTTCGCATGGCCATGGGCGAAAGTAGGAGTTGTTGAAGATGGGCATGTTCTTCCATGCCTACGTCAAGATGAAGAATATCTGGATTTGCTTCCTGATGGCCTTCTTCATGCCCGCGCTCAGCAATGCCCAGGATGAGCAAGCCAATTTACCCCAAGAAGATATCCTGTCCATAGCTGTAGAACGGCAGGCCATAGTGCTGAATATCCAGGGCCCGATCGGGCCTGCCACTGCTGAATACCTTATCAATTCGCTGGAAAAATCGATAGAACGTAATGCCGAACTGGTGATTATTCGCATGGATACACCGGGCGGCCTGGATGCCTCCACCCGGGACATCATCAAGGCCATTCTTAATTCGCCAGTTCCGGTGGCCACGTTTGTTACGCCAGGGGGTGCACGCGCGGCCAGCGCCGGTATGTATATTCTCTATGCCAGTCATATAGCCGCAATGAGCCCCGCGACCAATGTCGGGGCGGCCACACCGGTTTCCATTATCGGCGGTGAACAGCCGGGCCAAAAACCGACGCGTGGTGATGACGGTGAAGATACCAAGCCGGAGGCCGATACGGGCAATACCATGACACGTAAAGCGGTGAACGACGCCGTAGCCTACGCTCGTGGGCTGGCAAATATTCACGGTCGAAACGCAGACTGGGCAGAACTGGCGGTGCGGGAGGCCGCAAGCATTACCGCTAAAAAGGCATTGGAAACCGATGTGATTGATCTTATTGCGACAGACATCGGTGACCTGCTGAATCAGATAGACAGTAAAACCATCACTGTTCGGAACCGTGACTGGGTTCTTGATACCGCTTCATTGAAGATTGAGGAACTGGAACCTGACTGGAAAGCCGAGTTGCTGGGCGTCATCACCAGTCCGACAGTTGCCTACCTGCTTTTATTGATCGGGATTTACGGTCTCTTCTTTGAAGGCTATAACCCGGGTGCCATATTTCCCGGTGTGATCGGGGCCATCTGTCTGATCATCGCGCTTTATGCATTCCAGATGCTGCCTGTGAACTACGCGGGGTTTGCGCTTATCGCTCTTGGCATCATCCTGATGATTGGTGAGGCCGTGGTCCCCAGTTTTGGGGTATTGGGTATCGGTGGCGTTATTTCACTGATCATTGGTTCGATCATCCTGATTGATACCGATATTCCTGGCCTTACGGTTTCCAGGCCACTGATCGGTGCACTGGCCCTGGTCAGTTCATTTGGCCTGATGGGTATTATTGGTATTGCCTTGAAGGCCAGGCTCAGACCCGTGGTCTCTGGAAGGGAACAACTCATCGGTGCTTCGGGTAGTGCGTTGACTGATTTTTATCATGAGGGGGAGGTTTTTGTTCACAGCGAACGCTGGAGTGCTGAAAGCGATTCACCCTTGCGCGAAGGGCAAGCTGTCATCGTGACCGGTATTGATGGGCTCACTCTGAAAGTGCGTCCCGTTGATGAGTGAGCGCCGGTCTTTGAATAGTTGAAGGAGTAGGGTCATGTTCGAATATACAATTGGCGTTGTATTGTTCTTTGTCTTTGGTCTGGTTTTCAGCGCGATCAGGATATTACGTGAATATCAACGCGGTGTAATTTTTCAGCTTGGACGGTTCTGGAAGGTCAAGGGTCCGGGGTTGGTTATCGTCATTCCCATAGTTCAGCAAATGGTTCGGGTTGACCTGAGGGTCATCGTGATGGATGTGCCTACACAGGATGTCATTTCACGCGATAATGTTTCGGTAAAGGTCAACGCGGTGGTTTACTTTCGGGTCATTGATCCGGAGAAAGCGATCATCCAGGTGGAGAAGTACCTGGATGCAGTCAGTCAGTTGGCGCAGACAACCCTTCGCTCAGTGCTGGGGCAGCATGAACTGGATGAGATGCTGGCTGAACGCGACACACTGAACAAGGACATCCAGGCGATTCTGGATCGTCAGACCGACGCCTGGGGCATTAAGGTCGCAAATGTCGAGATCAAGCATGTCGATCTGGACGAAAGCATGGTTCGCGCCATCGCCGCACAGGCCGAGGCAGAGCGGCAACGGCGTGCCAAGGTCATTCATGCCACCGGCGAAAAGCAGGCCGCGACTGAATTGGTGGAAGCAGCGAAAACACTCAGTGCCGAACCCAATGCGATCCAGTTACGTTACCTGCAAACCCTGACAGAAATTGCTGGCGACAAAAGCTCCACCATCGTGTTCCCCCTGGATTTGATTAAAAAGCTCGGTGGGGCTTCAAGTACTAGTTGAAACTACTTCGGTACCTTTCGACTCAAAATTATTATAGGGGGAGTTTATGTGAGCCGGGTGAACCGCTTCACCCGACAGGAGTTGAACATATGAAAATGATCTGGATTCTGGTTGCAAACCAGGCAGAGGCGCAGATTTACTCGAGCGACCAACTTCCCGGAAGTCTTGCACTGGTCGAAGTGTTGGCAAACAAGGAGGGAACATCCCATCCAAGAGACCTGGTTTCAGATGCGCCGGGCAGAGCTTTTGACAGTAGCGGCTCGGGCCGGCACGCAATGGAACCGAATACCGGTGTTAAAGAGGAGCAACGAAGAAGGTTTGTAAAAGTAATGGCTGATAAGCTCCAGACCGCGTATTTAAAGGGTGACTTTACCCAATTAGTTTTACTGGCTGCCCCTGCCGTCTTGGGTGTCATACGTAAATCCCTGACCGCTGACATTAAAAAGATAGTGATCAAGGAGATACCTAAAGACGTGATTGGCCAGGATGTTGACAAGATACAGTCACAGCTTGCGCGGGCATTCGCCTTACGCTAAAAAATCAAAGAAATTTCCCGAACCTCGTGGGTGTGATAGTACGGGTATGGATAATGGGAATGGGGTCAACCAGCGGATTCATTGACATGATTCTGGAGTTGCCTGACCAGGCAAACAGGACACTCGAGGTGTTTTAGTAGTACTCTAAGGGTCTCGGGTTTCAACAATTCTTCTGAGGCTCCAAGTACAAGCATATCGGCGCGTTCTGCACGCACTGCAGCCACCAGGTTCTGTATGCCTTTGTCCTGTAACAACAACAGGTGATCCGGACCGGTCGGCAACAAATCATTGATCAACCGATTCATTGCGTCCTCTTCAACCGGAGTTTTTACTCTCAGGATGACTGTAATCCTGTGCGTTCGGCCCTTAGCAAGCAGGGTTGCGGTGAGCAGTGCTTTGTCACAGGTATCTGTATCATCAATCACTACGACTATGTGTCGGGGCGAACTCCGGACTTGTAGGGGCTGGCTGATGGTTGAGGCTGCAAGTTTCCGTGATGGCTCGAAAACCGTAATGTTGGAGGTATGCACCGTTTCCCGCAATAAGCTAACGGTAGAACCCCGGGCTTTGCGAAAAGTGTGGGATACGCCCATACGCCGGGCGAGTCCTTCAACCGCACTGCGGGCGGTGCGTACACGTAATGCAATGATGCGATCGAACCGGGTGCTGTGGATTTCGCGGACATTCAGAGTAAGCCGGCTCAATTCTTTTACAAATGGTAGTGCTGCTACCCGCTGTAATTCGTCATCCTCAATGAACACACCGTGTAATTGGGTTTCTGTATCCTCGCCCAGCAGTTGCTGCAAAATATTCAGTAATGGCCGGCCTGAGCCGCTGGTGTTCAGAATCACGGCAACCTGTTGGGTGGTGGTATCAGGATTGTTTGGAAGCATTGCTGTCGTCTTTCATCGTTTTTCCAGCTTCACTGAACGCCTGAAGCTGGCTGGCAAAACCGAGTAACCGTTCACGGATCCTGCGATTGATACTCCCGTGGGGAAACTCACCGTTTTTATCGCGTTTGCCTGCTGGAACACCGGTGAGAATCTCAAGGCATTGATCGACATGCTCAACCGGGTAGACCTGAAACTGTCCGTGCTCAACCGCTTCGATGACATCGCCACGCAACATCAGGTGCCTGACGTTGGCCAACGGTATCAAGACCCCCTGTTCGCCGCTTAAACCGCGTTTACGACAAATGTCAAAGAATCCCTCTATTTTCTCGTTGACACCACCGATCGCCTGAATTTTGCCGTGTTGGTCAAGTGAGCCAGTTATCGCCAGCGATTGCTTGATCGGGATCTCTGCCAGAGCCGAACCGAGTACACAAAGTTCCGCTGCAGAGGCACTGTCTCCGTCCACCCCGCCGTAAGATTGTTCGAATACGAGACTTGCGGACAGGGACAGGGGGCGGTCCGTAACGTAATGCGAACTCAGAAACCCGGTCAGGATAAGGACACCCTTGGAGTGCAGTGGACCACCCAGTTCCACCTCGCGCTCGATATCGATCACCTTACCTGAGCCGAGAGATACCGTCGCTGTTATACGCTGTGGGCGTCCGAATGCAAACCCGCCAAGCTGCATGACAGCCAGGCCATTGACCTGGCCGATACTGGCGCCTGCGGTCTCGATCATCAGCGTGTTATGCAGAATACCTTCCTGCATTTGATCGCGATAACGGCTTGCACGGTGAACACGGGCGTCGATCGCCTGTTGCACTTCCTTAGCACCGATCAAATTATTGCCATTGTGACTTGCCCTGTAATGGGCTTCGCGCAGGATGTCTGCCGACTGCCGGATATCAGATGAGAGCCATTCGTTGTCACCTGCATGCCGTGTGCTCTCTTCTACCAGGCGTGCAACACCGCTGCGATCCAGATGCTTCAGATTTTCCTGGCGTACAACGGTTGCGAGCATGCGCGCCCGATATTCAATATTTTGTTTGTTGCGGTCAATCCGGTCTTCGAAATCTGCTGCGATCTTGAAAAGTTCCGAGAACTCGGGATCGTAACGATCAAGCAAATAGTAGTGAAGACGCTCACCGATCAGGATTACTTTCAACTCCAATGGAATGGGTTGTGGCTCGAGTGAAACCGTGTTGACCAGGCCAATGTCATCGCCGATGGAACGCACCTGCAATTGACGTGATTTAACCGCTCGTTTCAGTCCTTCCCAGGCAAGAGGGAAAGTCAGTACCTTGGCTGCGTCAAGCACCAGGAAACCGCCATTTGCCCGGTGTAGTGCACCGGAGCGGATCAGGTTGAAGTTGGTAACCAGAGAGCCGAACTCTGTCTCATATTCGATCTTACCTATCAATTCGGCAAAACTGGGTTTGTCTTCGAACACCACGGGCGCACCCTCGGATTCACTATGGTCGACAAGCAGGTTGATCGCGTATCGTCGCATTGTGGAGGAACCTTTCGAACGAAGTAGTTCCCGCATCTGGGTGGGTAGTCCATGACCATCAGGGGGAGTAAGGAATAGTCCCACGTTATCAATGATATCGGCTTGCATGTCGACCAGATGCTCTACCACAGCAGGGATATCATTGTATTTTTGCCTGAGCTCATCAATCAGGCCGGTTACAGCGAGGCCTGCGACATCATGTTCGAGCTTCCGAAGCCTTTGCCGCATTTCACGGGCGTGCTTGGGTGCAGTTCGTATCACGCGCTGCATTTGTCCGGTTAGTTCTTCTATGTCTTTATGTATTTTGTCCTGCTTTTCCTTGGGCAGTTTTTCGAACTCCTCAGGCTTGATGACCTCATTGTCTTGCATTGGGATGAATGCGAAACCATTTGGTGTCTGGATAAGGTTGATGTCATGTTCCTTTGCCGCCTCTTCAATGGCCATGAAATCCTGTTCCTGCTGTTCCTTGAACTCCTCGACAATGGCTTCGTTCTGAAGTTGGAAATCCTCGCTTTCGAAAGCAGCAGGAATTGCGGTCTGGGCATCTTCGATAAAACTTTCTACATCAATACGAAGGCCTTTGCCGACCCCTGCTGGCAGTCTGAGTGTTTTAGATTGACGCGGATCATCGAAATTGTAGACATAACACCAATCAGAAGGAGTGGCGCGTTCGGAAGCTTTCTTTTCCAGAAACTGACGAACAAAGGTATGGCGTCCGGTACCTGGGGGGCCGAGCACGAATACATTGTGCCCGTCGACATTTATCCCGGTTGCAAAGTGAATGGCCTCAACAGCCCGTTCCTGGCCGGGAACCTCATTGAGGTCTTTGAGGTTCTCGGTCGTTTTAAAGGTCAGTTGCCCGGGGTCGCAAAAACGATACAGTGCCTTGGCGGGCAACGGTTTTCCCGATTCTATATCCATCTCTATCCAGCCTTCTTCATCAGTCAATAAGAAAAATGCATTAAGAGTTCATAATTTATCATCTCATGTGTAAATAGCTAAATAAACAGGTAAAGGCATTGATGATGATCTATATCACGATCTGGCAAGCTTCAGCGCGATTGATGCCATAATGTAAAAACGATGACTGCGAAATTCTGGCAAGAAAAAACCTTGAATCAAATGACCAACGCTGAATGGGAGTCACTCTGTGATGGTTGTGCCCTGTGTTGCATGAACAAGATTGAGGATGAGGATGACGGCGAGATTTTCTATACAAACACCGCTTGCCAGTTATTGGACCTGTCATCCTGCCGTTGCTCGGATTATGCAAATCGTTTGGCTAAGGTCCCCGACTGTCTGCAACTGACGGTGGCCAATGTTGGTTCTTATGAATGGTTGCCCGGCAGCTGTGCGTATAGGCGGTTGGCAAATGGACAGGGGCTGCCCGACTGGCACCCGCTTTTAAGCGGACGGCCCGAATCAGTCCACGAGGCGGGTATATCCATGCTCGGTCATATGGTCCCCGATGAGGACCATGAAGATTTCAATATTTTCCAGTTGCTGGAATCAGACTGAAAAACTCCGCCTCAATCGATTTCCAGTATCTTTAACACCTCGTCGGCAAGTTCTTCAGCTGATCTATCACCGGCATCAAGGTGGATATCTGCTCTTTCAGGTGGCTCATAAGGTGAACTGATACCCGTGAAATTGGGGATTTCTCCCTTGCGGGCCCGGGCGTACATACCCTTGGGGTCGCGCGCTTCACACACTTCAAGCGGTGTATCCACGTAAACCTCGATAAAATCGATGTCTCCGACAATATCCCTGGCCATTCTTCGTTCGCGCCGAAAGGGCGAGATAAAGGCGGTCATCACGATCAAACCCGAATCGGCCATCAGGCGGGCAACTTCAGCAACCCGGCGTATGTTTTCAACACGGTCGGCATCGGTAAAGCCCAGATCCTTATTGAGCCCATGGCGAAAATTGTCGCCATCGAGCAGATAGGTGTGCCGGTTTTGTGCGGCAAGCTTTTGTTCGACGATATCAGCGATGGAGGATTTTCCCGATGCTGATAAACCCGTGAACCAGATAACACGAGGTTTCTGGCTCTTCATTCGCGCACGGGACTCACGATTGATTTCAAAAGACTGCCAAGACAGGTTTTGTCCACGGTGCAGACCGAAATCGATCATGCCGGCGCCGACTGTATTGTTGCTAATACGGTCAATCAATATGAACGCGCCGGTCTCCGGGTTATCTGCATAAGAATCAAAGGCGATGGGCTGTGCGCTGGCGAAATTGCACACTGCGATTCCATTCAGATCAACCTTGGTCGCGGGCATGTGTTCCGAGGTATTGATGTTAATGGCATATTTCAGATCGGTGATTTGTACCGAGGTGTCCTGCGTGCCGATCCTCATCAGGTAACTACGTTCCGGCAACATCGGGTCTTCATGCATCCAGATGAGATGAGCCTGGAACTGGTTGCTGCGTTCAGGTGGCTCGCCGGGTCTATGCAATACGTCACCCTTGGAGATATCAATCTCATCTTCCAGTGTCACGGTTACAGCATCGCCTTTGACGGCACGTGGCAGGTCACCGTCCATCGTCACGATCGACCTGACACGACTGCGCTTTAACGAGGCGGCCACCATGACTTCATCACCCACTGCAATCTCACCGCCAACCACGGTGCCGGCATAACCACGAAAATCCAGGTTCGGGCGTGTGACACGCTGAACCGGGTAACGGAATAGTTTTGAATCGTCCCTTTTGGGATCCAGTTCTTCAAGGTAAGTCAGCAGGGGCATGCCCTTAAACCAGGGCATGCGTTCACTGTGCGTGGTTATGTTGTCGCCCTTGAGGGCTGATATCGGAATTGCATAAACACTGCTAAAGCCGAGGTCTTTTGAAAAGCTATCGAAATCCGCGCAAATATCTTCGAACAACTGGCGTGAATAATCCTTGAGGTCAATCTTGTTAATCGCCAGCATGATGTGTTTAACACCAACAAGCGAAAGGATATAGGCGTGCCGGCGTGTCTGGGTGGATACACCAAGACGGGCATCTATCAGCAACACCGCTGCCTCTGCCGTTGATGCACCGGTGGCCATGTTACGTGTGTATTGTTCATGACCGGGCGTGTCAGCGACGATGAATTTTCGTTTCGATGTAGAGAAAAAGCGATAGGCAACATCAATGGTGATGCCCTGTTCGCGTTCCGCTGCAAGGCCATCGACGAGCAATGAAAAATCAATATCCTCTTCGGTGGAGAGTCGGCCCTTGCTGTCCCGTATTAGCTCCTCCAACTGGTCATCGTAGAGTAGCTGGGAGTCATAAAGCAGGCGGCCGATCAATGTGCTTTTTCCGTCATCCACGCTTCCGCAGGTGATAAATTTCAGCATGCTTTTCGAGCTTTCCATCTCGATAAATTGCTGCATGTCGAGGTGTGCTTTGTTGGCAGCAGACATCAGAAGTACCCTTCCTTTTTCTTCTTTTCCATGGAGGCGGACTGATCTTTGTCGATCAG
>Ga0224504_10001231_pt1 | contig 11460 bp, 9 predicted proteins | sample SF_Oct11_sed_USG_3_FD_170160 | JGI IMG/M metagenome (GOLD analysis project Ga0224504, IMG submission 170160) | Sediment microbial communities from San Francisco Bay, California, United States - SF_Oct11_sed_USGS_24 | ecosystem: Environmental > Aquatic > Marine > Sediment | place: USA: California... | reverse complement strand
CGGGGCTGCGATATCAAGCCGGCTGGCACATCGTTGGCCCGCACAGAAAACCATTTCGGTTGGACTGCTGGTGATGATGATCGCCACAGTCCTCAATCTCGTTTCGGTGCACCTGAGCACTGCAGGAATTATTACCGTGGTTGGCCCGCTGGTACTCTACGTCACCGGGCTCTCAGTGATGATGCCGGCGATCACCGTACTTTCGCTTGATTGCCTGCCCACACACCGTGGAACGGCGGCTTCAATGCAAGGGTTTCTGCAATCGATAATCAATGCCGCTGTGGCAAGTCTTGCAGTACCGTTACTGCATACGAGTTGGCTAAATTTTGTAATGGGTCAGCTTGTGTTTTTTTTGCTGGCAGCAAGCTTGTGGTATCACCTCAGGAAGGGTGAATGAAAGCGCAAAGAGAGAAAACACAACGGCTTATCGGGATACTGGCGGTGGTGGGTCCCTTTGTACTGATTGCAGTGGCGTATCGTTTTGCCGCAACGAGGGAGATCAGCCTTCCCGATATTTACATGGATGCAGGCAAACTTTGCCTGGGGAACCTATGACAAAACAATCAAAGTCCAATCCGGCCCTGCGCCGGGCAATCAGCAAGACCGGCTACAGCGCCATGACACTCAACGGTGTCATTGGCGCCGGTATATTTGGTTTACCTGCGGTAGCTGCGGCGAAAACCGGAGCTTTCAGCCCCTGGTTGTTTGTCATCGCCGGAATACTGATTTTCAGCGTGGTGCTATCCTTTGCACGCGCTTCCAGCATGTTTCGTCATACCGGTGGCGCAATTCTCTATGCAAATCACGCTTTCGGCCCATTTGTTGGTTTCCAGGCAGGCTGGCTTGCGTATCTTGGCCGCGTCACCTCCATGGGCGCCAACGCAAACCTGTTGCTGACTTATGCCAGTTGGTTCTGGTCACCGCTCGCGGATGATCTTAACCGTTGGATATTGATGTCGATAGTGATAATGGGCCTAACCTGGCTCAATGTCCGTGGGGTCAGACATAGTATCGGGATCATCTATATATTCACCATCCTGAAACTGCTGCCTCTGTCCCTGCTGGTGTTGTTTGGCATGGGGCATATAGATCTGCAAATGCTCGGGGGAGCCGACTTTCCCGAGTTTGGTCAACTCAGTGAGGCCGTACTAATAGTGCTGTATGCCTATGTTGGCTTTGAAGGAACCGTTGTGGCAGCCGGAGAAGGGCGTAACCCCCGCCGCGACCTGCCAAGGGCGATGATTAACACCATTCTCATCACCGGACTGATCTATGTGCTGGTACAAATAATTGCCACCTCAAGCCTTCCGGGCCTCGCGGACAGCTCGACAGCACTGGCGGATGTTGCTGTTGTACTGTTGGGGCCCGCCGGTGCTGCCCTGTTGACACTCGGGGCAGTATTTTCAATTGGCGGAAACCTACAATCTACATTCTTGTCAGCACCCCGGATGACTTACGCACTAGCCCTAGACGGGAGCTTACCCTCCTGGTTTGCAAAAGTGCATCACAGGTACCAGACACCACATATCTCGCTATGGATTTATGGCGGTCTTTGCCTGGCTCTCGCCTTGAGTGGAAGCTTTATATGGCTGGCGGTTATGAGCACCCTGGCGAGGCTATTAACCTATATTGTCTGCATCGCTGCTTTGCCGCGACTGGAGAAGACAACTGAACCGGTGGAGAACCAGTTTAGATTACCGGGTGGATTACTGATCCCTGCTATCGCCCTGATTTTGTGTATTTGGCTGATAAGCTACGCATCCGTCCAGGCGTGGATGACTTGCCTGGCGTTCATGGCTGTTGGTACCGTTTTGTATATCCTGTCTCGACGGATGTCCAAAAATTCCGGCTAGGCTGATGTTGGGTCGCGTTTCTCATGCTGTGTGCTTTCACACTGGTTCTCGGGGTTGCCTGCTGTCATAATTCCAACGCTCATTTCACATCGGAGTTTTCCATGTCCACATTGATCGAACAGGCACACTCAAGGGAGTGGTTTTATTCCTACGATTTGCCTGATGGCAGTTCAACCAGTACCTATCATGATGCAGAGATCCATGCGATTCATAATACACGCTGGCAAATGCTGCAATCCTATCTGGACAGAAACCTGGGGGCCGATCGAAGTGGTTTAACAGCACTGGACCTGGCGTCCCACCAGGGTTGGTTCGCCGTCAATATGGTACGCGCCGGTTTTGCGTCCGTTCTGGGTGTCGATGCCCGTCAGTCGCATGTGGATGACAGTACGCTGATCTCAGATATTTTTCAGATGGATCAACTTTCCTTTCAGCAGGGGGATATACATGATCAGAGCCCGGATCAACTTGGACAGTTCGACGTCGTATTGATGCTTGGGCTGCTCTATCACCTGGAAAACCCGGTCGGCGCCCTGCGTATTTGCCGGAGTCTGTGTAAGGACCTCTGTATCATTGAAACCCAGATCGTACCGGGAATGACCGGCTTTGTAGATTACGGCAGTTACCAGTATGTACGACCGCTTAAAGGTAGTTTCGGCATCATCGACGAGATGGATGATACCCATGGGCCAGAGGCCAGTGTCACCGGAATTTGCATGGTACCCAGCCTTGACGCCCTGTTGTGGATATTGGAGAAAGTCGGCTTCTCCAAAGCGACCGTACTAGAACCGCCTGCGGATGCCTACGAGCAATTGCGTTACCACAAACGTGTCATGGTTGCGGCGCACGTTTAAAGAACGCCACAAATGAAGATTGCATCACAGCTAATCGAGGCGACCTGTCCGGAGACCGAGGTCTACCATCGTCTGTTACCTTTGGATAACAGTCACATACTGGAACTGGGTTGCGGTGCTGCTGAAAAGACACGGGATATTGCCACATCTGGAGCCAATCGCGAAGTTACAGCCCTGGAAGTTGATGTTCTGGCACACCAGAAAAACCTGCAAATTACCGACTTACCCAATGTGAAATTCGGCCTTGCCGGTGCACAGGACATACCACTGGATAATGAGTCGGTCGACATTGTATTGATGTTCAAATCACTGCATCACGTACCGGTGGAATTGATGGACGTCTCACTGAAGGAGATCAGGCGGGTATTGAAGCCCGCGGGTTTAGCTTATATTTCTGAACCAATTTTTGCTGGAGATTTCAATGAGATATTGCGCATATTTCATAATGAACAACATGTACGGGAAGCAGCATTTAATAGCTTGAAAGAAGCAGTAGACAAAGGGTGGTTTAACTTGGTTGAAGAAACGTTTTTCAACACACCGGGGTTTTACAGGGATTTTGCTGATTTTGAAAACACCATTATCAACGCCACTCATAGCCAGCACAGTCTCAATGCTGGCTTGCTGGAACTGGTCAGACAAAAATTCGAAAGACACCTGGATGACGATGGTGCGCACTTTCTAACACCAATCCGTGTTGATCTGCTACAGAAGAAATAAAGCCGGCTTTTAAACCTGTCCGCTGATCCAGACAGCCTCGACAAACTCGCTCAGACCGGCATCCCGGTATTTTGGTGGCATATTCTTAAGCGCATTCAAGCCACCTGCCCTTTGGAGCCCGGGCCAATACTTTTTCACTTCATCCGGCAGTACGGAAAATGGTGGTCCATTTACTTTTTGCTGATCGTACTCAAGCGTAATCAGTAACTGCGTAGCGTTCGCTTTCAAAAGTGATTTAGTATGTTTCACATAGGCCGGACGCAACGAAGGAGGCAAAGCAACCAATGCCGCTCTGTCATATAGGGCATCGTATGGCTCATCCAAAAACTCAAAATAGTCGCCGCAGACAATGGTCAGTTGGTGTTCAACACTCCGAAACGCACAGAGACCACCGTGAGTCCCGGTTTCAAAGCGGATATCAGCCTCGTTAAAAAAAGCCCGGGCAGCAATTGCAGAGAGTTCAACGCCGGTAACATCACAGCCTTGTTGTGAAAGCCATAGGAGGTCGGGCGACTTACCGCATAGAGGCACCAGTACACGGCTGCCACCAGTGAGCCCAGGCCAGAACTTGCGAAGTGCGCGGTTACCCTTGGCTTCATGCCAACCGATGTGCCCGCTCTCCCATCGGGCCAGCCACTCATCAGCCAAGGCAGTTCATCCGCTTAACGGGCTTGAGCACAAATTGGGTCAAGCGACTGCTCAGAACTGCTCTGCATCCAGGGCCATCATGCTTTCACTACCTGACTTAACCGTGGCAAGGTAACTTAATGTGCGTGGCAACAGGTGTTCAAAATAGAACTGCGCGGTCACCTGTTTGGCCTGCAGGAAGGACTCATCGTCACTACCGGCATCCAGCATCTGCGTCGCTTTGAGTGCCGATGCACCCATAACCCAGCCGCCACAGAGGTATCCCATCAGCATCATGAAGTTCACACTGGCTCCACCAACCGCATTCCGGTCCTTCGATCCGTTCTCCAGTAGCCACTGCCGCGCCTCTTCACCGCACTGAACCGCATTTTTCAATGCATCGCCCATCACTTCGAGACTATCAACAGCAGACATTGCTTCTGCTATCGTGAGAATCTCCTCAAGCAGGACCTGCAACGCTTCACCATTATCACCTAGCGTTTTACGACCGGCCAGGTCGAGCCCCTGAATTCCGGTTGTTCCCTCATAGATGGTCATTATGCGTGCATCACGGTAAAGCTGCGCACTGCCGGTTTCCTCGACATAGCCCATTCCGCCATGCACCTGGGTGCCCAGGTATGTGATCTCCTGGGACAATTCGGTCAGCCAACCCTTCACAATGGGCGTGTACAGACCTACACGAGAGGCGTGCTTGCGTGCCTGCTCGGGATCCTTCGCGGTATGCTCCCGGTCACTCTCGGCCGCAGCAATATAGGCCAGGCCACGCATGGCCTCGGTTGCCGACTTCATCACCATCAGCATGCGCCGCACATCCGGAAACTCGATTATCGGATAGCGCGAACCGTCACTTCGTGTTCCCTGCAAACGTTCCTTCGCATACGGAACTGCCTGTTGATAGGAGCGCTCGGCAACACCAAGACCCTGGATACCCACACCCTGGCGGGCCTCGTTCATCATGGTAAACATGGCCATCAAGCCCTGGTTTGGCTGACCCACCATGTAAGCAATTGCACCACCACTATCACCAAAGTTAAGGGTACAAGTCGGACTACCATGAATACCGAGTTTGTGTTCAATACCCGTACAAAAAGCATCATTGCGTTCACCGGGCCGGCCATTCTCATCCAGCAGAAACTTCGGCACCACGAAAAGCGAGATGCCCCTGACACCGGCGGGTGCATCGGGTAAGCGTGCCAACACCAGGTGGATGATATTTTCCGTCATCTGGTGATCTCCCCAGGTGATAAATATTTTCTGACCGCTGACCAGGTAGTGATCACCTTCAGGTACGGCCTTGCAAGCCACTGCCGCCAGGTCAGATCCTGCCGCAGGCTCCGTCAGACACATTGAAGCTGTCCAATTCCCACTGATCAAGTCTGGCAGATAGGCGCTTTTCAGTTCCTCTGTGCCATGTTTTTCAATTGCCTCGACAGCACCTGTAGTGAGCAAAGGGCATAGTGATAGAGCTGCGCAGGAGGTATACCAGATTTCCGTAGCCGCAGCTCCCAACACCCTTGGCATGGCTGAACCGCCATACTCCTCGCCAGCAGTCAATGCGGCCCAGCCATTGTCAGCATATTGGCGGTACGCCTCCGCAAAGCCCGGGGTTTCATGTACTCCGTCTTCTTCCAAAGTGGCGCCTGACTTATCACCAACTTCATTCAGAGGTGCAAAAACCTCACTGCCCAGTCGTCCCGCCTCCTCCAGAATGGCGGTCGCCAATTCGCTATTCACGTCCTCAAAACCGGCATCAAGGCACAGTTTGTCAAAATCGAGAATATGATTGATTACAAAAGAAGCATCTTTATAGGGGAATTGATAGTCGCTCATCGGATACAATCCTTGTGTTCAAATAGTGTGATATAACTTAGGTATATTATGATCATTTTCGGTCTTCGGGGATACCACGAGTGCATGAAAAAATGAGGTTTGACCTTGCAATTATTGGCGGCGGACTGGCTGGAATAAGTGCAGCTATCGAATTACTCGACCAGGGACTAAAAATCGCCATCATCGACCGGGATTCCGAACAGAATTTTGGCGGTCTGGCGATGAAATCCCTGGGTGGTATGACCCTGGTTGATACACCTGTTCAGCGCCTGAACCGTATCCATGACAGCCCTGAAATCGCTCTGCGGGACTGGCACTCCTGTGCTCAGTTCTCAGCGGATGATCAGTGGCCAAGGCGATGGGCGGAGCTTTATGTTAACCGCAGCGTTGATGATATTTATAACTGGCTCAAACCCAGGGGGATCAAGTTTTTCCCTGTCCCCCACTGGGTGGAAAGAGGTGAGTTTGGCGATGGTAACTCACTACCCCGCTACCATATTATCTGGGGCACCGGGCGCCACCTGATGCTCACACTCATCAATGAGCTCAAAGATCATGTTAATTCTAGAAATATAACATATCTATTTGATCATAAAGTGGAATCACTTCTAATAAACAATCAGTCTATTTGCGGGCTGCGGGGAACCCAAGAGAAAAACGGACAGGCATTCGAGGTGGAGGCCGCCATCGTCCTGGTGGCCAGTGGCGGCATCAATGGCGATATAGAACGTGTAAAACAGGAGTGGGATCAAACCTGGGGCGCACCCCCGGAACATATACTCAACGGCGCACACCAGTATGCGGATGGAACACTACACGATGCGGTCAAACACATAGACGGCAAGGTCACCCATTTACACCAGATGTGGAATTATGCAGCAGGTATTCACCACCCCCAACCTAACATCCCCGGAGAAGGACTGAGTCTGATACCGCCCAAATCCGCATTATGGCTGGATGCGACCGGTAAACGCTTTGGCCCGCTCCCGCTGGTGACCGGCTTTGACACACACAATATATGCAAGCGTATTGCCCGGGACCGGTACGGGTATAGCTGGCAACTGATGAACTGGAAGATCGCATTAAAAGAAATCGCCGTTTCAGGGGCTGAAGCGAACACCGCATTTCGAGACCGGCGCATAATACAACTGGCCCGGGATATCCTCCTCGGCAACCGTAAGCTGCTTGAATACCTCGTCAACGAATGTGAAGACGTTGTGACCGGCAACAGCCTTGAAGAACTGGTTGAGAAAATGAACGCGCTCAACGCCAGCAGTCAAACCGTCGGCAGGGGCACCGTTGAGGTTGAGAATATCAAACAGGCCGTCCAACACTACGATGCACAGATAGAACTCGGCGAGGAGTTTCATAACGATGACCAGCTAAGGCGTATCGCCCAGGTCAGGCACTGGCGCGGGGATCGGTCAAGAACCTGTAAATTCGAGAAGATACTTGCGAAGAAGTCCATGCCGCTGGTTGCCTTCAGGGAATTCATCGTCAGCCGCAAGAGTATGGGTGGTATTCAAACAGACCTGGAAAGCCGGGTGCTTTCAAATAGCGGGCAAGTCATTCCCGGTTTGTATGCCGCCGGGGAAGCAGCCGGTTTCGGCGGTGGTGGTATCAATGGGCTAAAATCACTCGAAGGCACCTTTATATCCAACTGTATTTTGAATGCCCGAATGGCCGTGCGCTCCATTACCGGCCAGGCATTAACCCCATAACTTAACGGATTTTAACCCACAGAGAACATCATGAAAAAAACAGGCGCATGGCTGGTACGCTTCGCTCTTGAGCAAATTGGCATCAAGTACACCTTCGGCATTCCCGGTGTTCACAACACTGAAATATATGATGAACTGAATAAATCCGATTCGATTCAACCGGTTCTGGTAACACATGAAGGCGGCGCGGCTTTTATGGCTGATGCCATCAGCAGGACCTCCAGTCACATCGGTACCCTGCTCATTGTCCCGGCTGCCGGGGTCACCCACGCCGCCAGCGGTATTGGCGAAGCATTTCTGGATGGTATACCGATGCTGGTGATTTCCGGTGGAATACGTACCGACAGTGGTAAAACCTACCAATTACACGAAATGGATCAGCACGCCCTACTCGCTCCGATCACAAAGAAAACCTATAAAGTCGAAACCTATGAGCAGATCATTCCCGCTATCTACGAGGCGTACCAGGTAGCCACCAGCGGCGAACCCGGTCCTGTTTTTGTAGAGGTTCCTGTCAATTTTCAACTGTTCCCGGGCGAGGTGTCAGAGATACCTGAATTTGTAGCGACACTCTCCGAAAATCAACTTGATCTCAAGGCCATTCAACGTGCTGCAGAAAGTCTTTATGAAGCTGCTTCACCGGGTCTGTTTTTGGGGTGGGGAGCAATGGGTGCCAGTGAAGAGGCCGTCAGCATCGCCGAATTTCTCGGTGCTCCGGTCGCGACAACCTTACAGGGCTTGAGCGCGTTTCCGGCCAATCACCCATTGCATACCGGCATGGGCATCGGTCCGGCGGCCGTGCCTGCTGCTGAAAATGCCTTCAAGAAATGTGATTGCCTGCTGGCAGTAGGCAATCGATTTGGCGAAATTGCGACGGCCAGTTACGGGGTAAAACCACCTCAGAGCCTGATTCACATAGACATCAACAAGGATGTCTTCAATGCCAACTACCCGGCTTCCATCACGATAGAGGGTGATGCGAAGGCCGTTTTGAAAGAGTTGCTCAAAGCATTGCAATCGATTGGTGCACCCAAACCCGACAATGTTGATTTAAAAACCGCGATCAGCGGCGATAAAGCCGCCTATTATGAGGAATGGTTCAAGCATGACAGCAAGGATCGTGTTAATCCGGCACGTTTCTTTACGGAACTGCGCAAACAACTGAATGATGACGCAATTGTTGTCGCCGACGATGGCAATCATACTTTTCTGACCGCCGAATTGATGCCGATTAACGGTATACGCGGGTTTATCTCTCCCACCGATTTCAACTGCATGGGTTATTGCGTCCCGGCAGTCACGGCAGCCAAGCTGGTCAACCCGGATAAACAGGTAGTCGGCATCATCGGTGACGGTGCATTTTTAATGACCTGCATGGAAACGCTGACCGCATCTTCATTGGAACTCGGCGGTATCTATTTTGTGTTTCATGATGGGGAGCTATCTCAAATCTCCCAGGCCCAGGAAATACCCTATAATCGAAAAACCTGCACTGTGTTGCACCCCGTGAAAATCAAGGGGGTCGCGGATGCGACGGGTTGCGAGTTTGTTTCCATTGAAAGCGACTCTGACTGCGAAGACGGAATCAAAGAGGCACTCACGTTTGCCGCTCAGAATAAACCCGTGATCGTGGATGTGAATATTGATTATTCCAAGCGCACCCGCTTCACAAAAGGCATAGTGAAAAGCAACCTTGAGCGTTTCACCCTGGGTAATAAAGCCCGTTTTATCGGACGTGCGCTACTCAGGCGCGTGCTGTAACTTATTTCAGCGCCCTGGTGGCTACCGTGACCTGCATCTGACTGGCGCTAATGGGGAAGTCAGCAGCGCTTAATGTGCATACCCACTCCTGCCGGAACTGAGGCCAGCTTAATCAGTTATATATTCCATCTATCAGGCATCGCAGTATCGGCTCGGCAGAGCCCGAGGTTGATCGCTTAGTTGAATGAAAACTCGACAGAAGCTATAAAAGGAATTAATTTACTCACCCCCTTAAAGATATATTTTATATAGATACGTTTAAACACATGAGATACCGTACTTCGATAAATCCTGGCAGTGGAACGATATTAAACAAACTCAGCAACTTCACGCTGAGCCGGTGAGGAGTAGCACCATGAAGAGGCGTAGTACCATGAAGATGCTTATACTTGCCTTAGTAGCAGGGATCACCACTGGTTGCGCAGACAATGCTACCGACACACAAGTTAATCCAGCTGTGGTCCTGTCAATCGAAGACAGGCGCTTCGAACGTCGTGCTCTTGAGGCTGGTACATGGATCATGCCGCAAGTAATGTACGAGAGGATGTCACAAGTTGCCTTTGATACCTTCGGGGGCGACGCTACAAATACAGTTTACTATTATGCGAAGCCAATGACCCACAACGCGGCCATGGTGACAGGTAACAACAACTCGCCATACGTACACACATACCACAACATCAAAGACGGGCCGTTAGTGGTTGAGATGCCAGCCGCGACAGACACGAACTCATTCTTCGGTACATTTCTCACATCATGGCACGTACCTTTAGTTGATGTAGGGCCAGACGGCGCGGACGAGGGTAAGGGAGGTAAGTATTTAATCGTTCCAGAAGGCTACGAGGGTGATACCGAAGGCTATATCGCAGTGAAGCAATCGACAAACCGTGGGTATATATCTATCCGTTCTCTAACCAAGACAACATCAGACGAAGACATGGCTCGCTCGGCGGAGTACATCAAGGGCTTGAAAATTTACCCTCTGGGCGGTGAAGCGGTGACGAATCACATCGCCCTCGACGGTGTAGATTACGAAGGTCACATCAAATTCGACGCTTCGTTCTGGGAGTCAGCACACAAGGCTATCAACGAGGAACTGATCAAGGCTGACGAGAAAGCCTTTTACGGGATGATGAAGTCTATCGGTATCGAGAAGGGTAAACCGTTCGAGCCAACAGAAGCACAGGCGCAGATTTTACTCGATGCAATTGTTCAGCTGAAAGCCGAAATCGCCCACGACTTCACGTATTACGCACCGCGTCTATGGGGCGAGCAGTCACAGTGGACCATCCCTGTTGACAAGGAAATGATGACCACGAACGCGACATACGTGGACGACAATTGGAACGACTATTCGTCTCGCGGCACAACATTTACCTATTACTTTGCACCACCAGCGTCGCTTGCCGATTCAAAATCTACAACCTACATCAAAGGTGTATTGGATAGTAAAGGTCGCCCAATGTCTGGTGACCATGACTACAAGCTACACATTGCGAGCCACAAGGATGTTCCGGCTGCACGCTTTTATTCATTCTTAACCTACTCGATGGATAACGGGGCGTATATCGCGGGGTCAGACACTATCGGCGTAGCGTCAAACGACACTGGCTTCGTAATCAACGCTGATGGTTCTGTGACTATCCACTGGTCTAGTCACTGTGACGACACCGACTATACGAACTGCATGCCAATAACCCCTGGCGAAGAATGGTTCTCTCTATTTCGTATGTACGGCCCCTCTGAAACATGGTTCGAGTTCGTCCCGCCATCAATCGAACGAATTGAGGAATAAGCAACCAAGTGAAAGGATCATTTCTTTAATTAGCGCATCAATTAAAGAGATGTTGGGTTTGCAATGTTTAAAAATGAATATCCGCTTCTCTAATCGGGCCTTAATGTCAAGTTCCCATTGTTTATGGCATGCTATTGGTCGCGTCTTGGCGTGGGTCACGCTTCTCTTCGCAGTCGGTTCTGGTGGTATCCAGCCGCTGCAGGCATAGGTCGGACGGTGTGGAGAGCCAAGCTTTTGGACGTGCTTTAAAGCACAGCAGACATATTCGGCTTCATCCA
>Ga0224504_10001230_pt1 | contig 11462 bp, 9 predicted proteins | sample SF_Oct11_sed_USG_3_FD_170160 | JGI IMG/M metagenome (GOLD analysis project Ga0224504, IMG submission 170160) | Sediment microbial communities from San Francisco Bay, California, United States - SF_Oct11_sed_USGS_24 | ecosystem: Environmental > Aquatic > Marine > Sediment | place: USA: California... | reverse complement strand
TCCCCGGGCGAAGCCCTGGCCCGCTTCGATCGCTCCCTGATCCGCAGCCACCAGTTGTTGGAGAGTGGCCAGTTGGTTTTTTCCGTAGCCGACGATATGGTAGCGGTTAACGAGGTCAGTCTGCCGAGCAGAGAGTCGGACCGGCCGGCCGAGGTGATCGAGTTTGAACATACTCAGTCACTGATCGAAGATGGGCTGTCCTACTTCTTCGATGCCATTCAGGTGGGTGCAGATTCCAAACGCTGCCTGGCCCTCAAGGTCAGACAAACCCATCTGAGCAACATGATTCAACCGTTCACTCAGGTGACGGGAGGCGATACATCCAGAGTGAGATTTACTTTGCGGGCTGAGGCGCTCGGGCAGGGATTCATTCATTACGCACCGACTGAGTATGGAGACTTTGCCTGCCTGATCGATTTCAACGAACGTCTGGCCTCACTTTGCTTCGTGCACCGCCGAGAAATCATCGGCGTGGCGCACCTGGCCACCAGTCAATATGACATGACATCTACTCCGGGACTCCAAAAGATGGCTGCGGAACTGAAAACAATAGTCAATTTCAAACTGGCCGCATTCTCACGCCAGAATATCAGTGTCCCCTTGTCGGCTGTGTTCCTGTCCGGCAGCCACCTTGATACGCAGGCCGGTGAGATCCTGCACGGACATTTCTCTGTGGGAATCCGCGAGGTCGTGCTCAACTCAGGCTTTTTCCCCCAACCCGACAAGATGTCAGAGATACCGGCCGGTGATTACGTTGTAGCGCTTGGCCTCACGGTGCTAAAGAAAGATCGAGCCTCTTGATTATCGGTTGCATTGACGAATGGTTTTGTATAGCTTGACAGCTGATTATTACCTATGACGAAAGAAACAGACCACACCAAACTGGCCATATATCCCGGATCATTTGACCCGATTACCTTCGGACATCTGTCTCTGGTAGAGCGGGCCGCCGGCCTGTTTGACCGATTAGTCGTGGCGGTGGCTGCCAGCGCAGGCAAAGAGCCTTTTTTTGACCACCAAACACGCATCCGCCTGGTCGAACAGGCCATTGCGGATCAGCCCTACGCCGCTGTAGTGAATGTGATCGGATTCGACGGCCTGCTGGCCGATCTGGCCTTCCGGATGAAGGCCGCTGCCATCGTGCGAGGCCTGAGAGCCGTATCTGATTTTGAAAATGAGTTTCAGATGGCCCTGATGAACCGAAAACTGGCCCGCTCGGTTGAGACAGTGTTTTTGATGCCTGCCCTGTCCTGGGTCTATCTATCGTCAACAATGGTGAAGGACGTAGCGGTGCACGGCGGCGACGTCGGTGAGTTGGTACCGCCGACAACCAACCAGGAGATATTGAAAAAGTTTCCAAAAGCGAAGGCGTGACAAACCTGCAACCCCGAAATGGATCACCCGACCGAATGACCGACAAAACCACACAGCCAGACCCAAACGAAGCCGCGCCGGAACAAATCCAGATTCCGCTATTGGAACTGATCAAAACCAGACGGCAAAAGGTTACCGAACTGTCCGCGGCGGGAATAAATCTCTACCCCTACCGTTACGAGCGTAGCCATCATATCAAGGAATTACTTGACCAGTTCGACCAATTGGCCACAGATGAAACGGCGGTGCGGCTGGCCGGACGGGTGATGCTCAAACGTAAGATGGGTAAGTCCATCTTTGCTGATGTGCGCGACAGCACCGAACGGCTACAAGTATACGTCAAGCTGAACAACGTCGGGCAAGAGCAGTTTGACCTTTTTGACACCCTTGACCTCGGCGATATTCTTGGCTGCGAAGGAAGCCTCTTTACTACCCGGACAGGTGAGCGTACACTGAAGGTTACCACCTTCGAAATCCTGACCAAGACTCTTCATCCCCTGCCTGACAAGCATGCCGGTCTGACCGATGTTGAGACACGCAGTCGACGACGATACGCCGATCTGATCGCAAATCCGGAAGTACGAGACGATTTTGCCAAACGCAGTCGTATTGTCCGGATCATCCGTGACTTTCTCAACAGCGAGTCCTTCCTCGAAGTGGAGACACCTATCCTGCAACCACTATACGGCGGCGGGATGGCCCTGCCGTTCAAGACTCATCATAACCGGCTCGATCGTGACTTGTATCTGCGCATTGCCGACGAACTCTATCTCAAACGATTGATCGTCGGCGGATTCGACAAAGTCTGGGAGTTTTGCAAGGACTTTCGCAATGAAGGGATCGACCGGCTGCACAATCCCGAGTTTACCATGATCGAGATGTACTGGGCCTATGCAGACTACCATGACATGGCAAAGCTCTTTGAACAGATGCTTCGCCGGGTGGTGTTTGAACTTCATGGCCGCTACAAGATTCCCTATGGCGACAACGAGATTGACTTTGAACCAAAGTTCAAGTGGATAAGTATGATCGACTCGATCACCGAACAGACCGGCGTGGATTTTTATCCCATGTCGTTCGATGAAGCTACCACGGCGGCCAAGAATCTGGGGGTCGAGGGCGAGGAGTTGATCAATCGTGGCAAGGTTATTGAAGCGGTGTGGGAGGCCAAAGTTGAACCGTGCCTGATCCAACCGACGTTTATAGTCGACTTCCCGGTGGAAATATCACCGCTGGCCAAGAAACACCGCGAGAAAGCGGGGCTCACCGAGAGATTCGAACTGTTTATCTCAGGACTTGAGATGGGCAACGCTTTCAGCGAACTTAACGACCCGGTCGATCAGTTGCAGCGTTTCATGCAGCAAGGAAAAGCGCTGGAAGCTGGTGATGAAGAAGCACAAATCCTGGATGATGATTTTATCACGGCGCTGATGTACGGCATGCCGCCAACGGCCGGACTCGGTTTTGGGATAGATCGTCTGGTTATGCTGTTGACCAATAAACACAATATTCGTGACGTGCTCTTGTTTCCGCAGATGAAAGATATGAAGGAGGGCTCCGTGCCGGTGTCGAAAATCCTTGCACAGGTGGTCGAGGAAGAAGAGACAGACGGCCCGGGGTGATGCCCATTGTTTGAACGACTGTTTCGCAGACCAGGGGAGTTGGTTTCCGGTTTCGTCCTGCATCTTGTCAACAGAAGTACACCCCCGCCGTTCTCGTGGCAGCATATTGGAGGGATCTCTATGACCGTGACCGGATGAATGGGGTGGATGGAGGTGTTGAGATATTGACATGTGTGAGGGAGACAAAAAATGAACATTTACATCGGCAATCTGCCGTTTGAAACCACAGAAGATGATTTGCGACAGGCATTCGAGGCGCACGGAGAGGTCTCCTCGGTGCAGATAATCATGGATCGAAATACGGGCAGGTCGCGCGGCTTCGCTTTCGTCGAGATGCCGGATGATTCCGGCGGTCAAGCAGCTATCGAACAATTGAACGGCGTTGATTTCGGCGGACGCCAACTCAAGGTCACCCAGGCAAACCGCGCTAGTGGTGGTCGGCCTCAGCGAGACTGATCGAATCAAACAGACGACGTGACCTTTCGATCGTCGGGGCCTCTGAGCTTCGGCTTTCTTATTTGCAGATCGTGAAACTTCGTTGTCCGCCCACCTGAAAAGACCCGGTTTGTCTCGCTTACTTTGCAAAGGCGCAACTTTGTCGCCAAAGCATCTTGCGGGAATCCTGTCAGCACGTATATTCGAAGCCTGATAAAAGATAGAACCATTCGACTATACTAGTCGTCTTTCGACCGGAGGAACAATGGAATTCCGAACTGAGAGTGATACTATGGGCGACATGAAAGTCCCCGCCGACAAATACTACGGCTGCCAGACAGCACGATCTTTGACCAACTTCAAAATAGGCACAGAAACAATGCCACGCGAAATCATTCGTGCCATGGGCATCCTCAAGAAAGCTGCCTGTATGGTCAACATGGACCTTGGCAAGATGCCCAAGGACAAAGGAGAGCTGATTCTCACCGCAGCCGATGAAGTGATCGCAGGAAAACTGGACGACCACTTTCCCCTCGTGGTCTGGCAGACCGGTTCCGGTACCCAGAGCAACATGAACTCCAACGAAGTGATTTCCAACCGCGCCATCGAACTGGCCGGCGGCAAACTTGGCTCCAAAGACCCGGTACATCCGAACGACCATGTCAACATGGGCCAGTCCTCCAACGACACTTTCCCGACAGCCATGCACATTGCCGCCGTTGAAGAGATCCATCGTCGGCTGATTCCGATGGTCACCCAACTGCGCGACACGCTGCAAAAGAAATCGGAGGAGTTTGCAGACATTATCAAGATCGGACGCACCCACTTGATGGATGCCACTCCGTTGACACTCGGCCAGGAGTTCTCCGGATACTCAGCCGCCCTGTCGCTGGGATTGGATCGGATCGATGATTGCCTCAAGCGTCTTTACCCGCTGGCCTTGGGCGGCACGGCGGTCGGTACCGGCTTGAACGCCCATCCGGAGTTTGCCGAGCGAGCGGCCGCGGCCATTGCCCAGCTAACCGGTAAATCGTTCGTGACGGCGCCGAACAAATTCGAATCTCTGGCCGCGCACGATGCTATTGTCGAAGCTTCCGGCGTGATGAAAACACTCGCCTGTTCGCTGATGAAAATCGCCAACGATGTTCGTTGGCTTGGCAGCGGTCCGCGCTGCGGTATCGGCGAACTCAACCTGCCGGCCAACGAGCCGGGGTCGTCGATCATGCCGGGTAAGGTCAATCCGACCCAGTGCGAGGCTATGACCATGGTGTGCGCACAGGTGATCGGCAACGACGTGGCCGTCAACGTCGGTGGTTCATCCGGCAATTTCGAACTGAACGTGTTCAAACCGGTAATGATCTACAATCTGTTGCAGTCGATCCGACTGCTGGCCGATGCCTGCGAGATGTTCGATGAAAAATGCGCGGTCGGACTTGAACCGAACAAAGATAGCATCCAGAAGCATCTGACCAACTCGCTGATGTTGGTCACGGCCTTGAATCCTCACATCGGTTACGACAACGCCGCCAAAGTCGCCAAGAAAGCACACGCCGAGGGCAGTACGCTCAAAGAATCCGTGGTTGCGTTGGGCTTGTTGACCGAAGAAGAGTTCGAGGCCAAGGTCCGCCCCGAGAACATGACCGGCCCGAAGGCGTAGCGGCGCAGGTTGTAGCCGCCTCTCTGTCATTCCCGCGAAGGCGGGGCGATAAATCGCTTTTTTACGCTTCGCGCCCCTTCTGTCATTCCCGCGAAGGCGGGAATCCATCTGTGTTTATCGTGTGCGTGGTGTAGGTCCTCATGCGCCGCGTATTGTGTCCGCTGAGTCTTCAGACTCAGTAGGTGGCCGGACGTCCGGCCGATGGGTGGCACCCTCAAAGCCGCTTTGGGGGTGACGGCGAGCCTGTTTTTGCACCTCGTGCGTTTACAACCTCATCCTGAGCGGAGTCGAAGGATGAACCCACACTTTGTCATTCCCGCGAAGGCGGGAATCCATCTGTATAAATTGTGTGCGCGGTGTTTGTCCTCATGCGCCGCGGGAAACCGGTGCAGACGAGGACGTCTGCCGCCCACATAACACCCCCGTGAACGGCAGATGTCCACATCTGCTGCAATCTCACCCTTCGACTGCGCTCAGGGTGACAGGGTAAAGCCGTGTTTCTCGCTCTCCGCGCTGAGTCTTCAGACTCAGTGGGTGGCCGGACTGATTTTGCACCTCGTGCGTTTGCAACCTCATCCTGAGCGGAGTCGAAGGATGAACCTATTGTGCCAATATCCGTCCCAAACAAGGTTTGAGACGGCCACCCGACGGGACAGGGGTCCTGACCTACTGCAAGTGAAGAATTGACTACCACCCACATAATTGGCGGGTTCACGCCGCGGCGCGCAGGCGAAGAAGGACCCGCCCTACTTTTCTCTCGCCACCACTGCCGACGAGGCGGGCATGCCATGCTCTTCCGGATATAGATACTTGCCACGCTCAGCTTGACTCTTGTCGGTCTCGACCGGAATTCGATGAGCCTTGGCCCACGCATCCTGACGCACGCCGGTAACCGTCCAGGAAACCTTGAGGCCGGGCGATCCTCCGGCGATACGGAAACTGTTATTGCGGATTTCATCGGCAATATACACCGGTGCGTAGCCGCCAATGCAGGTCAACTGATATCGATAGTCACGATTGAGCGCTTCGAAATAGTCCGGCATTGTCACAGTCGTTTCACCGCTTACGTCCAACACGACATTGCCGTTATAGACATTCATCATTTCCGGGGACTGGACAAGACTGTGTGAGAGATACCGGTTATCTGGATCAACAGGGTGATCTATTTTTGTGGCGCTCCCTCCATTTGTGAAAACCCCGGTGACTTCAACGTCACCAAAGAATTTGGCCGCCTTGCCGGTGCCGGGCCATATCGACATCGTTGGGCTGCTTCCGGTGTTGGTGGCATAGATAGCAGCCCAGGCTTCGTTTTGAGAGACATGTCCTGCCACTCTCAGTGCGTCGCCGTTGCCCAGGTTTTCGATCTGCGCGCCATAGGTGCCGTTGTCGGCGAGAATTCTGAATCCGTTTTCGGCTCTGATGGCAAACTCGTTGGTTTGACCCGAGGAAAAGTCCCCCACGCCATTGTCTGCCCAGACAAAGGCCCCATGGTGAACGGCCTTGGCTGATCTTCCTGCCGCAACAGAGACATTTCCCGAAGCGGTATTAAACATACCGCCAAGTACACTGCTTCCTGCCCCGCTGGCGACATTGGTGTTTCCGCCCAAAACCGCAGACTCCACACCAAGGGCGGAATCATAGACTCCTCCACCGACAAAACTGTAGTCGCCGCCGGCATGGTTGTCCGCCCCGCCGACAACCGAGGAATGGGTACTATCGGCAGTGTTGGCCGACCCACTACCGATGAATCCATAGGGTCCATTGGCTCTGTTGGCATAAAAGCCTGACGGCAAACCGGGGCCGCCACCACCGCATACGACTGAGTAATCACCCTGCGCCCAATTATAGTGTCCACCCCCGACAACGGCGTAATCGCCCGAAGCCTCCGTTGCCTGACCTCCACTGATCGATGACATAAAACCGGTCGCGACGTTACCTTCGCCACCGCTTATAGCGGCCCCTCTTCTCTGCGCATAGTTACCATTGCCACCGCCGACAAAAACATATTCGGAGTCAGCCCGATTGTTGTAGCCGCCGCCGATTGCCCCCCCGTTGCCGGACGAAGAGTTGTTCATACCACCGCCGACTACCGACCACTTTCCACTGGCAGAATTACTGTCGGCAGGATCTGTCCCACCTCCTCCGGCTACAACCGAGAAAGCTCCCGTGGCCCGGTTGGCCAAACCACCGGATACTACTGCGCCGGTGTCAGAGGCAATGTTGGCGTCGCCACCGCTGATGGTTGCACCGACTCCCGTGGCTCTGTTGCCGGAGCCGCCGGATATCGTCGAAAGAAAACCGAAGGCTTTGTTGCCCGATCCGCCACCGATGGTTGATCGCGCCCCTTGAGTGGAATTGGAGTCGCCCTGATTCGGGCCGCCCCCCCCGGCGATCGTGGAAAAATCACCACGCGCGAGATTCTCCCCACCGCCGCCGACCGTGGAATGAGTACCGCGAGCTTCGTTGGCGGCGCCACCACCAACAGTCGAGCTGTTCCCTTCGGCGATATTCGAAGTACCCCCAGCGACAGTAGACGAACTGCCCATGGCGATGTTTATTCGACCACCCGCGACAGTGGCGTAGGTCGATCCGGCGAGGTTGCCGGTACCTCCGCCAACCGTGGAGTGGTTTCCCTGAGCTTCGTTGCGAAATTGAACAGCCTCACCGCCGCCGCCGGAAATCGTGCTGTATACGCCATAGGCTCGATTAAAAGTACCGCCGCCAACTGTTGCACCTGTGTCCGTGGCCACATTGTCGGCGCCGCCGGCAATATTCGCAACCGGTCCGGATGCCTTATTAGTGAAGCCGCCGCCAACGTGCGCGCCGATACCGATTGCTGAATTGGCCTGACCGCCGGTCACCGAGGCACCCTCACCGTTGGCTGTGTCGCTGGTACCGGCCACCAAAGCACCCGCTCCCTGCACCAGATTGTCGGTACCGAAGTTGGTAGTACCCGTGGCCCACAGATTCCCGGCCACATCCAGTTTGGCACGAGGAGTCGTGGTTCCGATACCCACCGAATCGCCGCCGGTGGTCAAACGCACCACGGCACCATCGTCCACCCACGCTCCGCTTCCTCCCGCCGCGGCCAGGGCATACCCGGCCGTGTCGGCATGAATCGCATGATCGGCAAAGCCGGCGCTGTCTGAGTTCACAGCCTGCAACGACAAGAGGGCCGACTCCGAAAGCCGCGCCGTGTCTGAGGTGAGCGCGTGATAGGAGTAGGGCACCGCCACCAACGGGACACGAGGGGTTCCTTCCGGTCCGCTATCGACAGAGATACCGAGATACCGGGGGTCACCATTGAAGACCGAATCCGGAATCGGGATAAGGTCGCCGAGCACAATTGCGAACAAACCGTTAATCACGTCGACCGGTCGCGCTGAGGTCCATTTGGATGCACCGACTGCGGGGTCGTCGTAAATCGTGAACGTCACCGTATAAGGTCCGTCGGCAACCGGCGTACCGTCGGTTTGTGTCAGCCTGCCCTGGTAACTAATCTTGTGGGGGGTGGACGCCGTCAATGAGCCGGATACTAAGAGGACGAGAGTCAACACGACTATTAAGCTGGCGATAGTGGTGGTCGGACCGCTGCGATGCATGGTGTTCTCCTGCTTTTAGACAGATTTCTCGGTCAGGATTGTACGAATACGGGTAAGTCAAACTATGTTTCACACAATATAACGTGGTTTCGCCCTCTGTCCAGGTGTTTTGAGGGCATACAACTGTTGTCGGCCCCGGTAACGTGGAACATGAGTCTGGGATGGTGGACCTGTGGGTTGGTTGAGCAAGTCGGCTTAGCAGTTGCGGTGGGTCTTGTCCCCCACGACAGGGAGTGTCGACAAAACCACAGAGCCGTCATTGCGTACCCGCCTAAGGCGGGTGTGGCAATCTCATTTCGTTACACTCTTGTCATGCCGAGCGGAGTCGAGGCAGGAGATTGCCGCGCTCTCCGCCCATGGCGGAGTCGCCAGCAATGACGCGGGCTAGGACTTCATCAACAGACGTCTGTTGCCGGACAACACCCGAGTGTCCCGGCCCTGCGCTTACTCGGTCAGATCACGGTACAACAACCCGACAAAGTCCTCCCCCGAGACAAACCCCTCAAACTCGCCGTCAAACTCAGCGGTCGGTTTGGATGATTGAATCTGCTCAAGCGAATGCCCCGCCTTGACCAACTGACGCACGGCCTCGTAGGTGGTGGTCAGCATTTTGTGATAGCTTACCAACCCGGCTCGGTCGGTCATATTTCCGTGACCTGGAATGATCTTTGTCCTGTCATCAGAAATAGCCAGGAGCGTTTCGGTTCCCTCGATGACACCGGCCACCGAGCCGCCGTTGTCGAGGTCAATAAAGGGATAGGTTTGCAAAAACAGAATATCGCCGGCGTGGATGACATTGGCTTTGGTGAAGTGCACGAAAGCATCGCCGTCGGTATGTGCACTTCCGACATGCACCACCCGGACGCTGTCGCCGTTTAGATGGAAGGTCATGTTTTCACTGAACGTTATCACCGGTAGACCGGCTTTGGGTATGGCCGGGTTACGCGAATCAAAAAACGGCACATACGACTCCGTGGTCAAACGCTGCCGTCCTTTTTCATGCGCCACGATCAGTGTTCCGGACTTCCCCAACAGTTCGTTGCCGCCGGTGTGATCGCGATGGAAATGCGTGTTGATCAGGAAGGCGTTGTCCAGATCAATGTCGGCACTGCCTGAGAGTTTTTTGATCTGAGCGATAAGCTTCTCGTGCAACGGCGCAAACTGATCGTCGATAAGAAAGACACCATCCTCGCCTGTAAACAGCCCGATGTTCCCCCCGTTACCCTGAAGCATGTAAATATTCTCGGCTGCCTTGACGCTTGTGAATTGGGTCCCATCGGGACCCTGGGCGTTGGCAATAGCTATGCCCAACAAAAGGACTGACACAACGGATAAGACAAACATTTTGAGTGACATAGGTTCACCTCGCTGGTTGATTTCCAAATACGGTAACACGGACTCATAATATGGGCAACAGTTTCCGCAATCCGTTGTTCCGGCTGCCACATAACCTGCCTCTCACTAAAAGTCGATCAGGTCTTCTAACTGGCGCAGCTTTGTCTATGGGGCTCGCTGGGTAACCATCGATATTGTTGTGGTTCTTACTTTAACAGTGGGTTACCTCTGAGTTGTAGTCGGAGACGTGGTCAACGACAAAAATCGAGGAGGTCGATATGAGTATGACTCCAGAGTGGCTCACGATCTTGACAGGTGTGTTAGTTTTGATAGTAGGGTTCATTTTCCATTGGTTGGGTCAACTGATTTCCGTGGTCAATTGGGGCCTGGCCACCAGGATGGGTCTGCAGGAACAGGTAATGCTACCAGAACACAAAGTGTATGAGCACGGAACGGCTGTGGCGGATGTGCTGATCGGCTGGACCTATGGGCTTGCCGGTGTAGGATTGTTGCTGGGTGCACAGTGGGCTTTCAGGCTGACCTGGATACCGGGTGCAGTATTGGTTTACCATGGGCTCAACGCCTGGTTTTGGGAAGCAAATAGACGCAAGTCCGGGCATCAGTTCTTCAGCAATAGCTTGCGAGTCGGGTGGTGCTCGGCCAATATCATCACTGGCGGACTCTCCCTGTTTGTTGCGTGGCATAATTGCTAACTTGATACGCTCACTGCGGTAGGCAACAGACCAAGAATCCACCGAAAACAACGATCTTATGCACATGTTCCCCAATCGCCCGCCGCTCGGTGAACCGGAAAAACAAACAATGGTGGAGTGGGAAGTGATTCTACCAAAAACTGTCATGCAGAAGTGGACGCTGGAGTGAACAATGGCTGACTTCCTGCGGGCTTAGGTTGTCAACCAGATTGCCCCGACTTAAACGGCGTCTTCTTTGCCAACAGATAGCATATCAGTGTCACGGCTGCCACGATGAGACTCACCGAGCCTCCACAATACAGTTGGCCGTTCACACCCCACAGAAATATCAGAACAGCAACAACACCTGAGATTATCGGTAGCAAGAAACCCAGCGAAAACGCTCTCCAAAAACTCCGATTCCTATATCGAGCCAAAAGGCCGGCCGCACTACCACACAACCCCATAACTCCCAACGCGCCCAAATGTGCAAAGAAATAAAATGCCCAGAGATCGCGTTGCAATGAGAAATATCCAACCGAGCCAACGACAAGAAAACCTAGCGATAGCAGGGGTAATGCTTTTGTGCCTGTGTCAGTTTGGCTATCTTTCTCATCATTTGGATGTTGCATAATTTCCCTCAGCCATTCAATCGTTCACCGCCACGACTATATCTACGCGACCAAGGGCCTGTGGTTGCAGGACTCAACAAGAACTGCAGCCCGCCGACCCCTCAGACACCGAC
>Ga0224504_10001228_pt1 | contig 11479 bp, 9 predicted proteins | sample SF_Oct11_sed_USG_3_FD_170160 | JGI IMG/M metagenome (GOLD analysis project Ga0224504, IMG submission 170160) | Sediment microbial communities from San Francisco Bay, California, United States - SF_Oct11_sed_USGS_24 | ecosystem: Environmental > Aquatic > Marine > Sediment | place: USA: California... | reverse complement strand
TATTTCTTTCCAGCAAATGGATGTCCGCAACCGCAACGTTCTTGTCGGCAGCGGTACTGGGCTTGACCTGCATGATGCCCACTGCCCCGGCATGGCTGCGCTGCTGATGATTCAGACCGGATTCCTGATAGCCGATTGCCGCCAGCATTCGCCAGTCGAAGTTGTATTGCTCACCGTACTTCTGAAACAACGCGATGGTCGGGCGCAACTTGTCCAGCTCGCTATTACTCGCCGCATTGCGCAATTTTCCGGCATCGCTCAAATATCTCTCGGCAACAACGTTGCCGAACAAAGTACCGTCGCGATGACTCGGAATAAATTCGTTCAGAATGGCTTGCAATTTCGGACTCTCCGGCCGCATCGCCCACGCGATCTCTCCGCCACTGCGCAGCGCAAGATCGTGACGGACGGTGACATTCGGAAACACCGGGGCCCAGAAATCCGCCTTGTAACTGTCGACAACCGTGATTGGCAACAAACCCACATCGGCCATTTCGAGCAAATCCTCGTCCTCCAGCAACTCGTCCGCCGCCACGATGGTTATCGGCGCGCGGCCCGCCCCGGCAAACTCCCGGTTCAACTGCTGCAGGCTCTCGAAGTAACTACTCGAACGACGTACGTGTACTTCGCGCCCGGAGAGGTCCTCGAGGCCAGTGATTTCGCCCGACCCGGGGGCGACAACGACGACTTCGCTGATATTGCGCACCAGTGGCATCGAGAAGTCGACCTGGCGCTGCCGCTCCGGCGTGATTGTCAGTGCCGCCGCGGCGATATCCGCGTGCCCGGCCAGCAACTCCGGAATCAGCCGATCGCGCGTAACCGGTATCGGCACGACCTGCACTCGCAGCGTGCGCCGCTTGAGCTTCTTGTTGAGAAACCGTTCAAACTCCTGCAGCGTCTCGTACACTACGCCGCGCGGTTTACCGTTTTCGAAATAGAACTGGTGGCCACTGAACACGACCAGGACACGCACCATGCGACGTTCGATCATGCCGTCGAAGTCGCCTCTCCACGGCTCCCACACCGACTCGAACTGACCAGGGAGATCGGTGATCGAGACGGACTGAGGCTGGACGACGCTATCGCTCGCGACGGATTCCGGCTCCGGTTCGGGCTGGTCCTTCTTGCCACAGGACACGAGTGCAATCGTCAGCGCCGCCAATATCGCGCCAAGCAGGCTCACCCGTACCATCCGCCACCCGGAACCTAGCGTCATCAGCTGTGCATCTCCCCGAAGTCTCTATCCGCCGGTCCGGCCGAACACGCGGAAACGCACGCAATGCCGGACTGATAGTCCAATACTGTGCCAGAAAAATGGCCGATTTACTGCAGCGCCGACAGCGGCTGCAAATGCCGCCGTGGCCGGGCAACCGCTATTGTTGGCTCAATGCGGCGCCGCAGTGGAGCAATACTGATGCACAGAACACTGTTTGACCAGATTCGTGGGAATTCCGTTGCCCTGATGAGCCGCGTGGTCGCAGTCGGCAGTCTCGGTTACAACACATGGCGCAATGAGCGAACCGAGCAAAATCGCAATATCCGCTCGGCCGGGTTCCGAGCTATTGATGAAACCTGGTGAATTGCAGGAACTCGTTTTCCTGGCCCACTATGATCGGGACACCGAGCGCGGCAACCCGCGCGGCGGCTGGGCCTATGTTCTCACCGTACGCGATCTTGGAAGAAACATGCCGGCCCCGGTCCCGGCGAGCGCCGGGACACGTTTCGTCACCTGGCAGCAAAACTGGGAAGGGCTCGGCACCGAGAGCGGTGACATCGACCGCGTTACCGATGCAATCGACGAATTGCGGGGCCGGGCAAGCGCAGCGCTCATGGAACTTGACTGACAGCCGGTCGCAGTGAGGGCGACGGCCTCACTGCCGGCAATACAAATCGTTCAACAACCGCGCCAGCCTTGCCCCTGCCTGTACCAGTCGACGATGCAAAATGGTACGCGCCATTAACTCGTAACGGCGGCTGACAGGCCGCGAGCTCGTGGCCGCATAGACATGCCGTCGCAAAGCCCGCGACTCCTCGGCCCAGGATAGAACGTCGAGAACGCCTCCTTGTTGCGCCAGGAACCCGCGCAGCGGTGCAAGCGCCCAGGCATACTCCGCCGCCGTAACGGGCGTGGCTTGCAGCAATTCACCATCCCATAGCCGGTGCAGATTGGTGCTGGTACCGCGATAAAACAACGCAATTGAATTGCCACCATAGTCACCCGGGCGGCCGACATGAAGCGGCTGATGCAGATCCGCAACCAGGTGAATCAGCAACAGAAGCGCCTCGCGCTGCTCGACCGGCTTGCGGTCGTTACGACGCAGCAAATCGTACGAACGAGATAGCGCCGTCAGCAGATCGCCACCGGGCGGCAACTGTCTCTCGACCAACGCAGCGTCGTCGCCAATATCGACGTAGTGCCAACGCAGCGTGTGCCGCCACTCGGGCAGATCGCGAATACGGTCCGCCCACAAACCGGCGGTGGCGAGATCCCGTTCTCCCGAAACCGCCGCAAACCGCACCAGCGCGGATTCGCACAGCAGCGGCGTGGCAATTTCGCCGACGATCACATGACCCATCGGCCCGAACGCGGAGGCCGGCGCAGAGCCGAGTAGCTGGGTGCCAATGAGCGCAATCCAAACCCCGATGATTGGGCCCACTCGGGTCGGCATTGGGCTGTTCTGGTCCATGGGGAATCGCTGCGGCCGAATTCCGACACGATAATGACGGCGTAGATGATGCGATGCGAACCCTGTAACTGCTATATCCCGCCAATAATTCCGCAATCGCTCCGCAGGATCCGGGGGCAACGGACTATAGATCTAAGCTTGCCCGGGCCAGCACATCCGCTCCGCATCGCAACGTGTTTCCTATACCCTGTTTCGCGGAATTGCGAAGAGGCCCGTTGAATGAGACGCCCAACTATCTGCCTGTTGGCGGCTGTCGTTGGCCTGGCGACGCCGGCCGCAAAGACGAATGCGCAACAAGCCCCGGCAGCGACAGGCCCGGCCACGCCGGCGCAACTGGAACAGCAACTTGCGGAACACGACGCCAACCTCGGTGTGGCGGATTGGCTGACGATAACCCAGCCCGGACACGATACCTTCCAGCTGGCCAACTACGTTGAACGCCGGCGCAGCGAACTGATTGGCGACGGAATCGCCGAATTGCTGCGGGCAGACCGAAGTGCATGGGCGGACCACGATTTGCGCAAACTGACATTGCTACGGCAGCGAACGAAGTGGCCGCTCCCGGCCGACCCGGATGCACGCGAGAGCCTGGCAAGACTGGTCGCCGGGTATCGCCGCAACATCGCGATGACCGCGCTGTGCGTCGAGGCCGGACCGTGCCTCGACAGAATTGCGGTCGAGGAACATATGAGCCTGAGCACCGGTCCCGACGAGCGTCAGTTCTATCGGCTGGGCTGGCTCGACCAACTGGCGCCGCAACGGTCGGCCTTTGCACAAACGGTCACGCCCCTGAACGCAGCGGCGTCGCAATGGGGCTATGAAAATTTCGTCGAATGGCTCGCCGCGGGATACGAGATGGACGACGCGGGACTGGCCGAACGGGTCGATGCGCTATGGCTTGAGCTCAAGCCCTTTTATGGGGCACTGCATTGCCACGTAGCGGCACAGCTGGATGCAAACGAAATCGCACGTGCACAAACAGCCGACGGTACGATTCCGGCCCGGTTACTCGGCACACTGGACCCGCGCGACTGGCGCGAACTGAGGGACCTGGCAGCGAAGGACCTGCCCGCACCTTTCAGCCTGGAACAGGCCGTTCCGGATAGATTCTCCAGCATCCAGGAGCTTGCCCATTTCGCAGCGGCGTTTTTTGGCACGCTCGGATACCCCGCGCTGCCGGACAGTTTCTGGCAGCGCTCGCAGTTCGACAGCGGCAGCGACGAAACAGGTTGCCTTCGCGCGGGTAGTGACGTGGACTCGTATCGCGATGTGCGCATTGCCATCTGCAACGATATCGGCGCAGAGAATTTCGACTGGCTGCACCGGGCAATTGCCACCCTGCATTACGACCTTGCGTTCGCCGACCTCGACTGGGCGTATCGCACTCCGCCCCACCCCGGCTTCGATTACGCTCACGCGCAGGTGGCCTTGCTGTCGCTGACGCCGATCTATCTTCGCGGCCTGGGACTGTTGCAGGAATTACCTGGCGGGCGCAGCGAAATCGCGCGTCTGCTGGACCAGGCGCTGCGGACTCTGCCGCGGCTGATGGGCAATATCGCCGCGGCGGACTGGCAGCGATCGGTATTTTCAGGTTCGACCGCAGCGGCGGCATACGACCGCGACTGGTGGCAGTCGATGCGTCACTATGCCGGAATAGATGCGGCATCGCTGCGCGACGACGGCTTCGCTGCGGCACTGCTGCCGGAAATCGCTGCCGGCGAGGATCCGATGGCCGAAGTATTCGGTGTCGTTTTGGGTTACCAGTTGCTGGGAGCGGCCTGCGCCGGGGCCAGCGTGCCGTTGCACCAGTGCAGTATTGCCGGAGACAAGGTATTCGGTAGCCGCCTGCATGCGATGCTCAGCCTTGGAGCCAGCAAGCCGTGGCCGAATGCGCTGGAACTCGCAACCGGGTCGAGGGAGGTTTCGGCCAGCGCCCTGCTCGAGTACTACGCTCCGCTGCGGCAATGGCTGGACGAGCAAAACTCAGCGCGCACCTGTGCCTGGTAAGCCGTTGCCTCGCGGCCCCCGGCGCAGCCGTGGAGCAGGCGGGACTCAATCCGGCCGCAGTACGAGCTTGCCGATATGCTGGCTGCTTTCCATCAGCGCGTGCGCCTGAGCCGCTTCTGCGAGCGCGAATTGCTGGTGGATAACCGGCCGGATTCGGCCCTCCTCCAGAAGCGGCCACACCCGCTCGAGAAGGTTGCACCGGATTTCCGTCTTGAACGCGACGGAGCGCGCCCGCAGCGTCGATCCGGTGACTACCAGCCTCTTCATCATCAGCGGCCGAAGATCAACCGTCGCAACCGTGCCACCGAGGAACGCGATGATAACGATCCGGCCGTCTACCGCCGCCAGTTGCGCATTGCGTTCGAGGTAGGGCCCGGCAACCATATCCAGCGTCACGTCGATCCCGCGACCGCCGGTGGCATCGCGCAATACCTCGACAAAGTCCTTTTGCCTGTAGTTCACAGCCAGAGTTGCGCCGAGCTCTTCGCAGACCGCGCATTTTCCGCCGCTTCCGGCCGTGGCATAAACCGTAGCACCGAGCGCGGCTCCCATCTGGATCGCCGTCGTTCCGATTCCGCTGGAACCGCCGTGTACAAGCAATGACTCGCCCGGCTGCAGGCGGCCCCGATCGAATACGTTGCTCCAGACCGTAAAGTAGGTCTCCGGCAAAACTGCGGCCTCGACGGCGCTGAGCCCGGCCGGAATCGGCAGACACTGACCGGCGGGAGCCACCGCATATTCGGCATAACCACCGCCGGCAAGCAACGCGCAAACACGACTCCCGATTACCGGCTCGGCCACGCCTTCGCCAACCGCAACAACGGTTCCCGCCACTTCGAGCCCGGGAATTTCGGAGGCACCCGGCGGCGGCGGATACAGGCCCTGACGCTGAAACACGTCGGGACGGTTGACGCCAGCAGCTTCGACCGCGATCAGAACCTCGCCTCCGCCCGGTCGCGGGACAGGCACCTCCACGACACCCAAAACCTCGGGACCGCCAGCCGTCTCGATTCCAACCGCGCGCATGTTGACCGGCAACCGTGGCAAGTCAGGGCGACTCCAACGGTGGCTGTTGGATCGCGATCAGATAATCGACGAGCTCCGATATGATCGCCTGGGCTTTACCGTCGGCATCGGCATTGGCGCCGTATTCGACGTAAAAGCCGGTCCCCCAGACCGGCATTTCACGAGTGCCGTGTGCGGCGATCCGCACCCGACCGTCGACTATGCGATAGACCCAGTCACGCGAAAACCGCTGACCGCTGCGCACCGCCATTTCGCGAAGGTCGGGCAAATGAGTGGATAGTGCTTCCGCGACGGGCCCGTCTCCGGCGCCACTCGCGCCATGACAACTGGCACAAAATCGCATGTAAAGCTGTTCTCCGGAATATTTGTGATAGTCGCCCGGATGCGCGAACAACATCCCTGCGGCAAGCAGCGCAGGCGCCATTACAAACACCAATCGGGTAATAAATTTCATGGCGGATATTTCCTGTAGCGACACCCCGACACTAGCGCCTTTGCGAGGTAGAGTAAACGCGTAACTGCTAAAGTATGCCGAAGCACCGGCCCGGCCCCCGAGAGCCCTGGAAAAAGCCATGGAAAAACAACAAATTCTGATTGGCGGCGGCATCGAAAAGGTGTCCCTGCAAACGCGATTCGCCAACCGGCATGGCTTGATTGCCGGTGCGACCGGCACGGGAAAGACCGTGACCATGCAGGTCCTCGCCGAGCAATTCTCGAACGCCGGCGTGCCGGTGTTCCTGGCCGACGTAAAAGGCGATCTCAGCGGCCTCTGCAGCGCTGCACCCCCGCACCCGAAGTTGCTGGAGCGCGCCGCGACAATCGGCATCGATGACTACACACCGGCCGCCGCCGCGGTCGTTTTCTGGGACGTTTTCGGCGAACAAGGCCACCCCGTGCGCACCACGGTAAGCGAACTCGGGCCGGTACTGCTGGCGCAAATGCTGCAACTAAACGACACCCAGGAAGGCATTCTGAATATTGCGTTCAGGGTCGCCGACGAGCAGGGCCTGTTGCTGCTCGACCTGGCCGACCTGCGGTCGCTGCTGACTCACGTCTCCGACAACCGCAACGCGCTGTCGGCACAATACGGACTCGTCAGCCCGCAATCCGTGGCGGCAATCCAGCGCCGATTGCTGGTGCTGCAACAGCAGGGCGTCGAACACTTTCTCGGCGAGCCCGCGCTGGACATCCGCGACCTGATGCGCCAGGACATGGCGGGCCGCGGGCTGATCAATGTGCTCGCGAGCAATAAGTTGTTCCAGCACCCGCGCCTGTACGGCGTCGTGCTGTTGTGGCTGCTGGCCGAGTTATTCGAGGAACTTCCCGAGGTCGGGGATCCCGACAAACCCCGGCTGGTGTTTTTCTTTGACGAAGCACACGTGCTTTTCGACGCCGGAAACGCGGCGCTGGAGGAGCAGATCGAAAAGGTCGTGCGCCTGATTCGCTCGAAGGGGATCGGCGTTTTCTTCGTGACTCAGAATCCGCTGGATCTTCCGGATGCGGTACTGGGTCAGCTCGGCAACCGGTTCCAGCACGCACTCAGGGCTTTCACGCCGCGCGACCAGAAGGCGGTTCGTGCGGCCGCTCAGACATTCAGGGCCAATCCGCAACTCGACACCGAGACCGTTATTACCCAGCTCGGCGTCGGCGAGGCACTGGTATCGACGCTCGAGGACAAGGGAATCCCGGGCATCGTCCAACGCTGCCTGATCCGCCCGCCATTGTCGAAAATCGGTCCCGCAGAACAGGCGGCAGTCGATGCGATGCGGCGACGCAGTCCGGTTGGCGGGCGTTACGACCATCGGGTTGACAGGGAATCTGCTTACGAAATCCTCACCGCGCGTGCGCAAAAGGCACTGGAAGCGCAGGAAGCGGCGGCAAAGAGCGTTCCGAAAACGGCGCCAAAATCACGCGGTCGGGCGCGCCAGTCGTACGGCGAGGCGATGACCAAGAGCGCGCTGCGCAGCTTTGGCAGCCAGCTCGGACGGGCGTTGGTGCGCGGCCTTCTCGGCGCATTGCAGAAACGTTAGAGCAGCCTGACGATTGCCGCGGGGCATCAGGGGCAGGGATTGGAACAGGCGGAATGCACTGTTTCGATTTCGGCCAGAACCTGATCATCGAGCGTCAGTTCCACGGCGGCAATGTTCGAACGCAACTGCTCCATCGTGGTAGCGCCAATAATCACGCTTGCCGTGAACGGGCGCGAAACCGCATAGGCAATTGCCATCTGCGCCGGGTCGAGACCGTGGCGTCGTGCAATTTCAACGTAAGAATGTGTTGCCCTGACGCCGGCTTCTCCGGTGTAGCGGGCGAATTGCGGAAACATCGTGAGCCGGGCGCCATCCGGCCTGCGGTCATCGAGATATTTACCGCTGAGAGCGCCAAATGCCAGCGGTGAATACGCAAGCAGCGGCACGTCCTCGCGCAGGCTTATCTCGGCAAGCCCGACCTCGAAAGACCGGTTCAGGAGGTTGTAGGGATTCTGAATCGAATGAATGCGCGCCAGTTTTTTGTCCCGGGCAATGCGCAGATATTCCATTGCCCCCCAAGGAGTTTCGTTCGACACGCCGACAAAACGTACTTTGCCCGCCGCAACGAGTTCGTTCAATGCAGCGAGCGTCTCCTCGATCGGCACACTGTCGGCATCGATCGGCTGGTCGAATCCCAGCCGCCCGAAACAATTGGTCGGCCGATCCGGCCAATGCACCTGGTAGAGGTCGATATAGTCGGTGCGCAGGCGCTGCAGCGAAGCATCGATGGCGGCGTGAATCTGCTCTTTGCTCAATCGGCTGCCGCCGCGAAGATGGCCGCCGATTCCGATCCGGTGGCTACCGCAGACCTTGGTCGCCAGAAATACCTCCCTGCGATTGCGGCGCGCCTGCATCCACGAACCAATGTATTGCTCGGTTCGGCCCTGGGTATCAGGCCGGGCCGGTACCGGATACATTTCCGCCGCATCGACAAAAGTGACGCCTTGAGATTTGGCGTAATCGAGCTGGGCGTGGGCCTCTTGCTCACTATTCTGCTGGCCCCAGGTCATCGTACCGAGGCAAATTGCACTGACATCGATATCCGTACGTCCAAGCCGATTCAAGCGCATTTTGATTAGTCCTCAGTCATTTCCCGACATGCGGGGATTCTATCAATACCGCGATTGCTCTATGCTCTGACCGGGGCACAGGGAAATGGCGATCGAGGCGCCATGGCGGGCCATCGCGGATACCAGAATGCATCTGATACTGATCTTTTCGATATTGCTGCGCGTCGCGGGGGTTTTTTACTCCATCGTCCTCTGGCGGCGACTGCGCGACTGGCGCATCGGCACACTCACCGCAATTCTGGTGTTGCTGAGCGGGCGCCAGATTTTTACCTTTAGGAATGAAATTACCCATCCGCACGAATCGATATGGGGCCACGGAACTGAAATTCCGGCGCTGTTCATCAGTTTTTTGACTTTGCTGGCGCTGTTTCTTTTCGGGCGAATGCTGACCGAGAAGCAGCGCGCGGTGGATGCATTGAAATTATCAGAGCACAAATTCTCCAAGGCTTTTCGCTACACGCCGGACTCAATCACGATTTTCCGCCTGGACGACGGGACGGTTATCGATGTCAACGAGGGGTTCGAAAGAATCACCGGTTATTCGCGCGAAGAAGCCATTGGCCGCTCGACTGCCGATCTTGGAATCTGGAGCAACAGGCAGGACCGGCGCCGTTTTATGGACATGATTCAGCGTGACGGCCGGGTTCGCGATTTCGAATCGACCATGCGAACGCGCTCGGGCAAGCTCATTGCTTTTCAGGCGTCATCGGAGAGTTTCAACCTGAATGGCCGGGCCCACGTCGTTTCTGTTGCCCGCGACATATCGCATTCGAGGCAGCGTCAACGTGAATTGATCGAGGCCATCGAGGGCGAGCAACGGCGTATCGGTCATGACCTGCATGACAGCCTCGCTCAGGACCTGGTGAGCATCGCCTTGCAAATGCAGCTGGTTGTCAATTCCACCCGGCAACAGAAGCCAGCGCAATCGTCTCCGCTGGAGCGAATCAACGACAGCCTGAAACAGGTCATCGAAAACACGCGCCGCATGGCGCAGGGCCTGTCGCCGGTCGATCTGGAGCAAGGCGGTCTGCCGACCGCACTGCGAAGGCTCGCGGATAACATTTCGAGCATGCACCAGCTGGAATGCCATTTTTCCTGCGATCGAGAATTTCCGGTGTTACCGAGCGCAGCGGCGCTACTTCTCTACCGGATTATCCAGGAGGCCGTCAACAACGCCATTCGGCATAGCCGTTGCAGCAGGATCTCGATCAAACTGCGATCCGGCACCAAATCATTGGTACTGACGGTCGACGACGATGGTGTCGGGATGAACGACCAGGGCGAAACTGCGGGGATGGGACTGTCTATCATGGACTACCGCGCAAGAGCCCTTGGCGGCAGCATCGCGCATGAGTCCCGCCCAACTGGCGGAACCAGAATCCGATGCGTTTTCCCGGCGGCGCAGGCCGCCATGACAGAATGGGGCCCCGCCACCGACGAGCAGGCCCGCAGCGCCTAGTGGCGCATCGCTATGCAATCCCGTCCACCCCGCATTCCGAGGATAATTGCCGGATCCCGTTTATTGCTCATCGCAATGGCGTGCTGGTTTCTGCTTCCCGCCGCAGCATCCGCGCTCCAGGAAACCGCAGCCGAAACGCCGGAAGCGCCGGCCGCAGAAACCGGGCCCGAGCCGGTGGTCGCGGCGCGCATCCCCGCGCGGGCCGAGGAAGATCTCGCATTCCTCGCAAGCCTTCAGGCGCGTTTGGCCGCCGCGCCATCGGTCACGAGAATCACGGACAGCCTGCCGGCCCTGCAAAGACGCATTGACGCCCTGTCAGCCATCAAGGGCTCGGCCGGGCCAGAGCAACTGTCGTGGCGACGGCGGCAGAATTTTCGCCAGCAATGGCTACAGGTCCGCGCGGATCTGAGCAACTCCAAAAGCACGCTCGAGAATCGCGCCACAAGTCTGCAAAAAGAGCGCGACCGGCTGCGCGAACTCAATGAAGAATGGACCCTGACTCTGCAAACCGCGCGTGAGCAGAATCTCGCGAAGCTGCTCGAACAACGTGTCCGCATGGTACTCGAGGAGATCGCAAAGGCAGAAAAGGCGGTTTCGGCTCAGCTCGACTCCATGACCAGCGCTTACACCCAGATCACCGACCGGCTGGCCGCAGTGAGCGCCGCCCTGACCCGCTACGCCGCGGCGGCCGACCACAACGTCGATCGAATGTGGCTGCCTGACAGCGAACCGATCTGGCTGACACTCGACAAACTGAACGAAACGGGCGCACAACTCAGGTCCACCTGGGAATCAAATGTCGCCGTTTTCCTCAGCGTGTGGGAGCGCTACCGCAGTTCGCTACGCCTGCTGCTGGTGTTTTTTGTCACTGTGCTGCTACTTCTGCTGATCCTCTCCAAACGCCATGACGAAACAGCAGTGGACCCGGACATCGCCGCCGCGACAGGATTTCTCAGCCGACCGATCGCGGCGTCGTTATTTATCACGCTAAACGCAGCAGGCTGGTTTTTCCCGACCTCCAATCTCATCGACGATCTGATGCTGCTGCTGATTCTCATGCCAATGCTGCGCCTGGCCCCGGTCATGATCCCGAAGCAACTTCGCGGGTTATTTTATTTTCTTACCGCTCTGGTCGTCGTCCAGCAGACCTACAACCTTGTTGTCGACCAGGGGGCCCTGCAGCGAATCCTCCTTCTCGCA
>Ga0224504_10001227_pt1 | contig 11483 bp, 8 predicted proteins | sample SF_Oct11_sed_USG_3_FD_170160 | JGI IMG/M metagenome (GOLD analysis project Ga0224504, IMG submission 170160) | Sediment microbial communities from San Francisco Bay, California, United States - SF_Oct11_sed_USGS_24 | ecosystem: Environmental > Aquatic > Marine > Sediment | place: USA: California... | reverse complement strand
GCCGAAAGGCGATCAGCTCAGAGATTTATTGCAAACGCTGGCCACGACTAGCTGGCAAGCGCTTGATGCAGGGGAAATGGGTTTAGAGTTGTTGCTACCGGCTGACGAAGCGTTGCTGGAAGATCGCGCGGAAGCGCTTAGCTTTTGGTGCCAGGGCTTTATTCACGGTTTGGGTGTCGGCAGTAATCCTGATGGCAGTAGTTCAGTACTTAAAGATGAGTTGACGCGCGAGATCGTAACTGATTTTAGTGAAATTACCCGCGCGGCATTTGCTGCAGATGAAACTGAGGAAGAGGGCGAGGCTGCTTATGTGGAGCTCGTTGAGTTTGTCAGGGTCAGCGTCCAGTTGCTGTTTGAGGAATTGCATCCTCTGCGTGCAGGGGCTGAACGAAACAAGAAGCACTAGAAATAAGAAGTACTAGTAGGGAAGCTGCAGTTGAACCAAAAAGAATTTGCCAGACGTCGACGTCAGTTGATGCGGATGATAGGTAAGGGTGGTGTTGCTATCTTGCCTGCTGCACCGACTCGTTATCGCAATCGTGATGTTGAGTATGAGTTTCGTCAGGACAGCGATTTTTACTATTTGACCGGATTTAATGAACCAGAGGCCGTTGCGGTACTGGTGCCGGGCCGTCCAGAAGGCGAGTTTTTGCTGTTTTGTCGTGAGCGAGATCCGCAACAGGAAATCTGGCACGGTAAATTGGCGGGAACCGACGATGCCATTGCAGAAAATGGTGCAGATGATGCATTTCCGATTTCAGATGTCGATGAAATACTCCCTGGGGTGATTGAGCAATGCGAACGTGTTTATTACTCGATCGGCACGCATTCTGACTTTGATCAACGATTAATTGGCTGGGTCAATTCTTTGCGTGACAGGGGTAGCTCCAGAGGGCACACACCGGACGAATTTATTGCGCTGGATCATATGTTGCATGATTTGCGGCTTTATAAGAGCCGTGCAGAAATCAGTACGATGCGCAAAGCAGCGAAACTGACCGTGAAGGCGCATAAAAGGGCCATGTCAGTCTGTCAGCCCGGGCTCTATGAATATGAGTTGGAGGCCGAGTATCAGCATCAGTTCCGGCAGCATGATGCCCGCATGGCTTATCAGCCAATTGTGGGCTCCGGATTAAATGCCTGCACATTGCATTACATCCGCAATAACTGTCAGATGAAGGATGGGGATCTGGTGCTGGTTGATATTGGTTGTGAATATGACAGCTATGCATCTGATGTCACCCGGACTTTCCCGGTTAATGGGCGTTTCAGTCCTGAGCAGCGCGCTATTTATGAGATCGTGCTGGAGGCGCAGCAGGCGGCATTGAGTATGATTGAGCCGGGGAATCACTGGAATGAACCGCATGAGGCTGCCGTCAAGGTAGTAACGCGCGGATTGCGAGACCTGGGTTTGCTAAAAGGTAAATTACCGGCATTGATCAAGCAGGGCGCTTGCCGCGAATTTTTTATGCACAGGACGGGTCATTGGCTGGGTATGGATGTCCACGATGTGGGGGATTACAAAATTTCAGATCACTGGCGATTGCTGGAACCAGGCATGGTTATGACCGTTGAGCCTGGTATTTACATTGCCGGGGACTGCCGTCGTGTCCCGCGCAAATGGCGAGGGATTGGTGTGCGGATTGAAGATGATGTTGTGGTGACGAGAGAGGGTCATGATGTGCTGACCAGGGACCTGCCCAGTTCGGTGGATGATATTGAGGCGCTTGTCGGGTCCGGGTTGCAATGACATGGTGATTCGCGGCTACAGGACACTCATTATTGCAGGGCTATTGATCGCCATCGGCTCTTTTATCTTTATATACAAGTCGCAAGTGCTGGGTTTTCCGGTGCAACCCGATGCTGAGACGGAGGTTTGGACCGTTGAGGTTACGGTTAGCTTTGATGCAGGCCCCGGGCCTATTAAGGCGAATCTCTACATTCCCGGGTTAACCCCCGGTTTCGCGATACTTGAGGAAAACTATTTATCCCGTGGCTTTGGTTATACCCCGGCTTATGTAGACGGTGGCCGTCAGGTGCAATGGACTCGCCGACGGGCCAGAGGTGTTCAGACACTTTATTACCGCGCGGTGATTTATAAAGACCCTTCAGTCATTGAGAGCGATACGACGCCACCGTTTCCGGATTCGCCGAATATGAGAGGTCCGCTGCGCACGGCTATGGATGTTCTGCTCGAAGATGTCGGTGCGAAATCGGCTGATCCGAGTTCATTTACAGTCGAGCTCCTGAAACGTTTGTCGCGGCCGGATACAGATCAAAATGTTGAGATGCTGGTGGGTGCTGACCCGTCACCCGCTGATATTGCGCGCACGGCAACTAAATTGCTGGCTGCGGCTCGTATCCCCGCGCGCACCATCCGTGGGATTTACTTGCAGGATCAACAGCGACGAGCCAGTGTCGTGCCCTGGCTGGAAATTCATGACGGGACGAACTGGCTTTACTTCAATCCCGTTACCGGCGAAGAGGGTTTGCCTGACAACTTTTTGCAATGGTGGACTGGCGACGACCCGCTATTCAAGATGGATGGTGGGCGCGATGCAGAGGTGCGCTTCTCTGTCAAAGGTGGATCCATGAGTCCGGTTGAAGTGGCTCAGCGTCGTTCTGATGATAAAGAATCGTTGATCGGAAAAATTTCTTTGTTTTCTTTACCGATCCAGACGCAGGCTGTTTATAGCGTGCTGTTATTAATTCCTATCGGGGCATTAATTGTTGTCTTGTTGAGGAATGTCGTCGGCATTCAGACATTCGGCACCTTTATGCCGGTGCTGATCGCTTTGTCATTTCGCGAAACACAGGTCCTTTGGGGGCTGTTGTGGTTTACGTCGCTGGTGGCTCTGGGTCTGACGTTCCGGTTTTATCTTGACCGGCTCAGGCTGCTGCTGGTCCCGCGTCTCAGTGCGGTGCTCATTATTGTCGTCATCATCATGGTGATCATGAGCGTTGTCAGTCATGAGCTGGGTTTTGAGAGTGGCTTGTCAGTGGCTTTATTTCCGATGGTTATTCTTGCCATGACTATTGAGCGCATGTCAGTCGTTTGGGAAGAGCGCGGTTCAAGAGATGCGATGCAACAGGGTGCCGGTTCACTTTTTGTAGCTACGGTCTGTTATGCGTTTATGGATCTGGATATTGCCCGTCATCTTATTTTTGTTTTTCCGGAATTGCTGTTACTGGTGCTTGCCGCTGTTCTACTCGCAGGGCGTTATACCGGTTACCGATTAACGGAACTGTATCGCTTCAGAGAATTGCGGCGGGGTGATGGTTGATGCTTCGCTGGGGGAGGGCATTGCGGGACAATGGCGTGCTTGGGCTTAATGAACGCAATGCGCAAATTATCCAGCGCGTTAATCCGCGACGCTTGTATCCGTTAGTCGATGACAAGCTAAGGACTAAACGTCTGGCGATGGGGGCGGGTATCTCTGTGCCCGAGCTTTATGGCGTTATTCAAAGCCAGCATGATGTCCGTTCATGGACTGATATTACGGCAACACAAAATGATTTCGTGATCAAACCGGCTCATGGTACGGGTGGCGATGGCATTCTGGTCGTGTCTGGTCGCAGTGCACGGCAGGGCACGTATCAGTTGATTGATGGCAGCATGATTTCCGAAGAAGGCATACGCCATCACGTGTCGAATATTATCAGTGGCCAGTACAGTTTCGTCGGGTCACGCGATACAGCCATGATCGAATACCGGGTAGCCACAGATCCGTTTTTTTCGGCGGTAACTTATCAGGGTGTGCCGGACGTAAGGGTTTTGGTTTATCAGGGATATCCTGTGATGGCCATGGTCAGGTTGCCGACGCGGCGGTCTCGCGGCAAGGCTAACCTGCATCAGGGTGCTGTCGGGTCTGGCGTGGAACTCGCCAGCGGCCGAACAATGTCCGGCGTACTAGGAAATGATGTCATACATGATCATCCGGATACGGGCGAGGCGATTGGCGGACTGATCATCCCCATGTGGTCGCGGTTTCTATCTCTGGCCGCACGTTGTTATGAATTGACGGGTCTCGGGTATCTGGGTGTGGATATCGTGCTTGACCGCACTAAGGGGCCATTGATACTTGAGTTAAATGCGCGACCGGGACTGAATATCCAGATTGCGAACAAGATCGGCTTGAAAAGCCGTCTGGCCCAGGTGGATACCTGGGCGACTGATAACAATGCTGAAGAAAAAGTAGCCATTGTCTGCGAGACATTCGCGACCTAAAAAAACGACCTAAAAAAACGACCAGAAAAAAACATGACGAATAAAACGCCTTTATACGAGCAGCATGTTGCTGCGGGTGCCCGAATGGTTGATTTCGGGGGCTGGGACATGCCATTGCATTACGGCTCCCAGATGGATGAGCATCATGCCGTGCGACAGGGTGCCGGTCTCTTTGATGTATCGCATATGACGGTTGTCGATGTCGACGGGCCGGATTCAATACGTTATTTGCAGAAGCTTCTCGCTAATGATGTTGCGCGCCTCGGGCAAACGGGTAAGGGGCTGTATTCGTGCATGCTCAATGAAGCTGGCGGCGTCGTTGATGATTTGATTGTCTATAAGGGTCAGGGAGATCTGTTTCGCGTTGTCGTCAATGCGGCGACCCGGGAACAAGACCTCGACTGGATGAATGAAATCGCAGATGGATATGATGTTGAGGTTGATGAATGTTCTGACTTGATGATGCTTGCTGTTCAGGGCCCGCAAGCTTCAGCACTGGCTGAGCCACTTTTACCCGCTGAATTGCGCCAGCCAGCCCGTGATCTCAAACCTTTTAACAGTGTGGGCGCAGAGGGCTGGTTCATTGCCCGAACCGGCTACACCGGTGAAGATGGCTGGGAAATCATGATGGATTTTGCTGCCGGTTGTCAGTTCTGGGATGCGGCATTAGCTGCCGGCATTCGACCTTGTGGACTGGGTGCGAGAGACACGCTGCGGCTGGAGGCGGGTTTGTCCTTGTACGGGCAGGATATGGATCAGTCCGTATCGCCACTGGTGTCCGCATTGGGCTGGACCATTGCATGGGAGCCGGAGGACCGGGCATTCATTGGCCGGGAAGCGCTTGAGCAGCAGCGTTCTAGAGGGCCGGGAGAAAAAATTGTCGGACTGATTCTTGAAGATCGGGGTATCATGCGTCATGGTCAGCGAGTGATAACCGACGCAGGAGACGGCATCGTCACCAGTGGTGGTTTTTCGCCGACTATGCAGCGTTCGATTGCATTGGCCAGAGTGCCGTCATCAGCGACGGATACTTGTCAGGTTCAAATTCGCAACGACCAACGCAACGCGCTGATCGTGCGGCCGCCATTCGTCCGCAATGGTCGTATTTTGATAGATATATAGGCAGGGAGTCCTGATCAATGAGTGAAGTTCCCGGGGATCTTAAATATTCCCAAGAGCATGAATGGGTAAGACTGGAAGATGACGGTTCGGTTGTAGTCGGTATCACTGATCACGCGCAGGAGGCTCTGGGTGAGCTGGTGTTCGTTGAAACGCCGGAAGATGACGCCGAATTTTCAAAGGGCGATGCCTGCGTAGTTGTGGAGTCGGTCAAGGCGGCCTCAGACGTTTATGCGCCGATTGGTGGCACCTTGGTGGCGAGTAACGAAGCACTGGCCGATGAGCCTGAGCAGGTGAACAAGAGCCCTTATGAGGATGGTTGGCTGGTAAAGCTTGTGCCTTCTGATCATGCCGAGCTTGACGAGTTGATGGACGCCGATGCCTATGAGCAGTTTCTGGCTGACTCAGCCGGTTAATTCTGATTTTCGACTGATAATTTACTATGCCTTTTATTCCTCATACCGATCAGGATGTGGCAGCAATGCTGCAGCAGATCGGCATAAAAGATACCGAGCAGCTGTTTGACGAAATTCCTGCAGATTTGCGGATTGATCACTTTGACTCAGTGCCCGATGCGCTCGGCGAAGCTGCCGTCATCCGGCTTATGCGCAGCCGGGCTGCGGCTGACGGTGACGCGATATCGTTTATAGGTGCCGGTGCTTATGAGCACCACATTCCTGCCGTCGTCTGGGATATCGCTACACGCGGCGAGTTCTACAGCGCTTATACGCCTTATCAGGCTGAGGCCAGTCAGGGGACGTTGCAGGTTATTTACGAATACCAGAGCATGATGGCTGGTCTGACCGGCCTGGATGTTGCCAATGCTTCTTTGTATGACGGGGCCACCGCTTTTGCAGAAGCTTGTTTAATGGCGGTTAGGGCTAATCGAAAATCAAAGTCGCGCAAGATTCTGGTTAGCCGTTCAGTTCATCCTGTCTATAGACAGGTCGCCGCCGGGATTGTCCGCGGGCAAGGCATAGAGCTCGTTGAATTATCGCTAAAGGATGGTTGTACGGATCTGACGGCGCTTAAAGCTTTCGATGGCGAAGACTTTGCCGCCATTTGTATCCAGCAGCCTACTTTTCTTGGGACACTGGAAGACGTTGATGCACTGACGAACTGGGCGCATGAAAGAACCATGTTCGTCGTGGCGATCTGCAACCCCATGACTTTGTCTGTGTTGACCCCGCCGGGATTATGGGGCGATGAGGGTGCTGATATTGCCTGTGGTGAAGGTCAGCCCATGGGTATTCCTGTCTCATCAGGTGGACCATATTTTGGTTATATGGTTTGTCGGCAGGCCATTGTTCGCCAAATGCCGGGACGTATAGTAGGGCGCACTGTTGATCTGGATGGCAAGCCTGGCTTCACGTTGACTTTGCAGGCTCGAGAGCAGCATATCCGACGTTCTAAAGCGACTTCCAATATATGTACCAACCAGGGCCTGATGGTTACGGCTGCGACAATTTATATGTCATTGCTCGGTAGCGAAGGGTTACGCAGAACTGCTTTGCAGTGTCACGAGAATACGCGCTCACTGGCTTATCGGCTGGCTGAGCTTGAAGGTATTTCCGTTGCGTATGACATGTTTTTTCATGAAGCGGTCTTGCAGTTGGATAGGCCTGTGCAGCCGGTTATCGATGCGCTTTCACAACAGAATATTTTGGCGGGCTATGATTTGTCTGCTACTTACCCGGAATTGGGTAACGCGTTGTTAGTGTGCGCTACCGATGCGCGCACAGAGGAAGATATGGATTTGTTTGTCGCAATAATGACCGCCGTTCTTGGCCAGTCGGAGGCTGCGTAAACTGATGACTGAAGCTATTATTTTTGAGTTGTCGGAACCGGGTCGCCGGGCAGCCAATCATGCTCCTGCGAAGGAGCCGTCTCATGCGCTGCCAGCGCAGTTTTTGCGACAGGACCCGCCCTTGCTGCCCGAGGTTTCTGAATTGCAGGTCGTAAGGCACTTCACGCGTCTGTCACAACAAAATTTTTCTATCGATACGCATTTCTACCCACTGGGTTCGTGCACGATGAAGTACAACCCGAAGGTCTGCAATCAACTGGCGATGCTGCCTGAATTCACAGCCCGGCACCCGCTGGGTTCGACTGAGCATGCTCAGGGATTCATGGAGTGCATGTTCGAATTGCAGGAAATGCTTAAGGCTGTGACCGGAATGTCGGCTATATCGCTGACGCCCATGGCCGGCGCGCAGGGAGAGTATGCCGGTGTGGCGATGATCCGTGCTTACCATGAAGCGCGCGGTGACCATGAGCGTCGGGAGATTATCGTGCCGGATGCTGCGCATGGAACGAATCCTGCGACGGCAACGATGTGTGGTTGTGTTGCCGTAGAGATTCCTACGCGACCCGATGGCGATGTTGATATGGACGCTTTGCGAAATGCCGTAGGTCCGCAGACAGCTGGCATCATGTTGACGAACCCCTCAACGCTGGGAGTATTTGAGCGCCAGATCAGTGAAATTGCAGAAATTGTCCATGAGGCAGGTGGACTGCTGTATTACGATGGCGCAAATTTGAATGCAATTTTGGGGCGCGCGTTGCCCGGCGATATGGGCTTTGATGTGATTCACATCAATTTGCATAAAACGTTTTCAACGCCGCATGGCGGTGGCGGTCCTGGCTCCGGTGTAGTTGGGGTCAATCCACGGCTTGAGCCTTTCTTGCCCATTCCGATGGTCGGAAAGCGTGAAGGTGATTCAGCCAGTCCCTATGTCTGGTTGACAGAGTCCGACCGCCCCCAGTCGATTGGCCGCTTATCAACATTCATGGGTAACGCGGGTATTTTATTGCGCGCTTATATTTATATGCGCTTGCTTGGCGCGGAAGGCATGCGTCGTGTATCGGAATATGCAACGCTGAATGCCAATTATCTGATGACAGTATTAGCGGCTGCCGGGTTTGAAATCGCTTTCCCGCAACGACGGGCCAGCCATGAATTTATTATTTCGCTTAAACAGATCACGCGCGAAACGGGTATTTCAGCCATGGATTTTGCCAAGGCACTGCTTGATCGTGGGTTTCATGCCCCGACAACTTATTTCCCGCTATTGGTTCCTGAATGTCTGTTGATAGAGCCAACAGAAACCGAGACCAAAAAGGAGCTCGATGCATTTGCCTCGGCAATGATAGAGATTCGTGATCAGGCGCATGAGTCACCTCAGGCGATTAAAGATGCTCCGTTAACGACACCGGTCAGAAGGCTCGATGATGTGCGCGCCGCCCGGCAGCTGGATCTGGTCTGGAAGCCGGCATCGGAACTATCAGAATAAATTTTTTCACAGTTAAGGATAATATTAAGTGTCAGTATTGATTTGTGGCTCGATGGCCTATGACAACATCATGGTGTTTCCGGGTCGGTTTAAGGAACACATTCTGGCTGACCAGCTGCATATTCTGAACGTGGCCTTTCTTGTGCCGGAGATGCGTAAGGAGTTTGGTGGATGTGCGGGAAATATTGCCTATAACCTGAAGTTGCTGGGTGAAGAGCCGCTTATTATGGCGACCGTTGGTGATGATTTTCCGGTTTACCAGAGTCAATTGAATACCAATGCTCTGGATCAGCGTTTTATCAAAGTGATCAACAATACGCTGACAGCGCAGGCTTATATCACGACTGATCTGGATGATAATCAGATTACCGCTTTTCATCCCGGGGCAATGGATCATGCGCATGTGAACGAGGTTCCAACAGATGGGGGCATCACCATTGGTGTGGTTTCCCCGGATGGCCGACAGGGCATGATTGATCATGCACGTCAGTTTTCAGACGCAGGTATTCCGTTTATTTTTGATCCAGGTCAGGGCCTTCCGATGTTTGACGGCGCTGATCTTAAACAGTTCATTGATCAAGCGACCTGGGTTGCAGTTAACGACTACGAAGGTCAGTTGTTACAGGAAAGAACCGGTTGGACGCTTGCAGAAATTTCCGGCCATGTCGAGGCACTGATCGTTACCCGAGGTGGTGATGGTTCAACTATATTCAGTCAGGATGAAGAGATTGTTATTCCGCCGGTAAAGCCCGCAGAAATACTGGATCCAACCGGTTGCGGTGACGCGTATCGTGCCGGTTTGATTTTTGGTATCAGTCGCAAGTTGCCCTGGAGTGATACAGGACGGCTGGCGTCTATGATCGGCGCTAAAAAAATTGCACATCGGGGTACGCAGAATCATGAGATGTCACTGGAAGGATTGTCTGCCGAGTTTGAAGCTGAATTCGGTTATCCACTCCCTTTGTAAGGGCTTGCTCCTGCTATTGCTCGCCCCGGTTGCGAGCGGGGGTGAGTCCAATGGTGACTGGAGTCCAACGCTGGAACGTATTTCCACAGGCGTTGTTTCAATCAGAGTTGATATAACCCGGGCCTTTGATACAGGCTGGAGTCAATCAACGCAGGCGACCGGATTCGTTGTGGATGCGGAACGCGGACTCATTCTCACCAATCGTCATGTCGTTACTCCGGGACCTGTCAGAGCGGAAGCGCTTTTTAAAAATCAGGAAGAAGTCGAGCTGACGGCTGTTTATCGTGATCCCGTTCATGATTTTGGCTTCTATCGCTATGACCCGGCGAAGCTCAGATATATTCAGCCGGTTGAGTTGGAGCTGAAACCTGCGGAGGCACAGGTCGGGCGGGAAATAAGAGTGGTCGGCAATGATGCCGGAGAACGGCTTTCATTTCTGTCGGGGACAATCGCCCGTCTGGACCGTCACGCGCCTTTCTATGGCCGCGGTCAGTACAACGATTTCAACACATTTTATTTGCAGGCTGCATCAAGCACTTCGGGCGGGTCATCGGGTTCTCCGGTGATTGATATTAACGGTCATGTCGTTGCATTGAACGCTGGTGGCAGCGAGCAGGCTGCATCAAGTTTTTTCCTTCCGCTTGATCGGGTGCAAAGAGCGCTTGAACTGTTGCGTAATGATGAGCCCGTAACCCGGGGCACGTTGGCAACAACATTTGTATACGAACCATTTGATGAATTGCAGCGTTTGGGTTTGCGTGAAGAAACTGAATTCCTGATTCGTAAAAACTTTCCGGGTAAGCCTGGCATGCTGGTCGTAGAAAGAGTTTTGCCGGATGGCGCAGCAGCGGGTCAGCTGGAGGTTGGCGATATTATCGTCGACATCAATGGTGAGCTGGTAACCCGATTTGTTCCGCTCGAATCCTTGCTGGATGGACACGTTGGTGATGTGTTGGAAATTGGTATTGAGCGCAATGGGCAGGCCATGGAGGTTGAAGTTGAAGTTGCAGACTTGCACGCGATTTCTCCGCGGGAGTTCATGCAGTTCGGTGATGCAGTTGTGCATGACTTGTCATATCAACAAGCCAGGCATCTGAATCGGGGCGTTGAAGGCGTGTATGTGGCTAGCCCCGGCTATGTATTTGGTAATGCCGGAATTCCCAGGGGTACTGTAATTACAGCGGTTGGTGATACGCCCATCAGTAACCTTGATGACCTCGAGGCGGAGTTGGCGAACTTATCTGACCGTCAGCGCGCAACAATCCGGTTTTACACTTTTGATGATCCTGCATCCAGTCGCCTGAGTATGTTTTTGATGGATCGTCGCTGGTATCCGTTGGAGCGCTGTCTCAGAGAAGATGAGACCGGTTTATGGCCTTGTCGTTCGCTTGATTCCGGGCCTGTAGCTGAAGAACAAAGCCCGCAAACAGCCAGTTATATTGACCATGCGGACAAGCGTGCCCGAAAGGTTGCGCCATCACTGGTGCTGGTTCATTACGACATGCCCTACAGCGTTTCGGGTATCGCAGATCAAAACTATTACGGCACGGGCCTGGTTGTTGATGCTGAACGTGGTTTCGTTGTGGTAGACCGAAATACCGTTCCGGAGGCTATGGGTGATGTGCGAATTACATTTGCCGGGGAGCTTGAGGTCCCAGGTAAAGTTGAATATATACATCCACTGCATAACCTCGCGCTGCTGTCTTACGATCCGGCCTTGATTGGCGAAACGCCAGTACGTGCAGCCCGCTTCCTAAATAAACTTCCTGCGCCCGGAGATGACTTGTGGGCGATTGGTTTGCGGGCTGATAACAAATTGGTATTTCAGGCAACTGAAGTGGCTTCAGTGGACCCGGTCCTTTTGCCTTTGTCGAGA
>Ga0224504_10001226_pt1 | contig 11499 bp, 10 predicted proteins | sample SF_Oct11_sed_USG_3_FD_170160 | JGI IMG/M metagenome (GOLD analysis project Ga0224504, IMG submission 170160) | Sediment microbial communities from San Francisco Bay, California, United States - SF_Oct11_sed_USGS_24 | ecosystem: Environmental > Aquatic > Marine > Sediment | place: USA... | reverse complement strand
TACGAGCCTGTGTCGGTGAGGGTGAAGAAGTCGCCTATCTGCATCCTTCCTATTCATACTATGCAACTCTTGCAGCGATTCAGGGTGCCAGGATCAGGACTTTTCCCTTGCTGGAGAATGGCGAGATAAAAGATTTCCCTGAACGTTACACAGGAAAGCTGTTCTTCCTGACCAACCCCAACGCACCTCTTGGCTTACGCTGGGGTATCGAAGAGGTCGCTGGCCTGGCTGACCGTTGCGAAGGGTTGCTTGTTGTTGACGAAGCTTATGCCGATTTTGCTGAAGGCAATTGCCTGGAGTTGGTCAGGCAGAAGCCGAACGTGGTGGTCACCCGAACCTTGTCCAAGAGTTACTCTCTGGCTGGAATGCGCCTCGGTCTGGCGATTGCAAGGCCCGAAATCATCGCAGCTCTGGATAAGATCCGCGACCACTACAACCTTGATCGTCTCGCCCAGACTGCAGTTGCGGCTGCTCTGATCGACCAGGGCTATTTCAAGGATTGTGTCCAGCGCATCTGTGCGACCCGGGAATGGTTTCGCACCGAAATCAGTCAGTTGGGTTATCAGGTGATCCCTTCGAGCGCCAACTACCTTTTTGTTACTCCTTCTGATCGCGACGGCAAGCGCGTTTATGAGGCGCTCTTCGAGCGTAAAATCCTGGTGCGCTATTTCAGCGATCAGATCCTCTCTCATGGCCTGCGTATTTCCATCGGTACCCGTGAGGAAATGGAAACAACTCTACAAGCATTGAGAGAGATAGGGTGAAAAAAAGGTGCGCGTGGCGTGTGGCGTGTGGTTCAAGGCAAACAGGCCTTGGGCTAGGTTCTAGTCCATCGTTGCGTGTTCTGGAGGGTTTGCCATGAACCTTCCTTTCAGCCCTGCTGAAGTCTCGAAGCGTCTGCTCTCCTGGTACAGCAAGGAAGGTCGCGCTCTGCCCTGGCGTGAAACCCGCGACCCTTATCGGATCTGGCTCTCCGAAATCATGTTGCAGCAGACCACGGTCTCTGCGGTCATTCCCTACTACGAACGCTTTCTGCAGCGCTTCCCGACAATCGAAAGCCTCGCTGCCGCTTCGCTTGATGATGTCATCAGTTTGTGGGCCGGGCTTGGCTATTACTCACGCGCCCGTAATCTTCATCGTGCTGCCCGGCAGATTGTTTCGGAACAAGGGTCTTTCCCCGACACTCTCGAAGGCCTACTGGCGTTGCCCGGCGTTGGGCGATCAACGGCCGGCGCTATCCTCTCGATTGCGTTTGACACGCCTGCGCCAATTCTTGATGGTAACGTGCGCCGTGTCCTTGTGCGCCTCTTCGCCTGGCAAGAAGATCCACGCAGCAGTCGCGCCGAAAAACAGTTATGGCAATGGGCTGAAGTTCTGACTCCGGATGAGCACCCGCACGATTATGCCCAGGCGATTATGGACCTTGGCGCCACTGTCTGTGTGCCGCGAACGCCGCTTTGTGAAAGCTGCCCTTTGCGAGAGCTTTGTCAGTCTTTTAAGCAAGGCTGTGCAACGCAGTTGCCTATCGCGCGCAAGCAGGTAAAGCTCCCCGTTCGGCGGCAGGTTGCTCTATTGGTGAAAAGCTCCGGGGATTACTTGCTCAGGCAGCGACCGACCGAGGGGTTTCTTGGCGGGCTCTGGGAATTTCCCGTGGTTGAAGTGAACCCTGAACAGAACCATCGTCAGTCTGCCGAATTTTTGCTCGCCGACCTGGGCTTGATCGGTGAAGTCTGTGAAGCCGATGCCGTCCGCCATGCCTACAGCCACTTTAAACTGGAACTGACAGTCTTCAGCGTTGAGATTGAGACGAAAACGACCGTTGCTGAGGCGGGTGAATATGCTTGGTACAGTGAAGACACATTGAAAAGGTTGCCGCTGCACGGCGCCCACAAAAAAGTCTATAGCAAATAGCTGGCTGGCAGCAGGATGGTTTTGAAAAATCAAATTACCCTTAGTATAGAGGGGGTTTCCTTCTCGCTACTTACTTACGCACTACCTTAATTTTCTATGTCAGAAGAAACCAAAAGCTACCAGCTGATCGTGCGCCAGATCCCTGTTGCCGTCTCTGAACTGGAGTCCCTGCTGAAGGAACTTCAGCATCAATTTGGCCTTGATGCCTACACTGCCAGGCAACGATTGATCGGCCTGGGCCTGGTGCTGTTTGGCAAGGGGGGTCTTGAAAAAACCGGCCAGATTGCAACCCTTCTGCACCGCTATGGTTTTGCCTGTTGGCAGATCTTGCCCGAACCTCCCGGATTTAAGCCGTCCCGTCTGCGTAGTCTGGAAATTCATAACGACTACGTCCTCTTCGAGTGTCAGGGTGGAACGGTGCGTTTGGAGCGGGGCACTCCGACGGTTGGGGTTTTTGCAGACATCTCAGGGGCGCTGATCGACAAGCACGTCAAGCGGCTGTTAGCCCAGAATACCTACCGGGGGTGTGATGCTCTTGAGCCGCTCTCTCATGAAGAACTCCTTCCTGCCATCTTTCAGGGCCAACCCGTTTTTGATTTTTATCTGCTCGACAACCTGGGGCAGCCTCAGCAGGCGGTCAGGGTGTTGCCCGGCCGGTTTAATCATGCGGGCTTGGGAGAAAGAAGCTCCCTTAGCGCGAGGGGCAACCTGGAAGCGATGCTGGGTCTTGTTGAGGAATATGCACAGGGTTTTCGATTGCATTGTGACTTTGGTTTGAGCCAGTTGCCTAAATGCCAGGTGCAGCGTCTCGAAGATTCGCCCTCGGCGATCGAGGATAATCTCAAGAGTCTGACCCATTATGGCTGGTTGCTTGCCAGGTTGCAGGGAAACGGCCACTCGCAAGAGGCCTCTTCGTCAGGTGTCGATGAGGCATCACTGGTCGCTGGAGTCGCAGCTGCAGCTCTTGTTGGCCAGCCGGTGCTTGGCGCGGTTATGGGGGCCGATGGTGTTGCCAGGTCTATTCCGGGGTTGAAAGAAGTTGCCCGGGAGATACAGGACGCTTTTTCTGCTGAAGAGGGAGCAGGAGGTACTGCCGAAAGGACTGTGGACAAGCCTGTAAAGAAAGATCTCCCTCCACCACCGGAACGTCCAGAAAGCAAAATGTCTCTGGGCCGAATGCTGGCAACGGTTGGAACCTTTCTCGGTTTCGGGACCTTTTTTCTCGCGATTAAGGGGAACAACTTCCTGCTGGGATCCATTGTTCAGTACGGGGTCGGGACAGGCATTTTGGCAGGGTTGGTCGCTTCCTTTCTGTTCTGGTCAGGCCTTCATTATATCCGACTGAAACGCAAAATAGAGAACACCCCGACAAGCAAGGTTCGTTCACTGGCGATGGGGATGGTTGAAGTGCATGGGCGGGCCAGGCGCCAGTACGCGCTGGTTGCCCCGATGACCCAGGCCGCTTGTGTCTATTATCGTTTGCGTAAATACCGTCGCGAAAAGAATAACAAGTGGAAGCTGGTGAAAGATGTCGACAGCAGTCACGTGTCTTTTTACGTCGACGACGGGACGGGGTGTGTGGTTGTTGCGCCACAAGGTGCCTCAGTTAAGGCAAAGACCCGTCAGAGTGGCACCCCTGGGCAGTCGCCCTTGACGTTCACTGCGGTCAACAATACGGATGAAAATGAAAAGTGGGTTGAGGATATTATCTACGAAGGAACGACCCTCTATATCCTTGGCTTTGCCCAACCGCTGAGGGCGGAGCGGCGGAGCTTGCGCGATCGTACCCTTGAGAAACTGCGTGAACTCAAACTTGACCGCAAGGCTCTGCATCGTTACGATGCAGATGGCGACGGCCAGATCAGCGAGGATGAATGGCAGCAGGCGCGAAGTGACGCAGAGCATACAGCGCTCAAGGAGCACCTGGCTGAAGGGACGCAGCGTAAACGCCAGGAGGAGCATGTTGTGATCACGCACCCCCCTCAGCGCAGTATGCCTTTTGTGATCGCTGAAGCGGTTTCGGAAGCTCACCTGGTTCGTAACTATGGGTTGTTCAGCCTGCCACTTATGGCTGCAGGGCTGATCCTGGCAGGTTTCGCTCTGTATCAATTACTCAAATTTATAAACGTGTAGTTCTCTTTCAGGAGGTTTCATTATGACGGGCTGGATTGTCCTCGGTGTTCTGGTTTTTATCCTGGTTGGCCTGGTCTTGTATATCATCACCATCTACAACGGTTTTGTCGCCCTCAAGAACAACATTGAACGCAACTGGAGCAATATCGATGTGCTCCTCAAGCAGCGTTATGATGAACTTCCCAAACTGATCAATGTCTGTGAAGGCTACATGCAGCACGAGCAGAAAACCCTGGAGGCGGTCATCAAGGCGCGCACCATGGCCGGGCAGGCACGGACCGATGAGCAGAAAATGCAGGCGCAGAACATGCTGACAGATACCTTGAAGTCGCTCTTTATGGTGGTCGAGCGTTATCCTGAGTTGAAGGCAGACAAGTCTTTCCAACAGCTGGGCTACCGGATCACCGAACTTGAAGACCAGATTGCCGATCGTCGCGAATTCCTCAACGAGTCGGTCAATATCTACAATATCCGCATCGAGCAGTTCCCCGATGTCATCATTGCCAGCCTCTTTAACTTTGCCAAGCGTACCTTGTGGCAAATCGACCCCGAACACCGCCAGGATGTTAAGGTAGCGTTTAATCACACCTGAGGGCTTTAGCTCTTCCCTGAAATAAAAAGCGGGCTCTGTCTATGTACGACCGATTAACTATCCTTTATAATGAGACTTCTTTAGCAACCCAGAATTTGTCGGATTGCCTTGTCTATTTTGCAATGTTTGATAGCCTTTAGGGGCTTATTGTGGCGCAATTCATACGTATTATTCTTTTCTTTGCCTTCTTGTTGAGTTCAACGGCAGTCTATGCCGGTGACAAAACAGTCTTCGAAATGGGAGCCCGTGGTGGCGTCAATGATAACCGTAATTATGAAGACTTTACGGCTGGAGAGGTTTACCTCCTCAGAAATTTGCCCTGGCAGATGCCTCTGGCACAGTCCGCCACCCTGCGAACCAGACTCGATGCTGGTGTGACTTTTCTTGAAGCCGCTGGCGAACAGAGTGCCATGCTGGCCATCGGTGGCGATCTGTTTGTACCCATGCTGGATGATCGTCTGGAGGTTGAGGTCGGATTACGACCGGCCTTTTTGCATGATTATAAAATTGGAGAGGATAATTTTGGTGGCAACCTTCAGTTCACATCCCATGCAGGCTTGACGTTACGTTGGCAGGAAATAAGTCTTAGCTATCGAATTCAGCATACGTCGAATGCGAGCATTTATGAGCAAAATAAAGGGTTGAATCTTCACCTGGTCGGATTGGGTGGTCGATTTTAGTCATAAAGGGAATCTAATTCCCGGGGAAAAGAGATTTTTACTTTATAGTGCCCATTTTCCCCCCTCTTATGGGGGATGTTTGTTTTCTGTGATTATTATATGTTTCGATGCACGATGATTTTCTTCTGCAATCGTTGCTTCAATTTCTGGTTGGTTGTCAACTCAATATGCTGTATGTCGTCAGGACCTTTGTGTCTCCATAGGGCAAAAGTTAAGAGACCTTTTCCCTTAATAGTATTACTTGTTAACTAGCGATGTGTGAAAATTTGACATTTACAGGTCTGGAGAAGCTCCATTTTTTGTTTCTTCTTTGATAGGAGGGTCTAATGATTCTAGCCACCCGTTTACTGCTACTTTTATTCTTGGCAACTTTTACAAACTCCATTTCGCCATCGTTCCTCTTAGCCTTCGATGAAACAATGCAATCTATCAAAACGGGCAATATCACAGGGGTCTATTACGCGGCAGGCAGTGCCGTGGCAAAGATGCACAATAGAAAGCTTAAAGAGTACAACCTCCGTTTGATTGCAGAAGCATCAGAGGGCTCTGTTTCCAATATTGATGATGTGGCAAACGGCTTGGCCAGCTTTGGCATCGCGCAAGCGAATGCGCTCTATTTTGCCAAGAACGGTAAGCACTATTGGCAAGATTCACCACAGGATAAATTGCGTAGTGTGCTAGGTCTCTATACAGAGGCTTTTACGATCGTTGCGGCCGTAGACGCAGACATTAATTCTCTGGCAGACCTCAAGGGCAAGACGGTTAATATCGGAGAGCTAGGTTCGACAGACAGCATTCAAGCCACGAGCATACTCAAAACTGTTGGTCTGGATCTGGAGAAAGACCTGACTATTAGCGAGAAGCCGACTTACGAAGCCACTGAACTCCTGCAGCAAGGTGATATTGATGCATATTTCTACACGGTCGGTCATCCCAACCTCTCTATCAAGGAAGCCTCGCACGGTGACCGCAAAATTATGATCGTTGCACCAGATCAGGAATTAATTGATTCCATCAGCCAAAGAGAAGATCTCGTCGACATGGTCATACCGATCGATTATTACACGGAGTTGGCAAACAAGGAGCCAATCCATTCGATAGGCGTCAAGGCGATTTTATTCTGCAATTCTGATGCGGATAAAGAAGTCGTCTACCATATCGTCAAAGAAGTTTTTGAGAACTTCGAGCTGTTCAAACAACAGCATCCGGCCTTTGCCAACCTGACCCCGGAGAAGTTGTCCACGGGACTCATAGTTCCTCTGCATCCTGGCGCAGAACGTTATTTCAAAGAAGCCGGGTTGTTGCGTTAAATGCCGATGAAAATGTCTAGCGAATTGATCTATCAGCCATGGAGGAAATCATGAGACCTTGGTTAACGAGCATTATCTTGTCCCTGCTCTTGGGGTTACCTACTGCGGCAATGGCCGTTGACAAACCGTACTTCTACCCTTACGTCAATCCATTGGAAGCGACCGTCATGGAGCTACCGCCCTATTATCATGCGGATATTCCGGAAAAAGTCCCGACCAAGACCTTTAAGGTTTATCCGTTCCCTGAGCGGGAGATTCCGAAAGTTTTTTGGTATGAAGACGGGCTGATTTGCTCGCTGACTTACCAGAAAAAAGAAGCCCCATTGATCTTCATTATAGCCGGTACCGGGGCCCGACATAATTCACCGAAAATGCTCAACATGCAGAAGGCCTTGTACCAGGCCGGTTATCATGTCATTTCGATCACTTCGCCAACCCACATGAACTTCATTGTCAATGCCTCAAGCACCATGACGCCGGGCCATTTGCGTGAGGACGCCAAGGACCTCTACAATGTGATGCAGCTGGCCATGGCAGAGGTAAAAGATGACATCAAGGTCTCGGGCTATCACCTGACCGGGTATAGCCTCGGCGGCATCCAGTCGGCATTTGTCTCGATGCTCGATGAGGAGAAAAAGGTCTTTGACTTCGAGCGCGTGCTATTGATTAACCCGCCGGTCAACCTCTATACCTCTGTCAATATCCTCGATGAGATGCTGGAAAACATTCCGGGAGGCATCAACAACTTCGATGCCTGGTTTGACAATGTCATGAAAAAGCTGGCCGCAGCCGAGAAAGAGATGGGTTATTTCGAGCTGAATGGCGATTACATCTATAAAGCCTACAAGCGCTTCCCGCCCCGTGAGGACTTCCTGGCCGCTCTGGTGGGAATCTCTTTCCGCACCGACTCGGCCAGCATGATCTTTGCCTCCGACGTCATGAAAGGTGGCGGCTTTGTAACACCAAAGAATGTGAAGATGACGAACTCCACAGCGCTGACCCCCTACTACATCGTCGCCAACCGGACTAGCTTTGAGGACTACTTCAGACAACATTTTGTACCCTTCTTCCAGAAAAGTGATCCGTCGTTGACCGAAGAGAAGATGATCAAGATGCTGTCGTTGCGCAGCATCGAGCCTTACCTGAAAAGCGCCAACAAGATCGGCTTGATGGGTAACGAAGACGACATCATTCTGGCCCCCGGGGAGGTCGGCTACCTTGAGCAGCTTTTCGGAGCCAGGGCGAAGATTTTCCCGACAGGTGGGCATTGCGGCAACATGAACCACCAGGATGCGGTGGATTTCATGGTGAATTTTTTTGCCGGGCAGGAGGGCTGAGCAATGACGTTAGTACATAAATTTAAAATGGTTCTTTTGGTGGCTCTGTTGAGCGTTGTTTTCCTGAGTGGCTGCACGACACTGCCAAAAGCAGGCCCGGACACCGAACCGGCAATACGCCAGCAGGCCGAACTGGTCCCCGAAGGGACGGAACTGGACGTCGAGGTGTACGACCCGATAGAGGGGTTTAATCGCGGTTCCTATCGCTTTAACTATTACTTTGACAAGTACTTCTTTTTGCCGATCGTCAAAGGCTACCAGTTCATCATGCCCGATTATGCTGAAGATAGAGTCTCCAGCTTTGTTGACAATATCTACGAGTTCAACAACTTCACCAATAACCTGCTCCAGTTGAAATTCAAAGAGACCGGGATCACCCTGAGCCGTTTTGTTTTAAACACTACGGTTGGTGTTGCCGGGCTCTGGGACCCTTCAACTCACTGGGGCTTGCACCGTCAGCCAGAAGATTTCGGTCAAACCCTGGGGCATTACGGAGTTGGCCACGGTCCGTTCATCGTCTTGCCGATCTTCGGGCCGTCCAACCTGCGTGATACCACCGGTCTCGTTACCGACGCGGTGGCGTTTGGAGTTGCTGGCCCTCCAGCCTGGGTGGATGACGATACAACAACCCTGGTGTTCACCGGCGTCGCTGCCATCGACAAGCGGAAACGGGTTCCTTTCCGTTACTACGGTTCTGGCTCTCCTTTCGAGTACGAGCAGATTCGTTTACTCTACACCAAGAAGCGTGAATTGGATATCGCGGACTAAACAGGAACCCTCACAATATTATGGCCACTAGGGTTTGTTTCCTGGTGGCCTTTTCCTGATCATTTCCACCCGAATCATCAATCGGGTCTGAGCATAAAAGAAGGAGGTCTCATAAACAACGATCAATACTAACGTCACAGAGTTTCCTGGACCAATTGCCATAAATCCGATCGCAACTTGTTATTATATTGCCTGGGGTTTTACCGCGCAGGGTGAAGCCTAAATAATTATTGCTAGGGAAAGGTGATTTGCTAATGTTGGCAGGATTCATTGGAACGAGTCTTGTACGTAATATTTGAATGTTTTTGGAAGAATTACACAGTAAAGAAAAAGGCCTCGCAGTCGGTGGATTGCGAGGCCTTATAACTTGTGGTGGCCAGAGACAGAACCGAACTGCCGACACGAGGGTTTTTAGTTGAGCAGATGGTGATAAAGACTATGATGTTAATGTTTTACAAGGAAGGTAGAAAAAATTTAGTTACTCTTTAGGATAGTTTTTGAATCTAGTTTACATCAAAAGCAGCAATTACAACTCTAGTGTAGCAGTAGCTTCTGCAAGCTTCTGTGTTGCTAAGTGAGCATACTTCTCCGTGACGCTAATAGTTGAATGTCCAAGCCACTCTTTCACTACATACAAATTGATGACCTTGTTCACCAGCGCTATTAGCGCAAGTATGTCTGAGCGAATGTAGAACAAATTCAGTGTCATGCGTTCTAGATTTGATCTTGTTTGAATTCGGACCGTTTTTTGCCTTGTTGAATTAAGGGTAGTTTAAAAATGCCACAGCGTGACAATCACGGTGACTGTTACACAAAGAGTTTGTTATGATGTGTTCGCGTGTTTTGATGTCATGACCTTAATAAAGTTCTTGTTCCTGTTTGCTTTTTGGAGTCACACATATTATGGCAGCCCCCAGTTGCAATATGAATTTATTGAAACAGGCTCAGTTATTTGCTGACCTTTCCACCGAAGAGTTAGAGTCTATTTCCTTCCGAGTTACACTGCGAGAATTCAAGAAGGGTGAAGTTATCCTTTACGAGGAGGATACCAACAGGTACATGTATTCGGTCCTTGAAGGGGAGGTAAAGGTTTATTACTCCTCTGAGGGAGGTAAAGAGTCGATCGTTGCTTTTCATGGTGCAGGTGACTCTTTCGGCGAAGTTTCTCTTATTGATCAGCAAACGACCCCGGCAACAGTCGCCGCTATGGAAAAATCACTGGTTCTTATTGTGGGTCGAGAAGATTTTTTTGCAATTATCCAAAACCAGCCCAAAGTCATGCACAAACTGCTTCTGCTGTTGTCAGGGCGATTGCGCCACTCCTGGAATCAAGTACGCATGCTTCATTTCAACGATGCCTCTAACCGCGTGAGGGCTTCAATGACGGAAATGGCTGCTGAACGCGGAGAGGAAGTGCCAGAGGGAGTGTTGTTGAAGTTGCGCCTGACTCATCAGAATATAGGCGACATGACCGGCCTGACACGTGAAACGGTCACGCGCGTAATTGATAAATGGAAAAAATCGGGCCTGATATCCATCGATGAAAACCGCTACATCCTCATTCGGCGCAGTTTTTTTGAAGAAAATTTCACTTTGTGATCCAGATTACATTCTTCGGTTTGATCTCCTACTAATATACTGGCAACAAATTAGATCAAGTTGTTTGGTCTATCCTCTGCCAAGAGCAAACCGTGGGAAACTGCGGGACGCAGAGCCACGGAGCTAATAGAAGGTTCTCCTTCCAATGCCAGCCGAGCCGCCAGAGATATCAATGCGCTGGCGGTTTTTTGTTTTTTTTAGGGAGGTTTACAATGAAATCAATTCCAGCGAGTCCTCGTGATAATAAAGTTAAAGGGCTTTCCGACGGTTTATGGCAAGTGCTTGTTCTGTCGCTGCTTGCGTTAACCTTGCTATGCTTTTCTACCGAGAGCCACTCGGCGCAAATAACCTTTGCGCAGAATGGCTTGACGGTTAATGTTGCGCCTGGAAAAACAGTTGCGGTGCCAATTACAGTGTCATTGGAAGACACCTCTTTACCGAATACCTATGCCAGCTTCGGCCTTGCCCATGTCGGTGGCACTCTTGATCGCAATTGGATAAACAGCCAAATCTATATGTCTTTGAATTCCTGGTACAAGACACGTCAGGCGGTCCTTCAGGTCAAGGTTCCTGCTGATGCGCAAGGTGGCAGCTACAAAGGGATATTGAAAACTGTCTGGCTCAGGTCAAACGAGAGTGTTGCTCCTGCTGAATTTGAGATCAATGTGGACGTCGATAGCTTTGTGAGTTGTAGTCAGGTCCCTTTGTTTTCAGATATTATCTCTTCGCAGGAATTCATTAACATGCGCAACAACAAGCCGGTACAGATAGAGCTGTCGGGGTCTGTTGCTGCTCCTAACGGCTGTGAAATCAGCACCGCACAGTATCAGCTCACGGACGAGTATGGAGAGCTGGACAGGGTTGAAGTCCTGCATCTAGGTGATGATGGAAGCTTTACTGTTACCATACCTATGGTCGCTTCGCGAAAAGGAAATGATAAAGACGGCAGGCTTTATACTGTTAAGTTTGAGGCAATAAATGAGGCTGGTGTCGGTGATAGCGTTGAGACCAACATCGTTGTCATGCATGACAACGGTAAGAAGTAAGTAGAGTATGTAAAATACTGAATCCCTTATGTGCAACAAAAAGCCCTCCGGTTTGATTCGGGGGGCTTTTTAAGTGTGGGGTTGTTGGCCCTTAGCCTTCTGACTCGAGGTTTTCTCAGCCCC
>Ga0224504_10001225_pt1 | contig 11504 bp, 8 predicted proteins | sample SF_Oct11_sed_USG_3_FD_170160 | JGI IMG/M metagenome (GOLD analysis project Ga0224504, IMG submission 170160) | Sediment microbial communities from San Francisco Bay, California, United States - SF_Oct11_sed_USGS_24 | ecosystem: Environmental > Aquatic > Marine > Sediment | place: USA: California... | reverse complement strand
TAAGGCCTGAAAAAGCAAGCTTGTCATCCAGGGCGAATGAAGAGATCGGCTGGCTCAAAAGTGCAAGCAATACAAGAGCTGGTATTAAGAAGAATTTCATATTTGTCCTCCAAGAGTTATCTGATTAATTTTATAAATGATATCATTTTTTGTCAGATTTCACCTTGCTTCACTCCCTGGCTCAAAACGAGATCCAGGCTACGGCGGCATAAAAGTCTGGTTAACGCGAAGCCGCAGAGGATAATGAGAGTCGATAAGAAATGATTTTAGAAACAGGTTTTTTGCGACTTGAGTGGGCGGAGGAAAAAGATCTTGAGGTTTGGTGCAGTTAAAATAGCTTCGCAAGCCTTCATTTATATAGTCTACTTGTCTGAAACAGATAATGACTTTCAGCTGTTGGGTGAAACCTTCTCACGCGACCCTGCTTGCTAAATAGTGCAAAATATATAAACTGCTAGCCACACAGCTTAAGTTGGCAGGATCGTGTTATTTTCTTACTTGGAAGACGCTCCGGTGATGGAGTCTATCGGAGATGACATCATGAAACGAAGGACCCAGCGTTATGTAAAAGGGCAGATGAGCCAGTCCGAGCGGTCAGTGGTGCAGGAGTTCCCCTTGCGTCTGACCGTCAACGGGCGTGAGCTGACCACCCTGGTTGCCTCACCGCACCAGCTTCATTTTTTGGTAGCCGGCTTCCTGCGCAACCAGGGGTTTGTCGAAACCCTGGATGATTTTCTCACTTTGGGAATCTGTGAAGATTTCGGCGCGGCAAACATTCACCTCAAAAGTGAGATCCCCGAGAAACTGGTGCCGACCTTAACGTCGGGATGTGGCACGGGCATCACCTTCAATCTCGCTGGCACAGAATTGCGGCCGAAGCAGCAACAAGGCGTCTTCTATCCCTCTGAAGCAGTGCTTTCCCTGATGCAGGATCTGAACCGGGTGACAAAGATGTATCGCAGTCATGGCGGCATCCACTCGGCTGCGGTCGGGGACGACTCCGGTTTACTGATGCATGCCGAAGATCTTGGCCGCCACAATACGTTCGACCGCCTTGCCGGTGAGGCCTTATTCCGAGATGTCGACCTCACCGGCAAGATGCTGGCCACTTCGGGCCGTGTTTCAACCGAGATGGTTGCCAAGGCGATTCGTCTCGGCATCGTTCTGATCGCCACGCGCACTTCACCGACCGACAAGGCGATCGAGATGTGTGAAGCCGCCGGTATCAGTATGATTGGCTACATGAAGGCGGACTCCTTCGAAATCTTCTTCAAGCCTTGAATTAATTTTGCAAAGTAACTATTTTTGGCAAATCAGTGAGATGTACTTCAAGAAGAACTTCAGGCTCTAGGCAAAAGAGCTTGAGGACCTCCATGCAGCAATCAATGCAATGGTCACCAATGATCCTGGCAGGGCCTTGCCCGGTTCACACTATTTACGATTACCTCATTGCAGAGTATAGGTAAATCTGACAGTTTTGCTGTGTTGTGGGCCTAAAGTCCAATAGACATGTATTAATTCTTAAGCATAAATTCTGATGTAAACCGCTTCTCTTACACCCCAAAAAGCTCTCAAAATTGTGCGACTGAGCATTAATCATATGGTTAAGATTATGAATACCTCGCTGTCAAACCTTCCGAACTTATCCGAATAGGTGACAAAATGAATCCTGGGATCTTAGCACTCGTTGCTGCACTCCCTCTCATAAGCGCTGCCGTCCTAGTGGTCGGCTTCAAACTGCCGGCTAAAAAATCCATGCCCGCTGTTTATCTGATAACGGCCATGATTGCATTTTTTGTTTGGTAGGTTCCTCTCAACCGAGTCCTGGCCTCTTCACTTCAAGGTGTATTGATCACATGTGAAGTCCTGTGGATTATCTTTGGGGCGATCCTCTTGCTCAATACTCTCGAGCAATCAAGCGCGATATCTGTCATCAGGCGGGGTTTTAACAGCATCAGCCCGGACAGAAGAATTCAGATCATCTCGATCGCCTGGTTGTTTGGGTCCTTTATCGAAGGCGCCTCGGGTTTCGGGACACCGGCAGCTATAGCCGCTCCCTTGTTGGTCGCCATCGGATTTCCTGCGATGGCTGCCATCATGATCGGGATGATTCAAAGCACACCTGTTTCTTTCGGTGCAATTGGCACCCCCATACTTATAGGTGTCAGCAGCGGCTTGAACAAAGCGGAGATCTCAACCACCCTGAATGGCCTGGGCAGCAACTGGGATGCCTACCTGAAGATCATAACCAGTGAAGTTGCCATAGCGCACGGCATCATAGGCACTTTAATTCCGTTTCTCATGGTAGTCATGACCACACGATTTTTCGGCAATAAACATTCCTGGACCGAAGGCCTGTCAATAGCGCCCTTTGCCATATTTTCAGGCCTGGCCTTTACCGTTCCTTATGCACTCACCGGAATATTTCTTGGCCCTGAGTTCCCATCCCTTATCGGGGCTTTGGTCGGAATGCCGATTGTCGTTATTGCGGCGAAATCGGGTTTTCTCGTACCAAAAGGACATTGGGACTTCCGACCGAAAACAGAATGGCCGGATGAATGGTTGAGTGAGATTGAACATCATGTTGATGATCTTGGTGATAAACCCAGGATGTCTATTGTGAAAGCATGGATACCTTGTCTGCTGGTCGCAGTCCTGCTGGTGCTCTCTCGAACAAGTCCTCAATTTAAGGCGTTCCTTGTTTCCGTCGCACTCCCTATCAATAACATCCTTGGCGAGGGCTTGAATTTTTCATTCTCTCCCCTGTATTTGCCGGGTGGGATTTTGGCCACAGTGGCTTTTGCGACCTTTTTCCTGCATCGCATGAAGCTCGGCCAGTTGAAAGTGGCTATAAAGGACTCTTCACAGGTGATGCTGAGTGCAGGTTTTGTTTTAATGTTCACCATCCCACTGGTCCGCATCTTTGTTAACTCCGGGATAAACGCTGCGGGGTTGACATCGATGCCGGTCGCCATGGCCGATTGGATAGCGACACAGGTCGGTAGCATTTATCCGTTGTTTGCAGCCACAGTTGGAGCTCTTGGTGCTTTTATTGCCGGCAGTAATACGGTTTCAAACATGATGTTAAGCCAATTCCAGTTTGGTGTGGCTGAAGCACTCGGTGCCTCTACGACCATGATGGTTGCTCTTCAGGCGGTAGGGGCCGCAGCTGGCAACATGGTTGCTATTCATAATGTTGTTGCAGCCTCGGCAACCGTAGGACTTCTAGGACAAGAGGGGCAAACGATAAGGCGGACAATTATCCCGACCCTGTACTACTGCTTCTTTGCCGGCGTAATAGGCTTGATCGCAATTTACGTTCTTCAGGTTTCAGACCCTCTGCTGAAATAATACATCTAAACTCAAGGACAGGACTTTAATATTAGGCCCAAAAAATCCTGCAAAACGTCAAGGTTTGCAGGATTTTTTGCTTGTCATTCAAGCAGGGTCGCCCTCAACGGTACGCTCCTCGTCAGGAGGCTGTTCCAACTTCTCGACAACAGGGTTGCCCATTCCATACAAGTGAACATCTCGCTGCGGAAATGGTATCGTGATCCCTAACTCACGGAATCTCTGCAAGACTTCATGATAGATCTGGCTCTTCACTCTCAAGAAATTATCAAAATCCTGGATCCAGGCACGCAATTCAAAATTAAGGGAACTGTCGCCGAGCTTTAGGAATAAAACCTCCGGTGCCGGTGATTTCAGCACGGAAGCATTTTCCTGGGCACAGGCCAAAATGGTGTCCGCAACGAGGGAGACATCGGACCCGTAATCCACACCGACCGGAATGGTGAGACGCACCTGGCGATTACTCAAGGTCCAGTTGGTGACATGGTTGTTGATCATGTCCGCGTTTGGAATCACCATTTCCGCCATGTCAAAGGTCTCGATGATCGTCGCCCGCATACCGATCTTTTTAACTTGTGCCCAGCGTTGGTCCATTTCGATCGTGTCGCCTTCCCGGATGGGTCGTTCAAAAAGCAAGATCAAGCCGCTGACAAAATTGTTGACGATTCCTTGCAGGCCGAAGCCGATACCGACACCGAGAGCACTCAGGATGATCGTGACGTTCGTCAGGCTGAACCCGAGCAGCGAAAACGTCATCAACAGACCGATAAAAAGGATCAGGTAACGGATCAGATGGCCGATCGAGCCTCTTACCCCGCGATCCATATGGCGTCCCAGGACCTGCTCGTCAAGCAGTATCTTCGGCATGAGTTGAGATGCATAAAAAGAACCGTACAGAACGGCCAGGGCGGCGAAGATCAGGCCGACCGTGAACGTTTGCCCACCAATCTCGAATCCCGGCGAGAACAAGCCACTCAAAGCGTCCGGCAAACCGTCAAACAGGCCCCAGATTGACAGAGTAGCTGGCACGATCAGAAAAAGAGTAATGACCGTCTCTATAATAATTTGAACTTTACGTTCATTCTTTTGCGCATCGCTGCGCAACAGTTTGAGTTGCCACAAAGGAGATAAAAAGAAGACCCAATGAATGCCTCCGCGGAGCAGGTAGATAAAGAAAACGATGAGAGCAATAACCGCCATGGTTATCACCGAGTTGACGAACATCGAGTAAGCGGTTCCGGTGTCGCCAAGAACCTCCGCGATGAGAATGACGGCAAACCACAGCGCAAGCGCCCGCGACACCCATAGAGGCTGAGGACCACTCTTTGAAAGGATGCATTCCTTTATTAATTTAAGCGCGAGGACCAGGGACAGGGTCGAGGCCAACATTATGAAGAGGTTGAAAATTGGAGCCGGCAGACCTGTCATCATCAAGGTCAAGGTGATAGCAAAGATAGACATGACGCCGGAAGAGATGACCTTTGCCCAGCGATTGTGCAGCACTTTGAGCAGCAGACGAAGACAGGACATGCTGCCGAGGACCAGGACGAACGCCTCCACCATGTCCGATGGAGAGCCCCAGTATTGAATCCGCACCGTGGCAATCAGGCTGGTTATAAATAACACTGTCGCGAAGGGTCGATCTGCAACGAAAGACCAGCTCTCTGTTTTTGCGATGGCCTCCCGATTGCGAAAAATCACGGCCAGGATGACGATAAGGAAGATGACAAGGACTCCGAGCTCCAGGCTATGAAGGAGATAAAACTCTTTTCCCGGTCGTTGTACGAATTTCAGTTTTTCCCATGCGATGCTCCACATATCGCTGTTGAACTGGGCGAAATATTCCAGCGAGTATATCGGTGGGGCTTTGTCAAACTGAGGTTCCCGACGTGCTGCTTCACGCAGGGCTGTGGCTTCTGCCTCCAGACTGTCGATTTTTGTTTTGATCCGGGCCCCGATCGACTGAACGGCCAACAGCGGTTCCATCTGTCGTGAAATAAATTCGAGAGCGGTCGTTATGGTCAAATCCGCTTTATCGAAGGCCGTCAGAATCTTACTGTAGGAACGATCTTTGAACGACGACCGCCAAGCCTGCCACTGTTGTTTTTCAACCTGCCATGCTTCGCCCTCTGTAGCCAGTTTTTCAATAGCCATATTAAGTGGCTGGTTGATCTTTTTGAGGTGCTCATTTTCATAGGCAAAGTTCAGCTTGAACCTCGTATCTCTGACGTCTCGGCTCTTTTGCAGTTCTTTTGCATCCTCAAGATTTTTCGAAACGGAGTTAATCTGAGTTTCTATCTTGAAATAATTTTTTTCGGTCTGAGCCAAATCAGGAAGGCCCAGGTCCATGTGTTCAAGTCTGGCTAAACGAGCTGACAGTTCTGCCGCCAATGGAATGATCTCGGAAACTTTCGGTTCATCAGGGACGTTTTGTGAAACGACAGTCGAAGTGCTCCCCTCCGGGGCCTCATTCGCAGCGAGCAGGTCACTGGACAGGCCCATCAAGATCGAGAGGGCAATAATGGCGAGCCTAATATACGAGAGCCACTTGTCTTTGCGGATATTTATTAACCCCATAAAAGTCGATTCCCCTGCAATAGTTCTTCAAGCTTAGTTCATTCATTACAGCAATATTCAGTTCGCATTATCGACAAGGGCGAAGTCTTGCGAAATGTGAACAACAAATGTATCGACATCTTACTGATAAAGTTTAAATCAAATAATACCTTAACGTAATAATTCTACATTTCCAGACAGTTACCTGGAAAGTAACGACTTTAGAAACGAAAAATGTTGTTGCGCGATATTAAAGAGATGAATTGTTACGGCAACTGCTGGGCAGGGCGTGTAATAAGACGCTGATAGTCGTCGCTCTCCATCAACCCGCGTGCTGCCTCTCTTGTTAACCTTTGTCAGTCGCATAAACAGGATGATGCCGATTTAGCCCTTTCTCAGTCTATCGGACTTTGGTCCAATAGACATTGTCGCTGATTTCGGTATTCTTAAAATTGTTTCCACACTGGTCAATAAAAAGTGGGCAACGGTCCTGATCATTTGGAGGAGCTATTGTTCTGACCAACTGATTTTTAAGTGACACAACTTTTTAGGTATTTCTGCAGAATTGAGTCTCTGCAATCATTTGGCTGGTGTGAGCCTTAGCTATTGCTTGATGCATGGGAATTTGGGGGAATTATGGCAGGCAACGTTTCTTTGCATTGATGGCCCCAACTTCAGCATTATTCCCGATACAACCTACAGCATTGGTCAGGACCTCAATTAACTCTATGGTAGCTATTGCCTTACACGGTTTTATCCAAGGGCTGCTTATTCTCAGGGTTCTTCTCCGCCCGCATCGCCAACCGGCTTCACGCATAGCCTGGGTCATTGTCATTATCGTCCTTCCGGTTCTGGGGTTGGTGGCCTACCTCCTGTTGGAGAAGCGAATATTGGCCGGAAGCGCGTTAAGCAGATTCGAACAATCCTAGACCGATTGCCTGTCCCGAATGCTGCTGGAGGTGTGAATCCAGACGACTCGTATGAGAAAGTTCCTCACGCCTACCATCATCTGTTCATGGCGGGTAAAACGGTCAACGGTTTCAGCCCTGTCGGTGGCAATCGTGCCGAGTTGCTGGAGGGGTCCAACCAGACGATCGCTGCCATAGTGGCTGACATCGATGCGGCACAAGACCATGTTCACCTGCTTTTCTACATATGGCTGCCCGACAATAACGGCTGCAGGGTGAAGGAAGCGTTGAAACGGGCTGCTGCCCGTGGCGTCACCTGCCGGGCTATGGCAGATGCCCTTGGTTCGCGCAGCCTGATTGAATCAAAGCACTGGCAGGAGATGCGTGAAGCAGGTGTTCATCTGGTGCAGGCTTTACCGGTCGGCAACCTCCTGTTTAAGCCCTTAAGGGGGCGCCTCGACCTTCGTAATCACCGCAAAATCGTGGTGATAGATAATCAGGTCACTTACTGCGGCAGCCAGAACTGTGCCGATCCAGAGTTCCGTATTAAAGCGAAGTATGCTCCCTGGGTGGATGCAACCATGCGCTTTGAAGGGCCAATCGTCCGTCAAAATCAATATCTCTTTGCCGGGGACTGGGAAGCTGAAACGGGAGAAGACCTCAGTGTGCTTCTCAGGGAACCTGTAGAATCTGCCCAGCCCGGGTTTGTGGCACAGGTGATTGGAACCGGACCGACTGTTCGGTTTTCAGCCATGCCGGAGATGTTTGTAAATCTCATGTTTACGGCTCGCAAGGAACTGTTCATGACGACTCCTTATTACGTCCCGGATGAGTCAATGCAGTTAGCCCTTTGTGCGTGTGCACGTCGGGGAGTGGAGACGACCATCATGTTCCCGAGAAGAAATGACTCTCGGATCGTCAGCGCAGCGAGCAGGAGCTATTACGGTGAGCTGCTTGCTGCAGGTGTCCGTATCTTTGAATATGAAGGAGGTTTGTTGCACACCAATTCGCTGACGATGGACGGTGAATTGACCCTGATAGGCTCTGCAAACTTGGATCGGCGCAGTTTTGAGCTAAACTTTAAGAATAACATTCTTGTTTATGACCGTATGCTGACTTTGCAAATGCGCAACAGGCAGGAGAGTTATCTAAAATCCTCCCGGCCGGTTACGGATGAAATCGTGGCAACGTGGCCTTGGTACCAACAGCTTTGGAATAATACTGTGGCCATGATGAGCCCCCTTTTGTGACATGATGATGCTTTTTTCAGGGAACCCTGTTGACAGAGATTGCTGCCCAGCCAGTGCTCAATTAACACAAGGGAGTTATCGACGGCTAAGTTTCTAGGAACAGACGTTGGATGGAGAGTGCCATGAAAAGAATCGGCTTGTTGTGCATCGGTCTTGTCTTGTTGTTCCTGAGTTCCGCCTCAGCAGAGCTCTACCGTTGCAGAACACCCGCTGGCAAACTGGTCGTGTCAGATCAATTGACCAATCTCCCGAAGGATTGTCTGTTTGTCGATGAACCGGTCAATAAGGGGAGTTTCAATGTTCTCCCCAGCACCCAAAGTGATGCTGTTGTGGACAGGGCCAGTCAGGCGGAGGCTGAACGTGCAAAGAAAGCCGATCCTGCTCCCTGGCAGAACCGGGCCGAAGCGCTCGTGGAAAGCTATAAGCAGTCATTGCAAAAGCGTTATCATGCGAGCTTTGCGGCAGATCAGCGTCGTGCTATGCAAGAAATCGCGGAGTTGAAACAACACAAGCAACAGTTGCTGGATGGCTTGCCGGACAGCGGTTTGACACGTGATGAGCAGCGGGCCATCCAGAAAACTCTGGCTGAAATCCCGCAGAACTAATAAACTCCACGATAACAAGCGCCTCTCGAGAGAGGGGACGCACAATAAAGCATCTGCACCCGTTCTTTTCCAGTCACACAAAGGATTGATTGTATTTAAACGAGTTCACTAAAAGGAGGATTTCGATGCGCATCAAATTGTGTTTACCCAGTCTGATCCTAAATGGCCTTCTCATGGTCCTGATCAGTCATGCCGCGGCTTATGACTATCCATTCTCAGATCCTTATGTAGCGACGGTGGTCAATACCCCCATGGAGTACGCCGAGGTTCTTCCTACCGAGGTACCGGTCAAGTTTGACACCCTGAAAATGTTCCCTGAGCGAAAAGTTCCGGGGATTCTGTGGAACCTGGATGAACTGCGGTATTCCTATGTTCGCCAAAAAGGCCCGGCACCGCTGATTTTTTTGATCGCCGGGACCGGTGCAAGCTTCAACAGCGCAAAGATGCAGGTCATGCAGAAGGCCTTCTACCGGGCGGGCTACCATGTGATCTCGATCTCCTCTCCGACCCATCCAAATTTCGTTGTTGCCGCTTCGACCAGCAGCGTTCCGGGGCACCTCGAAGAAGATTCTGCTGATCTCTACAAGGTGATGCAGACGGTCTGGCAAAAACTACAGCAGAAGATGGAAGCGACCGATTTCAACCTGGCCGGATATAGCCTTGGCGCGGCTCAATCGGCGTTTATCGCCAAACTTGATGAGCAGGATAAAGTGTTCAACTTCCGCAAGGTGCTGTTGATCAACCCGCCGGTGAGTCTCTACAACTCAGTGTTGATTCTGGATGAATTGCTGGAGTTGAACATTCCCGGCGGTCTGGATAACTTCAACGTCTTTTACGATCGGATCATCAACGCCTTCTCGGATGTCTACGCGCATGGAGAGAATGTTGATTTCAACAATGACTTCCTCTTCCAGGCTTATAAGTACCGCAAGCCGACCAGCGACGACCCGCTCAAGGCGCTGATCGGCACCTCGTTCCGGATATCTTCGGAGAACATGGTGTTCACCTCCGACGTGATGACCAAAGCGGGTTACGTTGTGCCGAAGAACCTGGTGTTGCGCCGACATGACAATGTCCGGGATTATGCCAAAGTTTTGGGGCACCTGACGTTCCTCGACTATTTCCGAGGTATTCTGCTGCCGCACTTCCAGGATCTGAACCCGCAGACCACCGAGGCCGATTTGATCAGGCAGTTGAGCTTGCGCAGCATCGAGGATTACCTGCGCACCTCGCCGAAGTTCGGCTTGATTCATAATGAAGACGACATCATCTTGCTTCCCGGTGAGATCGACTACCTGCGTGGAGTGTTCGGCGACCGGGCCAGAATCTTCCCGCACGGTGGGCATTGCGGCAATATGGCCTATCCGGAGAATGTTGCGGCGATGGTCGGCTTTTTCCAAGACATTAAGAATTGAGGAGGGGACTCACCATGCTGATTTCGATTGATCATAAAATGCGTTTCTTTTTGCTTGCCCTGGCCGGATTAGCAGTGTTGTTCATGTCCGGTTGCAGCGTGACACCGAAGCCGGACCCAAATATTGCCTACGAACCACCCCTGCACAAGGTCGAGGACTACGTGAAGGAAACCGTGACCTATGTCGGAGACATCTATGACCCGCTCGAGGGGTTCAATCGGCGGGCCTACACATTCAACTATTATTTTGACAAGTTTCTTTACCTGCCGGTGGTCAACACTTATGAGTTCATCATGCCGGATTACGCAGAAAAAAGGGTCTCGAACTTTGTTGACAATGTGTTCGAGTTCAACAATTTCACCAACAACCTGCTGCAGTTTAAATTAAAACGGACCGGGATCACCTTGGCTCGGTTCGTGGTCAATACCACGGTGGGGATAGCCGGTCTTTGGGATCCGGCCACCAATTGGGGGATGCCGCGCCAAACCGAGGATTTCGGTCAAACGCTGGGGCATTACGGGGTGGGCAATGGCCCGTACTTAATGCTGCCGATCTTTGGACCCTCGAACCTGCGTGACACCACGGGGCTGGTAACGGATGCGGTGGTCTTCACGGCGGCCGGTCCGCCGGCCTGGGTGGATGACGATACCACCACCTTGGTCTTCAATGGGGTCACTGCGGTTGACAAGCGTCACCGGCAGTCGTTCCGTTACTACAGGTCGGGCTCGCCGTTCGAATATGACATGCTTCGCATGCTCTACACTGCCAAGCGCAAGATCGAGATTGCAAAATAGAGGTCATAGCAGGAGAGGGGAGGTCCAGATGAAATCCAGAGTTGCCATTTTCTACCTGATCGTTGTGGTTTGTCGTACAGTATGAAGCATCAGTGGCAGGCCGATGAGACTTAAAATCCCACGTGCGGCAAATTGCGGCATTTGGTTGCATATGAGTTGCGGATTACGACATTTTGAACGCAACTTTGTCGTTTTCCGAAAGATAAGTGCCTGAGATAATGAAGTAAAATATAGTGTTCGGAATCTCCCCTTCGGCACCAAATAAAGATCAAGAGCAGCTGATATTATGTCAGCTGCTCTTTTTTATTGCATTGACCTTAATTCATCGACACTAAAGCGTATCCTTTAGTTTGATACCCCACCACCGAGTTCAGGCTGTTGCCAACAGCGTTGATGCCTGCATAAAGATCCTCCGGTTCTACGCCAAACAGGTTGAGCGCATAGCCACAGGCTTCCAGGCGAATGTCTCGCTCGGTAAGTTCATTGATCAGTTCTACTGTCTCTTGCTGCAAAACTTTATCTCCCTGACGTCCCCGAACAAGCAATCTCACCGTTGGGCCCCGCATACTGACGATAGTGGTTTGTTTGACTCCCTGCTGAGTGGCCCCATCGTAAGTATCTCGAA